>Ga0308169_10001286_pt1 | contig 29916 bp, 41 predicted proteins | sample PhyBR1_2_FD_202139 | JGI IMG/M metagenome (GOLD analysis project Ga0308169, IMG submission 202139) | Phyllosphere microbial communities from UC Gill Tract Community Farm, Albany, California, United States - DLSLSB.R1 | ecosystem: Host-associated > Plants > Phyllosphere > Unclassified | place...
GAAGATCTCGGAGGAAATGATCCAGACTTTGGTAAATGTGTTGAGGGAGGATGAGGAATCGCAGCAAAAGCTATCGAGGGAACGGGTTGAAAGGATGCAAACTGTTAGCGAAGGTGCCTGGACCCCATCAATAGATTAGGAGTATCGTACTGAAAACCCATCGTTTCAGCGCAACAAAATCGACTCGCTGTCGTCGCAAGACAAAAAAACCTTTCGCAAACGCTGTCCAGTCTCGAAGTTCGGGTCGCAGGCTACAAATTGGACGCCGCAAGGGATGGTGTAGACGTCGATAGAGCCGTGGTCAATGCTACTGTATTATCGGGATTAGGAACGGTCCTAACGCAGGAAGAGTCAAACATCGGGAGGAAGCGAGCAATCTCGTACGGTGTCTTGGTGAGTTCCTCGTTTACAAATCGCGAGTAGGCGTATTTCATCCACTGAAAAAGATGCACACTCCAGCAGATCGTCGCGCACACGTACTTTTGCACGTTGTTGGAAGGTGGCATTTCGTTGTTTCAAGAGATGCTCAGTCTCATCGAGCAATCTCTCAAGCTCAAGCAGGAATGTCTTCTCTCACTCGAAGACTCGACAAAGATGAATCTCACCATCATCAACTCTCGTCAGCATTCGCTTCACGAGTATCAGACGGCCGGCGACGGAACTCGATCACTCATTTACCGCGAAGAAGAGCGTCTCTCTCGTTCAGTCGTCGATCTTGTACTCGAATGGAAGAGGAACAAGTCGACGGAGTAGAAGGAATGGAAAGAACTGTACGAAGGAGTAGCTTGAACGAACAGAATCGCTTGAAACGAAATCGAATTGCGAAGAGAAGGGTTTTCACATTGTACTCGATTCTGATGAGTTCGCCTAACGAGAGCACTTTTGTAGGGCTTAGACAGAGTCCTTCCGAGGGAATGGAAGCAGCTGAGTAGCGAGAACTCTGTGTTTGCAAAAGAAGCGAATCGAAGCAAGGACCTCGAATTTCGCATTGGCTCTTTTTGTCACTTCCAGCTCGCGATACTTACGACGACGAGTGTATGATCCTGGAGAGCTGACAAGTGTAGCGAGAGATCGGGTCAAAGTCTAGCTCGATCGCAGCAAATCTTTGACAGGGAGATCTTCCGCAGTGCGAAGAGATGAAAAGGGGAAACGAACTCTTCACTCCTCTGTCTTTCTCTTCTACACTTCACCTCCCCTCTCTGACTCTCACACCTCAAACCAGAGTAACGAAATGCTTTTCACTCAAACTCTCCTCTTCGCTTCACTCTCACTTTTAATTCTCGCTTCTCCGCTTCACTTCAAGAGGCAAGATTCGATCAGTGCACAAGTTCAAGCGACTCCTACTCAGGCTGAGGTAGCTACTCCTGCTGAAACTGGTGAGCTTTCCCTTTCTCATCTCTTCTTTGCTCAAACTTTCGCTGACTTCCTTCGCTCGCTCTTTTAGCTATCCCTGCTGGAGGAGGAGGAGCTCAGCCTCGAGACTCTACTCCTACCTCCTCAAACGTCGACGACGCTTCACAAGACGATACGGAAGATCCAGAGCAAGACGTTTCGAACGATTATTCCCCTCAGGAGGTTCAAGATGCCTCAGATTACTCTCCCGACTATTCCTCGATCCCCGATAACGCACAAGGAGCTGCAGGAGACTCACCTTCGACTCCCTCCGACCATTCCTCTACCCCTTCGAACGAAACAGCCGACGAGTCCTCTACTCCCGATTCCTCTCCTCCCTCCGATCCTTCTGCTCCCTCCGATTCTTCTACTCCCGACGACCTTTCCTCCGACGACTCCTCTCCCGACTCGACTTCTCCCGATGGATCGACTGGAACTGTTGGAGCTGGAAATGATGATGATGACAACTACTTTGGAGGAGATGATTGGTTCAATGGAACGAAGTGAGAGTGAGAGGAGGAGGCTTTTCTTGTAGTAGATAGATCGAAGGATAGACACGCTTGAGAATTGGAAAGAAAGTTTGTCAACTCTTCATCGTTTCGCGAAACTGAGAGCATTTCGAAGAGAGAGTAAATCGATGACATTGCGAAGACTTTTGGAGGTGAAGAGCTACAGAGAGTTACAGGAGAGCTCACTAGAAGGGAGGTTGAGAGATCAGCTTTCAGTCAGTAGCGAGAGAAAGAGGAGACTAGTTTCCACTCACGAAATGTTCTTTCGCAAACGAGAACTTGATGCTTTTCGAGCTGGCAGATTTCGTTGCAGCTCTGATAGTTATAGCTAGGGGAGAAGGACCGCAGTAGTAGACTGCACAGGATTCAAAAAGAATCAGCAAATGAGCTTTCAAAGGTGAGAGAATAATTTCGCAACGACTGAATCGACTCACCTCCAACCGTCGTCTTCAACGAGCTCTCACGACCAGGTAGATAGTTTCCCGTTTCGATCCGCTCCTTCATCGAGCTGAACAAGAGATCAAATTTGGGTCGTCCGTAGCGAGTGCGAGTCATGGAGATTCGTCAGAGCATCAAAGGAGAATCGTACAGCTGTAACGAATGATTCTCGATGACTCACTTGTACTCTTGAGCTCAGAGAAGAATTGAAACTGCAAGGCACCCCTGTCGAAGCACAGACCCTTCGAAAGCCGCGGGTCTTTCGGAGTTGTTCTGCCTCTATTCCCTGCCTCCCTCTCTTCAGTTCCTTCCACTCGCTCCACACAATACCTTTAGAGCCACACGGTTGCAAGATGTATGTCTGCCCTGGCCATGGTGATCAATCGCTCAAACGCACAAGCTCGCACCACCTCTTCCAAGTCGTCTCAAGCATGAGTCTTCTCAAGTGCTTGCACCACCTCCATCGGCAACAAGCTGCGCTTACTGAGGAGATCATGTTACGGAGGAAGCGACGAGATGCGTTTCACGCGAGGTACGAATGTGAGGTTTTTCAGTGTCGTGTAGAACGGAGGTGCACAGCTGACGCTCTTGAATTCAGTTACCCCGGAGGTCAAACAGACCATGTCCAATTTTGACGTTTTGCGGCACGAATTCTGCACGCGCCATTGGAATACAGGGTCGGAGAACATTGAAAGGAAACAAACTGAATTGCTGGGATGTCAGGCAGCGATGGAGCGACATGATGAGCTCCTTACTCGTTATATTTTGGACCTAGTACTCGTATGGAACCAAGGAAAGGTTGACGAAGCAGAGGAATAATTTTGAGGATTAGCGGGATTGGTGTTCTTTGTTTCTTCTTTTGTCGATCTCTTGCGATTCAATGACTGTGCTGGGATCTATCGACGCTCAACCGAAGAGGTATGTCTTTCGAAGACAGCGCAAGAAGAGGTCGAGATTACCAAAGAAGAAGATGCTTTGCATGAACTGAATAAGTGGAAACGAACGATCAAGAACAGACGGTAAGGAAAGCGAAGGAAGAAGAGAGAGATGCGTAAAGAATAACGAAACGAAAGAGTTGGCTTTGATCGCTCAATTATGGCGAATTTTGTTGTCCGTGAACGATCCGATAGAAGGGGATTTAGTAGTCGTCTCGCTCACGACGTTGACGAGGTGCGTTGAGGGATTCGATGATTTCCCGTGCGGCTTCGATAGCGGAGGGAGAACCGGTCAAGGTGAGTTCTGTCAGGAGAAGTACGAGGAACATCAGCAAATTAACGGCGAAGAGGAGGTTCTCAAGCATCTTCACTCACGGTTAGCATCTCGCTTTCCGACAACCTCGACGTCAACGCCAGTTGATCGGAGTCGATCAAGTCCGGATCCACCTCGTCCGACAATACGAGGCACTGTGGAGCACATCTACGAATCAGCTAACTAAACAGGAAGCTGAGGACTAGAATGGTGCTTACTCAAACCGCGAGGCACAGTGACCCATCCAACATGAGTAGCCTCCTTTGCTCGTTCGAGACTCTTTCGGATCTCCTCAGCAACCTTCTCGGCATCCTCTTGACTCCTCGATTCGACGACCCAAGGAATAGTATCTTCCTCATCACTACCGTTCTCCTCGTTAATCTGAACGAGTTGGAACTCGATACCTTCGGCAGGAGAAGAAGAGTCGAAATCTCCAGCTTCATCAATTCGAGCAGCTCCATTCGACGAGGAAGAAGGAGCAGGAGGTTTCTTTGCTTTGAGGGCGGAGGAAGGAGGTTTGACACCTTCGTGAGAGACACGAGTACCGTTAGGGAGAGATCGGAAGAACCTTCCACCTTGAGCGACGACGGCGTGGTGTTGTTTCGGTACGAGAACCTTGACCGAATGTTGAGCAGAAGGAGTTGAAGATCCGTTAGGAGTCGATCCTGAAGCGCTACCTCCTCGTCCTTTGACCGCTTGAAGATCGGTTTGAGCGGCGAGAACTGATTCTTTCGGTCCGACCACCTTGACGAGATCTTTCTCTTCCGCTCCCGATATTTCGGGTTCATCCTTGTTCTCGACTTCTCCAGCTCCAGCATAATCGTTCCATCCAGGCATGTAGATCTTGACTCCATGTTTCCTTTGAAGTTCTTGGAGTGCTTGAGCTCCCTTTCCGATGACAGCGGCGTGGTTAGGTTGAGCGACGACGACTCCCCATACGACACGAGAAGCGAGGGAAGAGATCTCCTTTTCGAGTTCAGCCTGAATCTTGTTCGCGACGGAAGTGGGAGCGGTGATAGTGACGGTGTTGGAAGAATCTCCTTGACGAGGGAATCGAACCATGTTGCCTGAAGCTCTTCCATCAGTAGGTCCTCCAGATCGAGTGATCAAGTCGCGGACTACAGAGAGAAGGTGAGCTCAAGTTCAAGCGGAGGAGGAGAGGCTGAAACTTACTGCTTGATCCACCAGATCCGATCAAAGTCGTGTGATACTCCTTGGGGATCTCCATCTCGATCCGGGCCTCGTTACTAACTTCTTTTGCTATCTTCTCAATCTCACTCCTAGCGTTCTTGATCGAAGTCTTGGTACCCCTCAACGAAATCGTAGCCTCAGTCGCTTCATCCGATTCTTGATCGACATCGACGGAAGCGACACCGGTATCGTCCTTGATTTGGTTGACCTGAGCTCCTCCACGTCCGAGAATGCGAGGGAGAGCCTTGACGGGGACGGTGAAAGTAACGACGTTTCCGTGTTCTTTCTCGTAGGAAATGAGATCGACCAATTCACCCTTTGCGGATTGAGCTCCTTTCGAAGGACCTCGAATGACGATCTCGGAGGAAGAGGAAGAGGATTCGGTGTCTTCTGCAGAGGATTTGCCTTTCGGGAAGTTGATTCGAACTTCGTACTTTTCTTCGAGACGCTTGAGGTAGGTACCTTGTTTACCGATGAGCGATCCACGGTCGAGAGCGGCGGGGAGAGGAATAGTGAGAGTGACCTCGTCGGCCTGTACAACCGAACTCCAGTCAGCTCACGCACTCGCAATCTGACGAAGAGAAGGAGACGTACCATCTTCGAAGCGGTACTTCTGACCCTCTTGGCAGCTTCCTCGACATTCTCTTTCCTACCCTTGATCGTGACCTTGCTCAATTTCGAACCCTTCTTGTTCGTGGTCGAAAGTTCTTGGAAATCGACTCGAACTCCCAAATCTTCCCTCAACTTGTTGACTCCCGATCCAGCTTTTCCGACGACGTGACGAACGAGAGCAGTCTCAATCTCAAACTCAACGACCTGCAGAACCCAATCAAGACTCTCGAGTCAGCTTCGGGAACGAAAACCGATTCGAGGGAAAGCGAGTACTGACATGAGAATTGATGATTTCCTCATTTTTAGCCTCCTCGGCAATTCTTTCCAATTCACCCTTGACTCGCTCAGCCTCATCCTTAGGACCTCGAATCACAACTTCGTCCTCGTCTTCCCCTCCTCCAAACTGAACATGAGCCAATTTCTCTTCACCGAGAACAGCGTTGAGGGTGGTTCCTCCAGTTCCGATGACGGCTCCGTGGTGAGAAGAAGGGATCGAGAGGGTGACGGTGACGAGGTCGGCGAAGTCGGAGGCGAGGGAGAGAAGGGATTGCTTCGTCTCTGTGGATGAGGACGACGGTCCATCAGTTTCAGGACAAAAGAGATGGTCAGAATCGTTGTCACTCACCTTCGAGAGCGCTCTTTGCACCACCAGCATCCTCTCCAACATAAACGATCAACACATCTTTACCTTCTCCTTCTCTCGGGAAGACGACTTCTACATTCCTCTCCTTCTCCAACGCCTTGACTTTGTTTCCCCTCTTCCCGATCAAGTAACGATGAACCAATTCCTCAATCTCGACATTCTCAAAGACACTAGGAGGTAATTTCCTGACTTCTCCAATCACACTTCCTCTAGCTTTCGTAACGTTTTCTTGTCCGTTCGCCTCTCCTACGATTTCGAGATAGGCGTTTTGAGAGGAGGAAGTGATGGAAGTGGGTTTGGGGAGATAGATCTTCGTCGAGGTGGATTGAGCGATTGAACGGAGTTTTTGCTTGAGGAGCAAGTAGCGAGAGAGGGAACGAGCGTAAGACCTCGGGTCGTGAGTACCTCGGTGAGCAGTGAGGAGATCGAGTTGTTCTACTGGAGTAGCGGACGCGAGGTCCATAACCTGCCACAAACAATCAAACGGTGATCAGTCGAGATTCCGAAAGATGTAATTTCACCGATGAAAAAGTCGAGTCAGAGAAAAGGTTTTGACTCACTAATTGCATAGCTCTGATCGTATCTCTTCCGGGACCCCTCACGACGACATCTTCACTATCACTCTCTACCCCAGGTACTTCGACAGCACATCCAGTTTCTTTCAAGATTTGATCTGAAATAGCTCCTCCAACGAGGAATCGATGTTGTCGTTTAGGAAGTGAGAAAATGACAGGTCGAATAGTTGATCTCTGTGGATCCGCTCAGTCCTATCAGCCTACGTAAAGGTGAGAATGGTAGAGAAGGAGAAGACGCACCAGTTCATTGATCTCATCTTGAATGAACCCTTCGACTTTCTTGACCAATTCCTTATCACCCGTAATCCTAATCGATTTCTCCTTGACCTCACTCGTATCCCCATTATCAGCACCCTCCTCAACATCGACTCCTCTCTTTCCCCCAGCAGGTACTCGTCTCGGTACAAACACATTAACTTCACCTTCTCCTTCCTCCTGAGCTCTCTTGACCCATTCGTCACTCTTCGCTCTCAAGAAGATCCATAATTCTTGAGGAACTTCCGAGAGCTCCAAAGAAGTTTTCGAAGTGCGTTCACGAACGATCGAAAGGATTTGAGATTTTGCCGATTCGACTCCGGAGGAAGAACCGGATAAGGTGATCGAAATCAAGGGACCGTGTTCGGGATCAACTTCTTCTGCCTCCTCCTCTTCGACAGCGTCCTCGTCGCGAGGGATTTGGATCGATGCTCCAGTGGAATCGGTAATACTCTTCAAAGTTTTGCCTAGTTTTATTCTCTCGCTTGATCAGTTCGCAGTTTCATTACGACTGTCAGAGAGAGAGAGAGGAGAAGACTCACCTTTCGCACCGATAATAACAGCTCTCAATCCTTTGGGTACCTTGACACTAACTTTAACTTTCTTTTCCAACCACCCAAGTAACTCGTTCTTTGCTCTCTCAACTTCATCGTGGGCATTCTTCCCTTTACTACCACTCGCCTTGATGATGAAAGTAGTCAATTTCGATGAACTCGAAGCTTGAATCGAGATTTCCTTGTTGTGTGGTAGAGCCTGAAGATATTTCAATACTTCACCGAGAGTGGTAGGGGGACCAGATTTGAGTCTGGGATCGTTCGAAAAGAGTCCGTTACGACGTTGAGGTGCATCTGAGGATGAAGGAGAAGTGATCTGAATGGATGAAGTAGGGATTGAGAAATTGAGAGTAGCCGAATTCTCAGAGGAAGAGACGGTTGCGGGTTGACCAGCGGTAGTAGGGGTACTCGTTCCGTTGGTCGAAGTGGAAGAAGGAGTGGATCGTTTGATTTTGTTTAATCCAGAATTGTTTCCCCATCCACCTCCGACACTCTTTTGAACTCCTCCTCCTCCACCGAGAGAAGGGAACGCAGATTCATCATTTACGTTGACTTGTTTCTTTGGCTGTTGCTGCTGTTTGGATTGGGAAGAAGGTTGAGAGTAGGAAGAAGTTGCGACGGGGAATGGATCCTCCGAGAGAACTGGGAAGGGATCTGTCGTGTCTACTGGAGCTTGTTGTTGTTGCTGAGATGCTTGATCGTGAGCTTGTTGTAAACGTTGAGCGGCAGAGAGAGTTGACATGATCGGTTGCAACGTGTTAAAGAACAGAGGGCGAGGTGGACCGGTAGACGTGGAGAGGAGGATTAAGACCAGACGGGGAGGGAGTGACTGCTACACTAGCTTTAAGATGGGTGTATCAACTAGTTGGAAGCAGTTGAAGGGAAGAGAAGAGCGAGGAGATCCACGCGTTCCATCTCTCTCGATCAACTTTCTGGACCAGAAAATCTTCACAAGTTCAAAATTTTGAAAACTCGCTTTGAACAGTTTCAGCTCGTTGTCTCTGTTTGCTCCACTCCTCAACTCGTTTGAGTCGAGGTTCACTCGAGCCTTCGGTGTAATCGAAAAACTGTATCGAATTCAACTATCTCTAATCATCGCATCCCCTCGTCCCCTTCCTCCTCATCACTCCCCTCCCTCAACCCAGGCAACACCTCAACCCCGGCTTCCTTCCTACTCTTCTCATTCGCATCCCTCCTCAACTCCTCTCCCTCTCCCTTCCACCTCTCCCTCTCAAATCCCTGATACTCCTCCCGATAATCCACCCACTTTTCTTGTATACTCGCCGTTTTCAACCCTTTCGATTGAGTTACGTGTACTGGGGGTCGAAGGTCGGAGGCGTGCGAGTGAGAATGAGAGTGAGAGTCTGAAGAGGGGAAGAGAGAGGTAGGGAGCGGTGGTGGGTGGTAGCCTAGTGCTTGATCAATCACTTGTACTAGGGATAACATGGATTCTTTATCCTACACTCACAGCCAATCGGATCAGCACACTCCGCGAGATGGGCAAGAAGGTAAAAAAAGGGATAAAACATACTTCTACAGCGAGAGTCTCGAAACTGACCAACCCAAACTCTTCGACCACTTCAACAATCTTTTCGTTCAACTCAGAGAATTTCCCCATTCGTGGATCTTGGGATAGGAGTGGTAGAATGTGAGTGAGGTCCTGTACTTCTGTGTAGAATTCTAGGTTGAACGCTGTACTCCGAGATATCCATTACATCAGTTTCGAGTTCCGATAGATGCAGAGAGAGACACGGCGTACGCAGATCACCGGCGAGAGAGAGGAGGTCGATCTTGGAGAGGACATTGATATGTGGTAAATCGAGTTGTAGCATCGTTCGAAGAGAAAGGAGGAGTAACGAAATGTATTTCGAGGGGTCGAGGATATGACTTGAATCTGTCAAATGTATCGCCGCCAACTGTCACAACGCCGCTCGTCCTATCAGCTCCGACTTTCTTTGAAGCGATAAAGAGTGAGAAAGTATGAACTGACCCGAAATCCCATTTTCTTCTGTAAATGATCCAAAACCCTCTTTAAACTCTGATGATTCGTACTCAACTCGACTTGACCAGGTGTATCAAACACTACATACATCTCTTCCTTCTTCCACCTCTTCCCATCCCCTTTCTCAGTTGCACTCTCCAAAACCCTCTCTACCTCTTGTTCCAACCATTCAAGGTTCGCTTCTAGGTATTCTAAACAATATAACATTCCACCATTCGGTCCCAACTTGAGTTCGCTCATACAATCGTCGAGTGAGATGAGGCTAGAAATATCGAGTGAATGAGGATATGGAGGAGATTTCGATGCTGGGTCAAGGTTGATGATTAAAATAGGTCGATTCAATGCTTGGAAGAACTGATTCGCAAAGAGAGAAAGAAAGGGAGATTAGTAGGGAGAGGAGGGTGAGGAGGGCAAGTGAATATCAGTGAGAGAGAGAGAGAACGAACTTGGTATAGTCCCCAACAATAAGTGGTTTTGCCAGATCCTGGAGGTCCGATCACTATTTGACCAAAAGGCATTGATTGAGAGAGAGAGAGTGAGAGAGTTCTAGTGGGAGTTGAGTGTTGGATGAAGTAATCGAAGAAGAGCGAGTAAAAGGGTTTGCGCGACTAGAAGTTTGTTCGTAGGATTTCTACGTGCCTTGAGAGTAAGTCTATCTGTCGTTTGGGCTGTTTGAGGATGTCGATAGTGAATAGTTTAAGTTGAAAGATGACAATTTAGAAATTCATCTTCTTTACTCTTCCCACTCACTCTAGCTGCTTCAATCTCACTCCTGATCGCCTTCTAGCACCTCTCAAGTCTCCACATCGGCGCACCTGAGCGTACCGCCCTTTTTCTCCTTCCTCTTTCTCCCCACCTCTTCTCTTTCCCTCTCCCCTCCTTCCTCCCTCGCTCTCCATGTCCTCCCTCTCTCAACTCATTCTACACCCTTTCTCCCTCCTCCCCTCTTTCCTACGCCCCACAAGAATAGGTCCCAGACGTTCCCTCCTCCTCGGTCTGATCCTGGGATTCTCATTTTCCCTCTCATTGGCACAACTCGCGAGTTACGTCAGGGAACGATACAAGAAGAGGTATTTGAGTAGGCCCGGGCGGGAGGAGGGCGAGGGGAAAGTAGAGATCAGGAAAGAGAGAGTCGTCGAAGGTGTTGAGGGATTAATTGGTATGTCTCTCTCATTCGCGTGTATTCAATACGAGCTGGTCAAGGAGGAGGTGCTGATGTATTTGACGAACGTACAGGGAACACACCATTGATTAGGATTAATTCGTTGAGTGATTTAACCGGAGTCGAAATCTTCGTAAAACCCTTTTTTCTCTCTCCCCTTCCCCTTCCCCCCCTTTCTTCTCATCGTTTCCATCCAGCTGACTTGCATTGAAATGTACAGGGTAAATGCGAATACTTGAACCCTTTCGGCTCAGTGAAAGATCGAGTATCCTTACGAAGTAAACTGGCTTTCCCTTATTCGATTCTCCTTCACTCGAGCTGAATCACAGGTAGAGAATCTTTGCAGTCATTCAGCAAGCGGAAGAAGAAGGCTTCATTCATCCTCATACGGGTTCGACGATATTTGAGGGTACGTCAGGTTCAACAGGGATTTCAATAGCTGGAATCGCTAAAGCTAGAGGTTATAACGCACGTACGTTCACTCTTCCTTACGAGCCATCGCTTCTCGTGAAAGGAACTGATTGTTTGCGGAAATTGCCGTACAGATATCATCGTACCGGATGATATAGCAGAAGAAAAGATTGGAATGTTGAGAGTTTTAGGAGCTACCGTTGAGAAAGGTAACGACTCAGTTCTCTCACATCCCTCCTCTGCCTCAATCAGGACTGATGTTGAAAGGAGAATCGATACAGTTCGACCCGTCTCAATAGTCGATCCAAAACATTATGTAAACTTGGCTCGACAACGAGCACTCGAATTCGGTCATTCCTCGACGACACAACACACGATTCGTTCGACGACTTCCGCTTCCTCTCCCTCCTCCACTCCCGTCTCTACGACTCCCCGTAACGTCTCACGCTCAAACTCTTCGACTAGATTACCAGACCTCTTAATCACTCAAGACGACGAGGATTCTCCCAATAGTAGTAGCGGGATGAAAGAACACCCTCGAGGATTATTCGCAGATCAATTCGAGAACCTCTCAAACTATCTCGCACACTCCCTCTCAACTGCTCCAGAGATTCATTCTCAAACTTCTGGAATTTATGACGCGTTCGTGAGTGGTGCTGGAACTGGAGGTACGATTGCTGGAGTTGGTAAAACTTTGAAAAAGTTGAGTCGGGGGAGTGTCGAAGTTGTTTTGAGTGATCCGGAAGGGTCGGGATTGTTTTTTAGGGTTACTGAAGGGGTTATGTGGAGTGAGAGGGAAGAGGAAGGGAAGAGGAGAAGGTATCAGGTAGATACGGCGAGTCTTTTTCTCATTGAGTCCGTGAGTTTGGGAGAGCGAGAGCTGATGAGGGATGAGAATAGATTGTCGAAGGGATTGGATTGAATAGGATTACTAGGAACTTGAGACAGGCTCTTCCGATTATCGATGATGCTTATCGGTACGTACAGACTCTCGCCCAACCTCTCTTGCGGAAATGACTTGAGGTTGATAGGAGTCCTCGTGCGTAGAGTGACGGATTCGGAAGCCTTATCAATGTCCCGACACCTCGCTTTGAACGATGGATTATTCCTGGGTTCTTCGTCAGCCGTGAATCTTGTGGCGTGTGTCAAGCTCGCGCAGAAATGGATGCGAGATGGGAAAGCTGCTGAAGGTGGACGGAGATTGAGGATAGTTACGATCTTGTGTGATTCGGGATCAAGACATACAAGCAAATTCTGGTATATCTCTCTCTCTTTGTCTTCATGCTATCATCGAATGAAGAGCTTACATGGAACTGAGTTTGAGCGATATAGGAACGACGAGTATTTATCTCGAAACAAGATCACCTTTCCTTCAAACCTAGATTGGCTATTCCCTTCTTCCACTCCCCCCTCTCCACATTATCCTCATTCCTCTCCCTCATCAAAAGACGATGGGTTAGATCACGGCGAACGAAACCCGATGAATCAGGATGAAGATTTAGCCAGTTCCGCTCCTAGCGATCTTCCCCCATTGGAGTTGGGAATGTTGGATCCGAAACCGATCGTTGCGGGTGTCAGGCAGCGGAAACGATAGTAGAAGTAGGAGGGGACTTGGTGGTAATTGACAACAATACTAAATCGAAACCACTTATTAGAGGGATTCTAAGGAGAGAAGAAGATCTACTAAGAGACGAAACGAAGAGAGATCTACTCTGGGAAAAGAAGAGAGAGAAAAGCGAACAATGCTTCAAGCTAAACCTTTATGCGAAAAAGGAAAGGAAAGACTAGATACAAGCTAAACTATACAACACTGTCGAACTAATGACCAATCCCGCCCCACTCACAAAGTACCGACTAGGAAGTGTCCCCATTACGATGCTCGAGAACAAAGTGGAAATGACGATTGCGATACTCGTTGCGAAACCTTTATCTATTGAACTTGCTTCCCTCACGACCTGTACGCTCGCGCCTTCTCCATTAATCTAAGCAAAAGGGAGATGGAGAAGTAAGCGAACGTACGAGTGCGACGAGTAAACCTCCGAGAGCTTGGTTTAATACGACAAACCAAACTATTGGAGTGAACCCTGACCATAACGACGCCAGCTGACCGAGGTACGGATGAAATAATGAGAAGGGTGGTGTATCATTGGAGAGGTATACTCCCAGAAGCGCAAAGACGAGTGAAGGGAAAGATAACTGAAGATTTCTAGTCCACAGTGAAGGAGTCGAAGGTGTCAAGGAGGGATTCGCCGGTTTTGAGGGTGTGGGAGAGGCAGGTGTAGCTTTGAGGACTTTTTCGAACCATGCTCCAGCGAGCCCGCTCGAGATACATGCGAGAAAGATGGCGAAGAAGCCTTTCTTTGAATCTTGATGATGGTGTCCGAGAGTGTCGTGTTTGTTAGAGGAAGATGAGGAGGAGAAGGAGGAAGGCTCCAGTTGGACGATAGCGACTCCGAGGGTGAGAAGGAAGAGCGAGATCCATTTTGATCGAGAAACGGGAGTGCGAAAGAAGAGGATTGAAAAGATTGCGGTGGTGAGGAGTTTCAGCTGGTAGGTTGTTTGATAGACTTCTGCTGTCAAATTTGAGAGTGCCGTGTACTGTTCAGGAGAGCGAGGTCAGTTAGGGGTTGCGAAGGAGAGGGGGGCGGTGAAAGGCGACTTTTCGAAAGAGAGAGCGAGGAAGAGAAGAGACTTACGAGTAACGTGTTTTGTAAACTATATAGTCCAGCAGGTACAGCTAACTGCAGCATAGCTTCCTTCTGATCCATCACGACCTCCCCAACTCCCTTAACAGCGTGACTGAACAAACTCCCTTTCCCCTTTCCCTCCCGTCTCCTACGCTCCCTGCCCAGCATTCCAGCACTTATGACAGCTTTGACTAGTTCTGTAGAGAGGACTGCTACTGAAGGAGAGTAATTCGCGTTGAGGATTGAGAATCTTGTCAAGAGTGAAACCGAGGCATTTTGGAGAGTCAGTAGGAGGAGAGCTTGTTTCCGTCGGTCGAAGAATGAGGGTTGTCCGGGAGTCTTGAAGGTCTGCAACATCCAGAAAAGGAGGAGGATGAAGAAGAGTGCGAAAGGGAGACGATCACTCCAATGATTTCGGAGTTCGCACGAAGTCGGTTTCGTTGTCTCTGTTAAGCGCGAAGTAGGTCGAGACGATGTACGAGGTGCATCGTATCAAAAGCGAGCAAAAGTAAAGGGGTAGAGAAGAGAAAAGCAGAAAAGCAGCGAGCTATTCGATTCTCTTTCGGAATCAAACGAATGCTCCAACTCTCCCTCAGAAAGTCAAACAATGATGGCTTGCAGTCGCCTACAAATAACATGTAGCCTCTTCTGAAGTACGAGATCACGAGAAGATATCGTCCTTTACCGGTTCTCCATCACCGTCACTTCCCATTTCCATCGCTTCTCCATCCTGATCCTCCTCGATCCGTGTCCCTTCTCCTCGAGCTTCCATCGGCAACGGAGCTCCATCTACATCGACTTCTTCTCCATCAACATACACCATCTCAGCTCCATCGAGATCCTCTCCGTCAACATCGATTCCCGCTGGTTCTCCATCAACATCGACGTCCTCCTCTGCCAGGATCGGTGTAGGAGCAGGCTCGACAGTTGCTGGTGCGAATGAAGCAGCTTTGAAACTCATTTTAAATCCTCCAAATGATTTCTTCTCCTCTTCTTGAGGTTGCGAATCGACGATCTCTTCTTGTCGCGGCGTAATTGACGGAGAATTGGTGCCGGAAGGAGTAGTAGATGAGAATGTCGTAGTAGGCTGAGGAACAAAGGAGGAGGGTGCAGATGGATCGTAATCTTCTGGAGCGACTGAATCGATTCCCGATAACCTTCGTTTAAAATCCTCAATAACCGTCGGTTCGAACACCAACCATTCTTTATCCCACACATCAATGACCTATCCATCCTCACTAATCAGCTCTCCCCTTCACAAATTAGAGAGAGGAGCGAAAGGAAAGCGTACTTTCTCGACCATTCCCCTAAATTGTTCTGCCTTCATCCTCCCCGGGAAACTCTGGTACACATCTCCCAGATGATCGAATACCTTCTCTAGTCGCTTCTCGAAGATTGAGCGGTACACCCATGCGTTAGGTAAGGAAGCGGAAGCGTTATGAAGAATATCGGAGATGAGGTGTAATCGAGCTAGTTTGCGAGGAACGGGTGTAGTGTCGATTGTTAGAGAGCATACGAGTAGATCGGCGATCTACACATCAAGCAACTTGTCAGCTGTCGAAAGAGTGTGAGAGAGAAAAAAAGGGAAAGACGTACGAAAGCTGCACAATCAGCATGCTCGAGAGCAAATACCATTCCTCTCGCGATCTTCTCCCTCGTACTCGTCAATCCTCTCAACAAACACTCGAACCGCTTCTGAGCGAGTTTCCCAAGTTTTCCTTTCCCTAATTGTTCTTGTTCTGAATCTTCTGACGAATCCGACGAATAGATCTCGTGATTGCCCTGTATGGATCTCATCAGTCAACGACAGCGCAAAGTGCGTTGGGCTAAGATGCGGAATCGTACCTCGTCGTTGAAAGATGCTTTTAATGGAGGTTCGTAATCTCGATCAATGAGCATCTTGAAGTAGTGATAGGAAGGAAGCTGTGAAAGAGACAAAGAGACTAGATAAGGATACTGGCGGGTTTCGATCAGGCCTCATCTCGACTCACCTCTTTGTTGACCAAAAACTCGAATTTCGTATTCCCCTTCTCCCTCTCCCTCAGCACTTCCTCGAACCCTCGTCCATGATCCCGAATCTTCCTCGCGACAGTATCCAACAATCTCTCATCCACTCCCTCTTCCAATTCCGGCCAATCCCTCCTTTGCCTCGGCGGAGATCTTGAGCGAGAACGAGAATGTCGGGATCGTTTCGAGCGGAGGAACTCTTGTGGGTCGTTAGGAGAGGTTGAGCGGTCACGCGAGCGAGAAGGTGAAGGGGATCGAGAATGTTGTCGGCGGGAAGATCGATGACTACTACCTCTTTCAGGCTCTACAGACCTCACCGCGCTCGATCAGTTCGACTGCACGATCGAAAAAGCGAAGAGAACCCGTACCGTAGAGAGCTTTACTAGCGATTGGAACACTCTTACCCCATCCGATTCGGAGAATACTGTCCCCCCATTCAGCTCCATCCATTTCTTTCGCCGCTCTTTCCGCATCACTTCTCCTCAAAAACGAAACGAACCCTCCCAATTTACGGCCTTGATGACCTAGAGGAGCATTCACGTTTAGTTGACCAGTTTCCATTCGAGGCCACATGATCTATCCAATTCGATCGAGAGTGAGCGATGGGAGAAGGGAGTGAAGGGAATGAAGGCAGGGATACGTACTTTGACACTTCCTACTCCACCGTATTGCGCAAAGAGCTTGCCGAGGGACTCTTCAGTTGCATTTTGAGGGAGTCCTCCGACGTGAAGATTCGTTGTGAGAGGATCGTTTGCGTCGTAATTTCGATCTCCTGTCAAGGTTGGTGCGTTCTCACGAGCTGTACGGACTCAAACATCGCTTAGTGACGGAAATTACACTGAGTAACACGAGGAACGCACCGGCGAGAGCAGTGATCGAAGCTCCAGCTGAAATCGGAAAGTGTTAGCTTGAGAAGAACGAGGATATAAAGGAATTCTGCGTACCGTATCCAGCTTTATGTTTATACCTCTCTTCTCTTGCAGCTTGATCTCTGTCGAACGCGAGTAACCAAAATCGAGTCCAGGGAGGAAGAGGATAGAGAAAGAAAGAAGGGAATATGAATCCTAGTCAATAAAACTGCTGACGAAGGGAAGAGGTCCGACGGAAGGAAGAGAGAGGAACCTCTTGAGTTGTTCGAGGAAGTTATCTCCTTCTCGTTTCTTCTTGCCTAGTGGTCCAGCAGGTTTCGGAGGAGCAGCGGGCTGTGCGTTCGAAAGACTTGATTCCAGTCAGTTTAGAAGTGACTGGATCTTTGGTTCGAACATACCTCATCATCATCCATAAAGTTCATCGCTTTCGGTCTTGACGAAGTCGAAGCTCTTGGTTCAGAGGAAGGAGGAGCTAGTGGAGGAGCCATGGATCTTGGTGCAGAAGGAGCGGATAATCCCCTAGGTCCAGTCGGCGCAGAGAAGCCTCTCGGTCCGCTGGGAGGTACGAAGGAAGAAGGAGCTGAAGGAGGAGGTGGTGGTCGAGTACTCGAAGAGGTCGAAGGAGGAGGAGCACCCATATTCGCTAAAGGATTATATTTCTCTTCCCCTCCAGCTCTGACAAATCCTTTTGACGGACCTTCCCCTCTCCCAGTCGGCCCTCCCGATCTCCCGTGAGTCTCAGGACCCGTCTCTTCGTCCCCTCCAAACGCTTCAACGAATTCATTGTACGCTTTCGCCGCTTCTTCCTCTTGTTTCTTGGCTCGCTCCGCTTCAATCTCCTTGTCTCGTTCGAACTTGGATTTGCGAGAGGTGTGAGGGAGGGCACCGGTGAATCTGGCGAGTTTGTTGGCTGAGAGAGAAGGAGCTGCTTCGAAAGGTGAAGGATCTTCATCATCCGGATCCAACTCGGCTAATCTGCGTCGTGTGTCCATCTTCAAGTAGTTTGAATTGTTCAAGGCTTGCTAAGCTGAGGAAGTGAGGAGGAGGGAAGGGATGAAGTCTGTGAGAGATGAAGCCGTCATCAGCTCGACAACTCTGATGGGAGATCACGAGAGATAGCTGACGGTGTTTTGAAAGGCTGAATCAATACTCGAAGCTGCTTCTTAGTCCTCTAGCTGATGTTGTCGAAAGTGGTTTTGGATCAACCTTCGCCCCGATTCTCTCTTGGTTTCCTACCAATCTCTTCTGCTTCGAAAGACTCTTATATGACTTCACAATCTATTGATTTATTCAGCAAACGAGCTGCTGAGGCCAACAAGACTGCTTCCTCTTCCTCTCGTCTTTCCCCTCCAAATCCAGCCGGCAATCTCGGTAGCGCTTCAATCGAGCAGGCGGAACTTGACGGGGCGAGAGACGACGGTTGTACATTCTGTGAGATTGCAGCGGGAGAACAGGAAGCTTACAAGGTGAGTTTGCGAAGAAAGCGATTCCGTTTCTGGTTCGTTTTTGACGAATCGCTTCACTGTCGATATCACAGGTCTTCGAGGACGAATTTGTCATGGCGTTTCTTGGTCAGTCTTCCTCTCTCTTCGGTCGCAAGCCAGCTGGCTCATTCTGTACTCGCATCCCACAGATATTCTCCCAATTCGACCGGGGCACTTGCTCGTCGTCCCCAGGAAGCACTATGAAAGAGTGTGAGTCTCCTACCTCGCTATTAATAGCCTTCAGGTACTGACAATGAGCTCGACACGATTGGCTCCTCGACGATAGGACGAATTTGCCAGATGAGACTTCAGCTGCGATCGGTCGAACTCTACCTCGGATAGCTAGGGCTCTCTGTCGAGGTGTGTCATCTATCACAGACTCTCTGTGTGCGCTGAAAAGACTACTGATCGATGGGTTTGTCTACAGCTGTCAAACAACCAGACTTTAATATCGTTTCAAACGTTCGTTTCCGTTCCTTCCAGTCTCCCACTTCACTTTCAACCATTCGCAAGTCGACTGACCCAAGAATCGCTTGTGACTACTAGCAAGGATACGCACAAGTAGTCCCTCACGTCCATTTCCACCTCGTTCCCGCACCTCTCCCAAACTCGCCTCCTCCAGATCGACGGAATTTCCTGAATCGAAACGAGCTCGACGATGAGGATGGAGAAAGACTGTCGAGGCTGATCAGGGAAGAACTGGCGAAAGAGGAGAGGGCGAAGTTGTAGAAGACACGAGGGTGGAATCATTATTTATCCCAAGCTGTTTCGACTGTCTAGACTGTCAAGTCGCTGGTTCGAGAAGGGTCACTCTCGCACGAAGGACGCAGCTCTAGGACATTATCAGATGACAGTTTGGAGCATGAGGGGTGTACGCAGAAAGATCGATCACAGGGATATCAGAGAGGTGCGATGATTGACGGGACAGCTACCAATGACTACGGGACACAGGTTCGTGAGCCGTGTTAAATTGAAACTTGATCGTAACGATTTGATTCGGGAATTCAGGCGACGTAAGTGTCCAAGTCGAGCTTGACAAATCCAGGTTCGGGGGAACTTGCTTCCAAACATCTCCATTCATTGACGCTGTTACGTTGACGTATTGTTCTGGTCAGCTAAAAGCCTTGGTGAAAGGATACAGGAAGATCAACACACTGTACTGCCGATCGTGAGCTTTGAGATGCTCCATCGTTCGGAGGCGTATCATCGACTTGCTCTCCTCGCATTGGTAAACATCAAAGATGCAGGGACCTGTAGTCCTCTGTGGACGCATGCCTCCCTCCGAAGGGGCATGTGTCTTGTTGAAGACCGTAAGATCTGGACCGTCGGAAAGGAGCACAAGTTCATGAGCTCCTTCACCGGTGGGTTCCGACCAAACTGCTTTAAGAGTGACGCCGGGCACTACTGCAGTGACATTGTGTCCTGAAATAAGGAAAAGCGAGAACGATCAGCTCGGAATTTAGCAAGGAGCAATGCTGCGAAGAGCTGGAGCAAGGAAGAAATACTGACCGCTGTGAAGTTGCTTAGCGTCGACTCGTATGTCGTCGAGATTGAGCATGTAGTTCTTGAATCGATTGCTGGCTCTGGTGTAACTCGGATAGTGTCTGGGGTCAGGCAGCGATATCGGACCAAATTCGTGAACGAATTCCTCAATTCTTTGGGAAAGCTGCATGAATCACGCACGGATGAAGAGGTTGGCCGTCAGATCAAATAGCAAGGTAAGGAAAACTCACAGCGTAGGTACGGTTTGAAGGAGGAATGACGATATCAACGTCCAAACCGCCGAATAGATCATGAACGTGCTTGTGTGGATGCTGACGTTGAGCTCGATGTGACGACTTTCCCTCATGTCCAGATTCTGATCCTAGATCAGAGCCTGAGTAGTACTGGTGAGGGCTCTGACTTCTGATTGACAATGCGTTCGAACCTGAGGAACCTCTTCTCTTGAATGGATCATCATAGCCATCGTCGAGATCGACAAGACAAGGGCGTCTAGTGGCCATCGAGGTCGATCCCCTGAGATGAGAGACGCGAGAGGAAAGGGAAGAGCCCCATGCAAACTTGAGAAAGGAGATCGGGTTTAGACTCGGGTTCGTCTCTAAACCCGATTGACGGGCTCGCGCTGAGTATCGCCGCCGAGTAGTTTCGTCACTGAAAGGGTGTGAAAAGGTTTGCGAAAGATTGGGAAGGAGTCTATCGAGCTACAACTTGATGGGGATTGACGGGACATGCAAACATAATCTCAATCTCTCCAGGCCAGCCTTGTAGATGTACTGACCATTCCGACTCGGGTTCGACGCCAACACGAGTTTTCGAGCTCCATCGATCTCCGTTCAGAGGATCTGCAAGCGACAGCGGGGACTCGTTAGATGGAGTGACATGAGGCAAAGGTAAGAGAAATGATTACATACGGTAAGTGTAAGGGAGAGGAGGCTGCGAGACTTTGTCAAGACGACCTTCTGCAAATTTCGCCAAAAATCCATCGACTCCGTAGTTGTGAGTCTCACCTCCGTTGATGTCGTAGGCTTCCATGCAGCGAGGTCCAGCCACGGTACGAGGTTGAACAGTCGGACGAGACGCAAGAAGAACGAGACCTCTGCGAGGAGGTTGAGAAGCTGAACCGGGCCAGGGAACGATCGGGACCGATTTTGTGAGCATAGCGACGCCGGTGACTCTCACGCGAACCTGTGCAGCTTTGACACAATCATCAGTTCTCGTGTTCGAGATCAAGAAGCGAAACCTTGACGAAACTGGAGTGAACTTGGGAAGAGGAATACCTTCTGACGGGAAGGTAGGAAGAGGGGAAAGGAAGGTGATTTGATCCACGCTCGGCTCATATTGTCGGAATTCGTGGGACAAGTCGGCGAAGACCTGGGTCAAGTGAGGATCGGGGAGTGAGTTGGGTCCAAATTCTCGAACGAATGCCTTGATTCGAGGAATCAGAAAGTCTTCAGCCTATCGTCGCACCCGAACGACGTCAGCTAACATCAGTAGGGGGTGGAAGTGATTGAGTAGCTCACCCATTTCGACCATTTGACCCAGTCAACGATATTCGTGTTTCCCGGAACGACTGCATATCGACGAGGGGTGTGATTGGGATCTGCACGACGTTGCATTCTGTAGAGTGCAGCTTCCGGCGCTCGAAGGTGAAAGGGGGTAGATTGGAAGTTGCGAAAAGAGGCGAAGAAGGGAGAGAGAGAGTCAAATCGTGGTTTCCCGCATTCGCTTCAGCCGAGCACCACGCGCCTCGTCTATATCAGGTCAGGAGGCTTCAGAGGCTTAGGAAAGGTCTGTAACCGCCGCAGAAAGCGAACTAAAGAAAACCCCCAGATTTGTGAATCTTTTTCTCGGGAGGGCGAAAGAGGGGAGAGAACTTCTACAAAGCTGTCACCTGAGCAGTCATATGCCATGTCTCCGTCTCACGTGTACCCTCATCAGTGTCTAATGCTGTTGAGTAGAGGTGGAGAAGAAATCGATTCAGGGACCGAAGCGAAGTGTTTGTCGAAGCCCTCGGTTTGAGGGTGATCGCGTCCTAATCTGAGTGACCCGAAGTAACTCTTGGTGGTGTCAAGGCGGCTGTACTGGATTGGAAGTGAAGGGTTGCAGATGAAGAAAGACAGGAGAACTTTTATAAGGTTATTTTCCCACTTTCACTCTCGACTCCCTCGAACCTTGACTACATCGACTAAGATCAATACCAAGCTACAATCACAACAAAAGGCTAAACGAACTGGACCGCGGCGATGTCGAAACGAGGAGCACCTCCTAACTCTTCCTCATCTCTCGCCAAACGACAACGAATCGCCCAATCTGCAAATTCACCACCTTCCACTTCCAATTCAGCAGTAGCAACTCCACAGACCGATACTCCTTCAGCAGCTTCCATCTCAGCAGCTCCTTCTCCAGCTGATCACGACTCATTATCCTCTCTCTCAGAGAGTAGGGGTTCATCTCCAGAGGTGGAGCTAGTCAATGCAGTCAAAGGCATGTCGAATGATAGAGTCATAGATGCAGCTCAAGAGGGTCATCATGTAGTTTCAGCTAAAACTGTTCCAACATCTCAACCATCTCGACCTCCAACAGCCGCAAAATCGAATGGGAATGCATCAGCTACTGCTAGTGGAGGGAGGCCGACTCAGGGAGGGAAAGGAAAGAGAGGAGAGGAGGCGTTGGAACATGCGGTAGCGGCGAGAGAGGAAGTTGAACGAAGGAGAGCTAAACTGAAAGAAGCGAATGGAGTTGGAGTGGCAGGGGCGAGGGAGATGGACGAGGCACCATTGAAGGTGAAGATGGAAGAAGAAGAGAACGTGGAAGTAGAAGTGATACGAGGTGAAGATGCAGAAGAAATCGCTGCGGTAGCTGTAAGTTCCCTCTCTCTGCCTCTTCTTCGCCTCGAATCCTGACTGTGAGGATTTTCTACAGCCACGTAAAGAACGTCCAGCGATCGCAGAAGAACGAGCGGGCATCATTCGATTCGCAGTCGTTACAAACGATGCTTCTCCAGCCTCAATGATCATCTTGACGGGACTCAAGAATATCTTCCAGAAGCAATTACCCAAGATGCCGAGAGAGTATATTGCACGCCTCGTGTTCGATCGAGCGCATTACAGTATGGCTATCGTCAAGAGAGGATTGGAGGTTGTGGGAGGAATCACTTATCGACCGTTCGAGGGACAAGAATTCGCAGAGATCGTGTTCTGTGCTATTACTGGTACTGAACAAGTCAAGGTGAGCTGTCAGGAAATGCGATCTCAGTCTTGAGAGTACGACCGATCTCATCTCTCTGGTTTCTCACAGGGCTATGGCTCTCACTTGATGAATCACCTCAAGGATTACGTCAAGCAATCTACGAAATGCATGCACTTCCTCACCTATGCCGACAACTACGCTATTGGATACTTCAAGAAGCAGGTGAGAACTCTTCATCTATCTGAACAACGAGAGAAGCGATTCTGACCAGTGCTTTTTGCTTCTCATAGGGTTTCACAAAGGAGATTCAACTAGATCGAAGTGTCTGGGCTGGATATATCAAGGATTACGAGGGAGGAACGATCATGCATGTGAGTGAATCGTCAGGATTCAGTGATTGCTCGCACGGAACTGAGATTCTCCTTTCTGCTCACAGTGCGCAATGTTGCCTCGCATCAAATACCTCGAAGTAGCTTCTATACTCGCTAAGCAAAAAGAGGTGATTTCCCGTCGCTTTCCTCTCTTTCTCGACTGGCTCGTTCTGAACCCTATCCGAGTTTTGCAGGTCATTCTCGCCAAGATTCGCTTACTCTCGCAATCCCACGTGATACACCCCGGTCTCGACTTCTTCGCGAATGCTCCCCCAGGCAGCAAGATTGATCACACTCGAGTGCCAGGATTGAAAGAGAGTGGTTGGACACCAGAAATGGACGAATTGTGAGATTCCTTTTGCCTTTCTTCCTTACCTCCTTTCCCCAGACAGCACTGACTCACCGCTTGATCGAGTAGAACACGTCGACCGAAGCGAGGACCTCAATTCGCAGTGATGAAGAAACTTTTGACTTTACTCGTCGATCATCCGAGTTCTTGGGCATTCGCAAATCCCGTCAACGAACAAGAGGTTAGCTTCTCTCTATTCTTGTTTTTTCGTCGACATCGCTGACGCTCTTTCTGGGTGATAGGTCACCGATTACTACCTGGTCATCAAAGAGCCGATGGGTGAGTTATCATACTACTCTTCAAATCAGACAAGTCCTGACCTCTGTTTGATGCTCATCACAGACTTTGCAACGATGGAATCGAAACTCGAAGGAAACTCTTACGCTACCCTCGATCAATTCATCTACGATGCTCGACTCATCTTTGGAAATTGTCGATCTTACAACGATAACCAATCGAATTGTACGCTCTCATCCCGTCTCAGCTCTTCCCTACGATCGATCCGCTGACTCGGGATATACTCGTGCGATGAACAGATGTCAAGAACGCAAACAAACTTGAGAACTATCTCAACGAACAACTCAAAGTTTACGTCGATCCGTAATCTCCCTTCTCTGCTCCTTCGTTTCTTTTCCCATATCCCTCGCAAACTCGCAGTCAATCAGTACTATCTCTCTCTCTCTCTTTTGGTTCAATTTGTTGTAAATACGATTTAGTAGGGAGTTTCGTTTGGGAGAATTGGAGCTTTCCGACGTTTCTTGTCTTCTTTTCCCTCTCTTCTCTCTTTCTCTCTTTCTCACTTTCTCGCTTTCTACTAGAGCTGGTCTCATCCGAGTCTGCTTGCTATACTCATCCATCCCATCTCTAGCTTGCGGGTTCGAGTTATTCGACTTCGACTTTTCATCACATTCGCTCCTCCCCTTTCCTCTCGGTATGGCCCCTCAAGCATTCTACAAGGCAGTTCGTCGCATCAAGCATGAGCTCACAGGTCGCAGGTTGTGCTGGAACGTCTTGTAAGTCCTCTCTTCTGCCTCCTTCTTCTCCCTTCTTTCGCTGACTCCGCTCATTCTTGAACAGCTTCTACCTCGGTCACCTCTTCGCATTCGCTTACGGATGGTACAAGCAAGCTCACGATCCCCGACTCGCCGCTCTGAACAAGTTGCAACATTCAGTTTGGATTTCGAGAGGAGCTGGACTCTGTTTGGGAATCGACGGTCTCTTCATCATACTTCCTCGTGGGTCTCTCCCTTCATTGCTGCGGTATCATACGAGCTGATAAGAGTGCGGAATAGTCTTGCGCAACTTGATTCGATTCGTTCGACCTGCCTTAGGTTGGTTGATCCCGCTTGACGAGAATGTTTGGTTTCATCGTCAATTCGCCTACTCGATCCTCTTCTGGACCGTCGTTCATACAACCGCTCACTGTGAGTCTCCTCAGCTTCTCACTCGCTGATTGTCTAAGGAAGGGATGCTGACGGCGACGGTCGTGTCTTGTTTCCAGACGTCAACATGATCAATGTCGAACGTTCTCAAGTACGCAAAGAGACTGCATGGGCGATCATGTATACTCAACCTGGAGGACTCACCGGTCACGTTATGCTTCTCATCATGCTACTCATGTACACGACCGCTCATCACAAGATTCGAAAACAATGCTACGAAGCTTTTTGGTTTACTCATCATCTCGTAAGCTTCCACTCTTTCAGCTCTTGCTGCTTATCGACCGAGAAACTGACGACGAGCTGTATGGGCCTCACAGGCTATACTGTTTCTCATCGCACTTTACTTTCACGCCATCGGTTGTTTCGTTCGAGGTGCTCTTCCCGGCCAACCCGTCAGGTGCTTGGGATACTCGAGTTGGACTTGGAGTATTGGAGGAGGTATTCTGTACTCAGTCGAGAGGTTGATCCGTATCGTAAGCATTCTTCTCTCACTCTAATCTCCTCCTTGTCGGCGAAATATTCCTCAACTCGTGAGCTGACCTTCCGATAACCTATTCGACGCTCGCCCAGATTCGCTCTCGTCGAGCTACGAAGCTCATCGCTGTTCTCCAACACCCATCCGGTACCCTCGAACTTCGTTTCAGCAAACCCTCGTTACGCTATAAAGCTGGTCAATGGATCTTCGTCAATGTTCCCGAGGTCTCGAAACTACAATGGCATCCTTTCACGATCTCTTCAGCTCCCGACGATCCTTTCATCTCTGTTCACATTCGTCAAGCTGGAGATTGGACGAGGTGGGTTTCAGACTCGCATCATCTACGAATCTGATTAGAGCTGATGCGGTCAGCGACTCACACCAGAGCTCTCGCGGATCGACTCGGCTCATTCCCTCGAACCGCCAAAACTAGCCTCTCGTCAATCGAGAAGCTCTCCTCGGAAGTTACAACGCAATCTTCGGGCTCGAACGGTGGCTACCTCGACATCACTTCACTAGCTCTTGCTCTCGGACGCTCTCTTCCTGCTCTCCGTATCGACGGACCTTTCGGCGCTCCCGCTCAAGACGTTCTTTCGAACGAAGTTGCGGTTCTCGTCGGTGCAGGAATTGGAGTCACACCTTTCGCTTCGATCCTGAAAGATATCTGGTACAAGCAACAGAAGAATCAGCTGGGGGCTCTGAGAAGAGTCTTGTTCGTTTGGATCAATCGAGAGGCGGAGAACTTTGAATGGTTCAATACCTTGCTCAGAAATCTGGAGCAGGTCAGCTACTCTCTGCTGTCTTTTCTCATTCGGTCGCACGGTGATGACTTGGTATCGCGAGTGGGGACAGGCTCAAACGGATCCCGACTTCTTGACTATTCAAGTGTACCTTACGAAACAAGTCGACACCGATACTCTCAACAATCTTGCAATTCACGGTGAGCTTCTCTAATCTCCCACTCTGGTCTATCGCAATGTCACTGACAGACGTTGCTCCACAGCTTTCGAAACCGCTCTCGATCCTTTGACGAATCTTCAGGCTCGCACTCGCTACGGGCGACCCAATTTTGATCTCTTGTTCAGCTCGATGAAAGAACGGATTGAGGCGGGAAGCTATCTACCTGGTCGTGAAAGCTCCTTGAAAACGACGGTAGGAGGTGAGTCGATCACTTCTCTCTGTCGTTGCGAAATAATTCTCTCACCTTCGAAAGCTCAACTACTAATTCTTTTCGAATCTTGTCCAGTCTACTACTGTGGTCCTTCTCCTCTAGCTGTAACCCTCAAGGCCGCGACCAAAAGCGCCAGCTTGAAAAGCATCAAGTTCTCGTTTGCAAAAGAACATTTCGTGAGTTGAAACTAGTCTCGCCCTCTATCGCTACTGACTGGCGGCTGATCTCTGGATCTTCCTTTCTAGTGAGCTCTCTTGTACCTTTCTGTAGCTCTTCGGCTCAAACAGTTCTACGAAATCCATCGCTTTACTCTCTTGTCGAAATGCTCTCAGTTTCGCAAAACGATGAAAAATTGACAAACTTTCTTTCCAATTCTCAAGCGTTTCTATCCTTCTACCTATCTACTCCAAGAAAAGCTCCATCCTCTCCTCACCCTCTCACTTCGTTCCATTGAACCAATCATCTCCAGCAAAGTAGTTATCATCATTTCCAGCTCCATCAGTTCCAATCGTTCCATCGGGAGAAGTCGAGTCGGGGGAGGAGTCGTCGGAGGAAAGGTCGTCAGGGGAGGAAGAGTCGTCTGGAGATGGAGAATCTGAGGGAGTAGAAGAATCGGAAGAAGGAGCTGAGTCGTCAATTGATTCGTTTGAGGGAGTAGAGGAATCATCGGAGGGAGTCGAAGGTGAGTCTCCTGCAGCTATTTGAGCGTTATCGGGGATCGAGGAGTAATCGGGAGAGTAATCTGAGGCGTCTTGAACCTCTTGAGGTGAAGAATCGTTCGAAACGTCTTGCTCTGGATCTTCCGTATCATCTTCAGGAGTATCGCCAACAGTCGATGAGGTAGGAGTAGAGTCTTGAGGCTGAGCTCCTCCTCCGGCAGAGATAGCTACAAGAGCGAGCGAAGAAAGTTAGCAAAAGTTTGAGCGAGAGAGGAGAGAGAAGAAAAGCGCACGAGTTCCAGCAGGAGTAGCTACTGCATCTTGAGTAGAGAGAGTAGGAGTCGCTTGAACTTGTGCACTGATCGAATCTTGCCTCTTGAAGTGAAGAGGAGAAGCGAGAATTGAAAGTGAGAGTGAAGCGAAGAGGAGAGTTTGAGTGAAGAGCATTTCGTTGACTCTGGCTTGAGGTGTGAAATGAAGAGTGAGGGGAGGTGAAGTGTAGAAGAGAAAGAGAGAGGTGTCAAAAGTTCGCTTCCCTTTTTCCCCTTCGCACTGCGGAAGATGTCCCTTTCGAAAATTTACTGCGATCGAGCTAGACTTTGACCGAGCTGAAGTGTTCCTCGCTAATAGAGCTGATGAGGTGCTCAACAATGGACTCTACGTTGTCGTGAATAGCGCAAGCTAAAGGTGACGAAAAGAGCGAAATTGAAATTCGAGGTCCTTGCTTCGATTCGCTTCTTTCGCGAACTCATGAATTCTCGGTACTCAGCTGCTTTCATCCCCTCCAAAGTACTCTCTCAGAGCCCTGCCTGCGATTTCTAGTAGGAAAATCCGACAGAAAGCGAGTACAATGTGAAAACTCTTTTCTTCGCAATTCGATTTCGTTTCAAGCGATTCTGCTCGTTCAAGCTACTCCTTCGTACAGTCGTTTCCATTCCATCTAATACTCCGACTTGCCCCTCTTCCATTCGAATACGAAATCGACGACTGAACGGGAGAGACGCTCTTGTTCGAGGTAGAGTGATGATCGAGTTTCGCGACAAATTGCTCCGTACGATTCCAGTCGTTCCCGCCTGTGGACTATAAGCTCCGTATGTAATGTGTCATTTGTTTGTAATAAGTTCAGGCGATATTGTCTAGTACCTTGAAGTCCTTTACAGGTATCGACCATGTCTTGATATGCGAGGTTTGCAGTTTTTCAGCCAATCTCGCTTGTTCGCGTGAAAGACGGCCTGTTGCACTCATGGGTTGTCAGATTCTACCCTTCTCAAGAACGTTTGAAGAACGGGATGTCACCAGAACTCCGAAACCAATCGCGCGTCTTCTTCGCAAGCTCAGCTGTGTCTCCGACTCCGCTCCTGGAATTTGCTCTTGCGTTGCGTTGATTATTGCTCTATTGATATCGATCCCTCTTTCACCTGCACGGCGGTTCAATGCGTCGAGTAGGATCTCTGTTTTTGACAGGTGCTTGACGAATTTCTGACATCGACGAACAAAGATCGCTTCCTTGCGCTGAGCTGTATCACGAGCAAAGTCAGTGGGTGAGTATCCACCGTGTCACATGAACGAGCCAACCCACTTTTATCCAAGTCTGCCAGCGCCTTTTCTCTTCTCGCTTCATTCTTCCGCAGACTGTCTCGCGATCCGCTCGTTGCCTTCTTCAGCTTCCTCATCAGCTCTTCAAAGCTTCGTAGGTCATCCGAAAAGCTTCCGATCTCCTTGTTATGGATGATCGTCGAGACCACCTGCACGAAGTAGGGAGATTGAGAATTGGACCGATTAAGTTGAGGAGAAGTAGCTGAGGGAGGAGCGTCGGACATCGTACGAGTGGATAGAGGATTGTTAAAGGCTTATGTGTATCCTTTCGCTCGCTTGGGAGAAGGACTGAGGAGGAAGAGAGAAAAGAGAGGAAAAAAAGGGAATGAGCGATTTTGAACCGCGGATTATCCGGTCGAAAAATGGGTCAATCTCGCTGACTTGTCGAGAGAGCTAGCAGTGAAGGGATTGAGATAGAGTGAAGTATGGATTGAACGAGCTGTCGAGAGGGAAAGTTTGGGGATCTCGACAAACTCGGAAACGATGCTCGCAAGTTGACGCTGTTACATTTCGTACTCCTCCTCGTTCTTCCTCAAGAGTCCTCGCGGTAAATGATATCAGAGAGGACGCTCGAGCTACAAGGAAGGAAAGGGGAGAAAAGGGGAAGCTCATCTCGTTTATGATACAGATCGAGAGTTCTGACAAACTTCCCGCGATTCCTGCCTCGTCTAAAACAATAAATCCAGTCTCTCAGAGCAAGCAACATCCTACACTGTTCTTCGCGATGCCTCGACGACCTCGACCCCGATTCCGGCGACGACAACTTTCCACTTTTCTCCCTCCTCACCAATCCGAATCGCATCTTGAGCAGAACAGTCTGCGACATCAAGACACGTGGACTTGACGAGAGCGAGCGAAACACCTCCCGATGATGCTGACGATTTGATGGAGTAGAAGTTGAGACGTTGTTCGACGGAGGAAGAAGCGAGAAGATTAGGAGAGAGAAAGTTGAGGCCTGTTACGAAGTGTTTGGAGTTAGCTACACAAGTCAGACTGCAGGAGCAAGCTTACCTTGTATCGTCGATGCATGGGCGTCTGAAAGTACTGCCAATGTAGTTGATATTGCGAAGAGTTCATCTTTCCCGCTGAATTCGATTCGCTCAAACGAGACAGCGTTGTCGTCTC
>Ga0308169_10001287_pt1 | contig 29906 bp, 24 predicted proteins | sample PhyBR1_2_FD_202139 | JGI IMG/M metagenome (GOLD analysis project Ga0308169, IMG submission 202139) | Phyllosphere microbial communities from UC Gill Tract Community Farm, Albany, California, United States - DLSLSB.R1 | ecosystem: Host-associated > Plants > Phyllosphere > Unclassified | place...
AACCGATCTGGCATTGGCGCAGGCCGACAGCCAGAGTATTCGCCTCTATGCCATGTCACCGGCCATTCTGGCGCAGCGTGCCGGTTATTACCGCATCCTGGAGCAGACTCAGAAAGGCGGCCTGGACATCACCAGCTGGCTGGTGTGGTTTCTGGATATTCTGGATGAGAGCCTGAAACAGGCGATGAACGTTATTGATCGTACCCAGATCAAAGCGCGTTTCTGGCTCCGGCATCAGGGGATAGGATTGAGTCCGGAGCAGGTAAAAGTACTGAACCGACTGTTAGATGGCGGCGAGCAGGGTTTTGAACTGGGAATCAGTGCCGGACAGTATCAGAAGGTGGCGAAAGTGAGTAAAGCCACCGCGACCCGTCATCTGGCCTATCTGGTTGAAAAAGGCTGTCTTTACCGGCTTGAGGGAGGTGGCAGGAGCACCCGCTATCAGGTTAAATCCCGCGAAACGGACTGAGTGGGAATAAAATAAGTGGTACAGCGCGGCAACCGCGCTGTCCCACTGAGCACGGGAATCAGGCTTTCAGTGAGGCCCCGTTTGTCGCAATAACCTCTTTATACCAGTAAAAGCTTTTCTTACGGCTGCGGGCCAGCGAACCTTCCCCGTTATCATCGCGGCGAACATAAATAAAACCGTAACGTTTAGACAATTCGGCTTTTGATGCGCTGACCAGATCGATCGGCCCCCAGCTGGTATATCCCATGACGTCAACGCCATCTTCAATGGCCTCGCGCACCTGAACCAGATGATCATTGAGGTAGCTGATGCGGTAGTCATCCTGCACGACGCCCGTAGCATCCGAAACGTCTTTGGCCCCCAGGCCATTTTCAACGATAAACAGCGGCTTTTGATAACGATCCCACAGTACATTCAACAAGGTACGCAAGCCAACCGGGTCAATTTGCCAGCCCCATTCAGAACTCTGCAGATGGGGATTGGGCACCATACTCAGAATGTTACCGCGCATCTTCTCATTCAGCGCCTGATCGGCGGTGACACAGCCGGACATGTAGTAGCTGAACGAGATAAAATCGACGGTCGACTGGAGTATCTGGCGATCGGCATCCGTGATATCGAGGTAAATGTCGTTTTCGCGAAAGAACCGCAACATGTAGCCCGGATAAGCGCCACGGCACTGAACGTCGCCAAAAAATTGCCATTTCCGGTTTTCCTGCAGTGCTTCCAGCACATCATCAGGCTTACAGCTTAGCGGATAGACCAGACCACCCAGCAACATATTACCGATGCTGGCATCAGGGTTAATCTCGCGACAGGCTTTCACCGCCCACGCACTGGCGACCAACTGGTGATGAATAGCCTGATAAACCTCACTTTTGCTGCTGGTTTCCGGCAGACCCACGCCGGTGAGTGGCGCATGCAGAGACATATTGATTTCGTTAAAGGTCAGCCAGAGCCTGACTTTTTTCCTGTAGCGGGCAAACACCGTACGGGCATAATGCTCAAAGAAGCCAATCACCTCACGATTCCCCCAGCCACCATACTGCGTAACCAGGTGCCAAGGCATTTCGTAATGTGACAGTGTCACTAGAGGAGTAATGTTATGTGCGGCCAGTTCGTCGAATAATCGGTCGTAAAAAGCCAGTCCCGCCTCGTTGGGTTGTTGCTCGTCACCGTTCGGGAAAATACGCGTCCAGGCGATTGAAACCCTCAGACAGCTAAATCCCATCTCTGCAAATAACCTGATATCGTCCGGGTAGCGGTGGTAAAAATCGATCGCCACATCTTTAAGACTCTGGCTTCCCGCAACGCGCTCCACTACGGGGCCAAAAATCCCCTGTGGCTGCATGTCAGAGGTTGAGAGGCCTTTGCCCTCTTCGCGCCATGCACCTTCAACCTGATTAGCGGCAATCGCACCGCCCCATAAAAATGAATCCGGAAAAGTTTTCATCCTGTTCTCCTTTTATTGATGAATGATGCTGAGTAAAGGTGTTCCGGCAGTAACAGCGCTCCCTGCTACTTTCATTACCTCACGATACTCATCGCTGTTAGTAATAATGATCGGTGTTGTCAGGTCATATCCGGCATCAAGAATGGCCTGACGATTAAACTCCAGCAGCAGATCGCCGGACTTAAACTTATCGCCTGCCTGGACATGTGACGTGAAAGGTTTGCCGTCGAGCCGGACGGTATCGATACCCACATGGATCAGCAGCTCAATCCCGCTGTCACTCAACAGTCCGATAGCGTGTCGGGTCTGAAACAGCGAGGCAACTTCACCCGCGAAGGGCGCAATGACTTTATTGTCGGAAGGAATGATGGCCACGCCCTGTCCCAGCAGGCCACTGGCGAAGGTGGAATCCGGCACCTGATCAAGCGCCAGCACCGTGCCGGTCATCGGTGACAGGATGTCATCATCGCCAGGGGGAATCGGGATCGCTGTGTCTGGCGTGCTGTTACGGGGCATACCCGCTACCAGCGTCATACCACAGCTCAGGAGCAGTGCCAGTAGCGTGCCAGCAATTCCGCCCCATAACGTGGCATCGACACCGCCAGGCGGGATCATCTGAGCGATGGTAAAGATGTTGGCAAAGCCAAAGGAATAAACGTGGGTGCTGCTGAAGCCAACAACGGCACCGCCGATGGCACCGGCTACACAACCAAAGATAAAGGGACGGCGCAGCGGCAAGTTAACACCATAGACAGCGGGTTCAGTGATACCAAAGATCCCTGCTGTCACGGATGAACCTGCCAGCATCTTCTGTCGTGTATCCCGACTCCGCAGAAACACCCCCAGCGCTGCGCCAACCTGGCCCATAACAGCTGGCAACAGCATAGGCAGCATTGAGTCATGTCCCAGTACGGCAAGATTGTTGATCATCAGTGGCACCAGTCCCCAGTGCAAACCAAAAATCACACAGACCTGCCACAGCGCCCCCATGGCGGCGCCAGCCAGCCAGGGTGCAAACGCATAAATCCACTGGTAGCCGTTCGCCAGTAGCTGACTCAGCCACGTCGCCAGTGGGCCAATTAACAGGAAGGTCAGCGGCACAGTGACGCTCAGACAGATCAATGGCGCAAAAAAGTTCTTCATCGAGGCGGGCAGCAGTCGGGTGCTCTTTTTCTCCATCCAGCAGCTTACCCAGGCGGCAAGAATAATAGGAATGACCGACGCGCTATAGTTGAACCAGATAACGGGGATGCCGAGAAACGCCTGGGTCATTTCACCAGACTGCTGGCTGGCATTAAAGGCGGCAATCATTGTCGGATGGGTAAGAGCTCCGCCGATGGCCATGGTGATAAAGGGATTACCACCAAACTTTTTACCCGCGGTGTAGCCCAATATCAGCGGAAAAAAGTAAAACAGTGCATCGCTTGCCGCAAACCAGATTTTATACGTTCCACCTTCAACAGAGAGCCAGCCGCAGACCACGGCCAGCGCCAGCAGACCTTTGAGAATACCGGAAGCGGCAAGAATGCCGATAAACGGCGTAAAAATGCCTGAAACAATATCGATCAGGCGACTGAAAAGGTTTCCTGACTTCTCATCCTCTGTTGATGCGGGGCTATCATCCGACAGTCCCGCTTCAGCACGGACTGCCTGCCAGACATCATGGACATGGTTGCCGATCACCACCTGAAATTGCCCGCCGCTTTCGACGACCATAATGACGCCCGGATTTTTTTTTAGTCCTTCAGCATCCGCTTTGTCGTTATCTTTCAGTTTAAAACGAAGCCGGGTGGCACAATGCACCAGGCTTACGATGTTCTCCCTGCCACCAATATGGCTAAGGATATCCTGCGCCAGCGTGTGATATTCCATCTCTATTTCCTTACACCCAATGTCAGTGGATAATCCGGTACTGAGCCAAAAATAAAAAAACCCGAGAACGGCCTCTTTTCAGAGGCCGCGCTCAGGTTTTGCCTGCGGTAAGCAGTAACAATCCAGTTTATGGGACTTAATGCCCCTCTTTTCTCACCCGTTCGATATGAATGGCGAGAAACATGATCTCTTCTGCGGTCAGCTCACGCTGATAACTTTGTTGCAAATGCAGCGCGATTTTCACCGCACATTCCCAGGCTTTGGGATAGTTATCTTTTACTGCTGTATGCAGCGAAACATCGTCATCCTCTACCACGGTCCGCGTCAGCATCCGCTGGGCAAAAAATTTCAGATGGGTGACGAACCGCTGATAACTCAGCGACGATTCGTTGTACTCCAGCTGCAATTGATACTTCACCAGTTGCAGAATCTCCTGCATAACCCGTGTGACATCCATCACTTCCGGCATTTCGTTATGAAGCTGTGCCGTCACCAGATGTAGCGCGATAAAACCAGCTTCATCTTCAGGCAGTTCAACGTTCAGACGACGAGCAATGATTGCCCTGGCCTCCTGCCCCAGTTCGAACTCTTTGGGATAGAGGCGTTTGATATCCCACAGCAACACATTTTTAATCGGCAGTCCTTTATTCTGCCTTTCAATGGCAAAAAAGCAGTGGTCGGTTAAAGTGATATACAGACTCTCCTGCAGTTTACCCAGGCGCTGTGTCGCAAGATCAATTATGCGGTCACAGGTGGTCATCACTTCTGGCGGGATCTGATTTAATAGCTCCTCCAGCCGACGGACCAGCAGATCACTTTGCGGTGCGAACACTTTCTCAATTTGCGCGCTATTGAGAGCGTCACCGACGCGCTTCTGGAACGCCAGCCCACGCCCCATAACGACCTGCTCGCGCCCCTGTTCATCCTGAGCCATCACCACGTTATTATTAAGAATTTTGGCGATTTTCATCGGAACCCCAGAAACAAAAAAACCTGACCTCCGGCAAAGGCCAGAAATCAGGTTTTGCCTGCCTAAGCAGTAACAATCCAGTTCGGGCACTGTATCATTTCCAGTTGTGACCTCAATATCTCACCAACAGAAACGTGACAGCGATCGTCATCCGCTGATGAACTTAAAAAGTGACGACCGTTTTAAGTTCAGTGACCCAGGCATCCTGCGTGCGGGAAATCCCAGCCGGATGGTGCCAGTATTGAATACCAGGTTGTAGCTCCAGCCATGAGAAGGGACGAAACCGGTAATAAAATTCCCCATTCAGCGAATGCCCCGGCACCGGATGATAAGCAGAATCGTTATAGTCAGAAAAGGCGCCCATTGTATTCATGAAGCGCTGATTACGCGCGTATTGATTGCTCATCTCCGTCCAGGTCAGGCCAATGCCGATCCAGTCCTCCGGACGGGCGTCAAACAGACCACGATAGCGAAGCGAAGCCGCATAAACCGAATGCATGTAGTTAGTGCGCTGATCGGCCAGGCTCATACTGACGGAGGTACTTAACCCGCGATTCACATCATCCTGATGTCGCGTCAACTGCTGGTTAAGCCCGGCGTAAAGAAACCACGTTCGATTGTGCTTATCATAACCGCTGGGATCATCTGCACCCGCGCCGCCTGAGCGGCCGCGGTAGAGATCAGTTTGTGGGGCATTGGTAAAAACCACCCCCAGATTGTAGGCACCGGGCAGACTATTAAATATCGGGCGGGCTTCGATCTCCACCGGCAGCAAGACGCCTTTACTGCCCCTGGTGGAACTATTCCAGGCGTGATGACGACTTGAAGCGTCAGGGTTTTGCTCCATCACACCGCCTTTCAGGGTGACGACAGGCGTCACGTTATATTCCAGTGTGGTTCCCCAGGTGTGAACATTCCAGTTGTTCCAGGTCAGTGAGTTTGCGGATTTTCCGCCACACTGAGAAAGCATCTGAAAGTCACAGGGTATAATCTGATCGAAGGTCTGAACCTTGTTCATCATTCCGATACGCCATGTCAGACGCCTGTCATCGAAACTCCTGGCAAAAGTCAGCCAACCCAGTCGGGTAATTGATTGTCCGCCCCAGCTCTCCTGCGTTAAATCATTAAAATTGACTCGGGTATCCTGTGTCCGTTTGGTAGTGAGGTTATCATTGTGATTACGGTTAACGATATTTCCTTCGATACGCGCATCGGGAATACCTGTCCAGTGTTCGAGATCCTGATTGAACGTTAGTGCGAACTGATCAATATAGGCGAGATGTGAATCATGGTTATAACCGCCACCGCCATTCCATCCGAACTGACTGAGGTAGCCAAAGTTATAGGTAAATCCATTATCACTAAGCGTTTTACGAAGGCCGAACATCTCGCCGAAAAGAGGGTCAGGTGGAGATTCAAATCCTGGCACAGCCCCGTTCCACTCCTGTGCTTCTGATAAGGGCGAGAAAATTAAAAATGAAAATGCGCACAGCATGCTTTTATAATTCATTTTGGCAACCTGTTATTAAATATTAATGGCGTCATGGTTCACAAGAGAGCGTCAGCTCTCATATCATCATGCTCAGACCTTAACTACCTTGAGGTGCTTTAATTAAATAAACTATTGATTAACAGTGCTTTTCAAAAAAATTAAATAAAGTGCAAAAAAAAACCTAAGCGACCCATAGCGGTAAACACCAGGGGACGCTTAGGTTTTGCCTGTTATCCAGTAACAACCCTTCGCTGAAAACAGGGCCACCTTATCATTGGTTTTTGAAAATGAACAGGAACGAATATTTCTATTTCGAGAAACTGTGAGTTAATTAACAATTAATAGCACTATTATTCCCGCCTGGTTATGACAGGTTTTTTTGTTGGAGTCAGAGCAAGAGAAATATAACAGCAGGTCAGATAACCCTTCCCACTAACGCATGTAATGAAACCTGATGATAATTATTAGCGAAGGGCGTAACGAAGCCAGTGGAAACGAGATTCTAAAATTCATAGTGTAAAATCAATATTATTGGCACCAGCTTAATGCAACACAGACAAGCGCAGAGAATAAGGGTGAATGAGATCAGCATTCCGGATAACAATGAGGTGCTGGGATAAGAAATTACAGGCGACAGAATAGGGAGAATGTAACGACAAAAGCAAAAGTTATAAATAGTCAGGGAGGAACGAATTATCCCCTCTGAAACAGCAACGCCGGAAGGTTCGCTTCCGGCGTTGTGGCGATTAAGCGGCTTTAACGGCGCGCACTTTCTTTGCCGCAGGCTCTTCTGCCTGCTCATCCGTACCATTGTCTGGCACGGCTTCAGCCTGGGTGACCGTTGCTGCGGCTTCAGGCAGTTTGCTGGTACGCAGAATATGCTGAACCGCATCTTTCTGTTCTGCAATCAGCAGGCCCAGCGTTTCCGCCTGAGATTCATCCAGTGCAGGTTGATGCTGTAACAGCCAGTCGGTGAAAGCTTCGGCCATATCGAGCATTTTGTCGTAGGCATCGGCCTCTTTCTTGTTGGCAAACGTCATCTTCTCTTCACCCTTTCTGACTACAACAAATTTTGTTTCAACAGCCATCTTTTCGCCCTCAGGTACTGTGTATTCATACAGTATATCATGCCAGTTAGCCTTTGCCAGCAGAGAATAGGATATATCCGTCGTGCGCAGGCTAACCTTAACCGGGGGCAGGTTTTTTTCTTTTTCCTGACGCTTCTCTCCGGGAAATCGGGCCGACTACACCAGCAACTCTTCAAGGAACATCGCCAGCGCCTTGCGTGGATCGTCCTCTTCGGAAACGATCACCTCGATCCCCCACTGCCCCAGCACTTCTTTAGCCACCGGGTTATTGCGGTTGGTGAACAGATACGATTTTGGCCTGGCGGTCGCCAGCCCGGTGCGGCCCCACATTTTGGTAAGGCGGTAAAACAGCAGGCGAATGTTGAAATCACTGATGCTGTAGCCGACAAACAACACGGAATTGCCCATCACATCGTGAGTCAGCTTGATGTCGAGCGGCGAGTCAAAATAGAGACGTTCAAAGTAGCTGCTCTCATCGAGCACGATTGAGGTGTCATCATCGAAGTCACCGTGAAGTTTGATGATGTGACGCTTATCTTCTGTCAAAGAGACGAGATCGGCAGCGTTGGCCACTTTGTAATAGGGTACGCCGTGCGCTTCATGCGCCGCTTCCAGCCAGCGATCGTAATTGGTGGTGTAGATACGCGAGAAATTACCCTGCGTAATCATGGTATGAATTTCAGAAGACCGGACATCGATATCCGGGCGATGCCACTCACGATCCATCCAGCTGCGCAGCGGGCCAAGCGACCCCTTTTTCTGTTTGTAATACTCCGCCAGCGACAGATGCGTGCCATAAGTATTGAAGATTTTTGGGTCATAGCCCAGTTCGTTAGCCAGATGAGCGATCAGTTCATGCCACTCGGGAAGGCCAAAATTGCGCGAAATACCGGCGCCGGCAAACAGAATCAGTTTGCCGGAATCATAGGCGCGTTTGAGTTCAGGTTTCATGCCACTCCCCGCGAGGTTTTTAAAAAGGTGGCGAAGCGATCCAGCGCGATACGCCGCATCGAAATCTCATTCTTGAGTTCGCCCATTTCGGCAAAAGTCTGCTCATAGCCTTCAGGAATAAACACGCAGTCCCACTGGAAGCCGCGCGTCCCGGCAGGTTTCGCGGCGATAGTACCGCGCAGTTCACCCGAAAACTGGTACATTTTGCGGCCATCGCAGTAGCCCAGCACCGTTTTGGCCGTCACGGCCTGGCTGTCCAGCCCCTGCACCAGCGCGGTAAAGCGCTCCGCGTCCAGGCGGTTCCAGAAGATGCGGGTCAGACCGGCAGGCAGACCATTAAGGCCATCCAGATAGAGGCCGGTATGCTCCACAAACAGCGGTCGCCCAATCAGCGAAAAAGCTTTGGTGAGTTTATCGCGTACCAGGTCGAGCTCATTTTCAGTCTGAATTTCTTCGATTCGGCGGGCGATGGGCAGGACTTCGACCCCGATGGGTTCGAGTATTTTGCGCACCTCAGCCAGTTTTGGCTCATTGGCAGAAAGGAATCTGATTTTCATGGGGCTTCCAGGTCAATTACTCCGCCACACAGTGAGGATTTTACGGAAACAGGCGGGCAGGATAAATCACTAACGCTGGAGAGTGTAGTTCAATTCTGTGCTCATCAGGTTGAGAACCGGCCGCAGCAGGCGAGCCGGTTCTGCAGACTCAGTAAACAATGCCCGGTGGATTGATCGTGGAGTGCGCAATGGCTTCATCCTGTTCGCCCCAGCGCGCCAGCACTTGCTGATACTGCCCACCTGCGATAGTGCCATCCAGCGCAGCCTGCAGCGCGGGGGCCAGTCCATTGCCCTTTTTGGTGGTCACGGCAACCCAGGCGCGAAACGGCCCACTGCCAACCAGCTTTGTCTGCCCGCGTGACGCCACTTTCCAGGCCGCCATGGAGTGAGGCCCGAACATTGCATCGGCCCGCCCCGACAGCAATGTCAACGTTGCGGATGCATCATCAGTCAGATAGACAGGCGTTACCGCAGGCAGACCTTTGGCCCGGTTCTGCTGATCCCAGCCCAGCAATATGCGCTCCTGATTGGTGCCCGACGAGACGATAATCCGCTTACCGGCAATATCAGCCGGACTGTTAATACGGCTGATTTTACTGTCGCTTTTCACCGCAAAGGCGTGATTGTCGGCGCGATAGGTCGCAAAATCGAACTTCTTTTTGCGCTCTTCGGTAACGGCAATATTGAACATCGCGACATCATAGCGTCCGGCGCTGATGCCCAGCGGCCAGTCCTCCCACGAAGCCGGAACCAGTTTCAGCTTTAATCCCAGGCTGTCAGCCAGCAGCCTGGCAATATCAGGATCGCTGCCGATCCGTGTGACATTGTCTGACGCCAGCAGTGACAGCGGCGGTGAGTTGGTCGCCGAGGTCGCCACCGTCAGCGTACCGGGTTCAATAAAGTGGAAGTCAGCCGGAATTTTACTGATTGCCTGCGGATTGGCCGGGGCATGTATCGGCGTCTCGTTTTGCTGGACACTGAGCCTTTCGTCCGCCGAACAAGCCAGTGACGGGAGCAACGCCAGCACCGTTAACGTCAGCGCTCTCATAATACGCGCGCCAGGAAACGGCGGGTACGTTCATGACGCGGATTATTGAGCACCTGCAACGTGCTGCCCTGCTCTACAATCCGGCCATCCACCATAAAGACCACATTGTCTGCCACTTCACGGGCAAAACCGATCTCATGCGTCACAATCACCAGCGTAGTTCCGGAACGCGCCAGCTTTTTAATCACGTCTAGCACTTCACCGACCAGCTCCGGGTCCAGCGCCGAGGTCGGCTCATCGAACAGCATGACACGCGGATTAAGCATCAGTGCGCGCGCAATAGCGATACGCTGCTGCTGTCCGCCCGACAGATGACGCGGCCAGGCATCCGCTTTATGGCGCAGCCCTACAATATCCAGCAGTTCGCCCGCACGCTGTATCGCTTCCGTTTTCGTTAACTGCCGATGCGCAATCGGCGCTTCAATCAGGTTATCCAGCACGCTGAGGTGCGGGAACAGATTAAAATTCTGGAACACATAGCCGACGTTAATGCGCTGGCGCAGAATCGCTTTCTCTTTCAGCTCATAGAGCTTATTGCCGCGCTGCTGATAGCCAATATAGTCGCCATCAATCTGAATGAATCCCTCATCGACCCGCTCCAGATGATTGATGGTGCGCAGCAGCGTGGATTTACCGGAACCGGACGGTCCGAGGATCACCGTAACCGATCCGGGCTCCAGCGACAGCGAGACATCATCCAGCGCGTTGTGTTTACCAAATCGTTTACTGACGCCGGTAATGCTGATGGCACCTGTCGTGTTTGAGGTGCGGTAATCAATGGCTTCGGACATGGCTGATCTCCTCGGTTGGATGAAGGGGTGTAACGCGGTTGCGCCACTGTCGCCAGCGAGAGAGTTGCGGTTCACGCGTGACGCTGCGGGCCATCCAGCGTTCAGCGTTGTACTGAATCACGGACAAGACGGTAGTAATGATCAGATACCAGGCGGCTCCCACCATCAGTAGGGGGATCACTTCCTGATTGCGGTTGTAGATCATCTGGATGGTGTAAAACAGCTCCGGCATCGCCAGCACGTAAACCACGGATGTGCCCTTCGCCAGGCTGATGATCTCGTTAAATGCAGTGGGAATAATGGCGCGCAACGCCTGCGGCAGAATGATGCGGAAGGTGCGGCGCGTGGCGGAGAGACCCAGCGCGGAGGCGGCTTCCACCTGACCGTGATCGACGCCGAGGATCCCGCCGCGAATAATCTCCGCACTGTAAGCCGCCTGCACCAGCGTCAGACCGATAACGGCTGCCTGAAACTGACCCAGCACGTTTATCGTCTGAAACGCGCCCCACGACAGACTGGTAAATGGAATACCGAGCGACAGGGTGTCGTAGAGATAGGAGAAGTTATAAAGAATAATCAGCACCACAATCAGCGGCAGTGAACGGAACAGCCAGATATACCCCCATGCCAGCGTGCTCAGTAGCCACGACGAGGAGAGCCGTGCCAGCGCCAGCAGACCACCAAAAAACAGGCTGAATACCGTGCCCAGCAGGGTCAGTAGCAACGTCTGGCCCAGGCCATGCAGGATCACCGGATCAAAGAACCAGCGGGCAAACACGCTCCACTCCCAGCGCGGATTAAAGGCGACCGACTGCACCACGCCCGCCAGAATAAACAGCGCCACGATAGCCCCGGCAGTGCGTGCCGGATAACGCGCCGGCACCACCTGTAACTGTTGATGTTTGCTCATCGTTACTCCTTAACTCGCTTCGGCGACGTTATAGCCGCCGATCACTTTGATAAACCGCAGTCGCCCGTCGTGCGGCGGCTGGCCGTAGCGCTCCAGATCGCCGCTGAGGTCAAACTGAGGCTGATAGCCGTGACCGGTATAGAGCCGCACCGCCTCCGGCTGGCGGAAGCCGGTGGTGAGGAACAGCCGCTGATAACCCGCCTGCAGCGCACGCTGCTCCAGCGCCTGCAACACCATCAGCGCCAGCCCCTGACGGCGCAGATCGCTGCGGGTCCAGATGCGTTTCAGCTCGGCAGTCTGCGGGTCATAGGGTTTGTAAGCGCCCATCGCGATGATTTCGTCGTCACGTTCCAGCACAATAAACAGCCCTTGTGGCGGCAGATACCATTCGGTCAGTTCCTGCTCTTTATGCCGGGCAAAGTAGTCGCCGTAGCGCGCGGAATATTCACCAAACAGGCCGCTGAGAATGGGCTGGAGCTCTGGTGCATCGGGTGAAACTTCGCGAAAAGTGGATTCACACATAGTCAGCTCCTTAGTCGCCCAGCCCGGCGGGATTGATTTCTGAACGGTCGATCTTCTCAACACCCTCGCCCCAGCGGTTCAGCACCTTCTGATAGTCACCGTTGCCGATCACGCCGTTCAGCGCGGTGCTGATCGGTACCGCCAGGCCGCTGCCTTTCTTCACGGTAACGGCGATGTGCGCCGCTTTTGGCCAGCCACCATCGACGCTGCCCACCAGGCGGGTTTTACCGGTCAGTGCCGCTTTCCAGGCACCAATCACGTTAGGACCAAAGTAGGCATCCGCACGGCCCGCCTGCAGCGCCAGCGTTTGAGCAGCATCATCTTTGGCGTAGATCGGCGTAAAGGCTTTGAGGCCCTTTGCCTGATTCTCTTTATCCCACGCCAGCAGAATGGCTTCCTGATTGGTACCGGAACCCACAATGATCCGCAGCCCGGCGATATCCTCTGCTTTAGTCAGTGACTTTATCGGGCTAGTGGTTTTGACATAAAAACCCAGGGAGTCTTTACGGTAGGTAGCAAAGTCAAACTTCTCTTTGCGATCTTTGGTCACGGTGATGTTGGAGATCGCCGCGTCATACTTGCCCGAGGTCACGCCCAGCGGCCAGTCTTCCCACGACGCAGGCACGACGTTGAGTTTCAGTCCCAGACTGTCAGCAACCAGCCGGGCAATATCGACTTCACTGCCGAGCAGGGTTTTGTTGTCATCGGAAAACACGGTCAGCGGTGGCGAGTTCAGTGCCGCGACCGCTACGGTAAATGAACCTGGCACCACAAAGTGATGACTGGCAGGTAACTGAGCGATGGCGTCCGGATTTTTCACGGTATTAATCGGCGCTTTATTCGCTTCAAGGCTGACGCGCTGGCCGTTATAGGAAACGCGGGTCTCTTCAGCCAGCGCATGGCTGCTGGCCGCCAGAACAAGCAGGGCGAGAAGATGCGAGTTTTTATTCATGGCTCGTGCCCTGTTTTGAGGTGAACTGATTAACGGGTTGTTTCAGGGCGAAGCTATCGCGTAGGGTGCTGCCCGGATAGTCGCGGCGCGTCAGGCCGCGAGCCTGCAGAATAGGCACCACACGATCGACAAAACGCTCAAAAGTATCGGGCGTGCCGCCATTGATGATGAAGCCGTCAGCGGCCTGGGTCTCAAACCACTGCTGAAGACCATCGGCTACCTGTTCCGGTGTGCCGTGAAACAGCGGGCGCGGCGTTGCCGCTTCCAGCGCCGCCTGACGCAGGGTGTGACCGTGCTCTCTGGCTTTGCGTTTTATCTCGTCGGTGGTGCTGCGGAAGCTGTTCTGACCGATGTCGCCAATGTCCGGGAATGGCTGATCCAGCGGGTATTGTGAAAAGTCGTGATGGTCGAAGTAACGCCCAAGGTAATTAAGCGCATCGGTAATCGATACCAGCGCCGCTGTAGCCTGATACTGGCTCTCCACGTCGGCTGCATCATCGCCAACAATCACGCTGACACCCTGGAAGATGTGCAGATCCTCTGGCTGACGACCGTTCGCCACCAGTTGCTGCTTCACATCCTGATAAAACGCCTGCGCTTCTTCGCGGGTCGGCTGGTGGGTAAAGATGGCGTCAGCATGGCGTGCCGCCAGCTTTTTACCGTCCTCAGAGGCACCAGCCTGGAAGATAATCGGACGCCCCTGCGGCGTGCGGGCGATGTTCAGCGGCCCCTGCACCTGGAAGAAGTCACCGTGATGATCGAGTGTATGTAACTTTGCCGGATCGAAGAACTGCCCGCTCTCTTTGTCGCGTACAAAAGCATCCTGTTCCCACGAATCCCACAAGCCTTTCACTACCTGCAGATACTCATCCGCAATGCGGTATCGCAACGCATGCTCGGGATGTTTCTGGCGGGAAAAGTTTTTCGCAGACCCTTCCAGCGGTGATGTAACCACGTTCCAGCCCGCGCGACCGCCGCTGAGGTGATCGAGGCTGGCAAACTGACGCGCCACGGTGAATGGCTCGCTGTAGGACGTGGAGACTGTGCCGACCAGCCCCAGGTGTTCTGTGACGCCTGCCAGGGCAGACAGGAGCGTCAGCGGCTCAAAGCGATTGAGAAAGTGCGGGATCGACTTTTCATTAATAAACAATCCATCGGCGACAAACAGAAAGTCGAGCTTGCCCTGCTCCGCCTTGCGGGCGATTTTTTTTGCATAATCCAGATTGATGCTGGCATCGGCCTGCGCCGCCGGATGACGCCAGGCGGACATATTTCCCGATGCGCCATGCAGAATAGTGCCCAGCCGAAGTTGTCTTGTGGTCATGATGCTCTCTCTTTTTTTTGTCGTAGCGATGCCCGACGGCGATTATCAGAACCGTCGTGATTGAGTGGGCTGCAGATGAAGTCAGTTCAGAATGGCTTCCCGACATCGCGCATTAAGATGTTGCAGCGCCTGGCGGGCCAGTCGGGCGAAGTAGTCGGCAGCGGGGGCAATCAGCGCCTCATCCGGGGTAAAACTGGCGTGATGGAGACCAAAATCACTGGCGCTGCCGATGCTGACAAACGCACCCGGCACCTGTTGCAGATAGAAGGCAAAATCTTCACCCAGCAGATGCAAATCGGCGGCCTGCACCCGATAACCCGACTGCTGCGCCACTTCACGGCTGAAGTTCGCCCAGTGCGCGTCGTTGATCAGCACCGGCGGGCCGGGATGCCAGCTCAGTGTCGCCTGCGCGCCATTGGCTGCGGCAAAGTGTTCAACCAGCGTGCGCACCCGCTGTTCGAGTTCCGCACGCAGCTGCAAATCGTGGGTTCGGGCCGTGCCGCCAAACTCAACGCCACCCGGCAACACGTTCCAGCTTTTGCCGCCGTCAATGCGGGTAATGCTTAGCACCAGGCTATCCAGCGCACTGAAGCTGCGGCTGGTGAGTCCCTGCAGTGCCTGAATGATCTGGCTGGCGGTGACAATGCTATCGACGCCCTGTTCCGGATACGCAGCATGTGCGCCTTTGCCGGTAACGCGAATAATAAACTTGTCCGCATTGGCGTAGAACGCCCCGCTGCGGGTAGCGAAGGTGCCGATGGGCAGCGAAGGTTCGTTATGCATACCAAAAATGGCCTGCACCTCATCCAGTACGCCCGCGTCAATAAACTGGCGCGCACCGCGAGCAATCTCCTCGGCGGGTTGAAACAGGATACGCACCCGGCCAGGCAACTGATCGGCCTGCGCGTTGAGCTGCAGCGCCGCGCCCAGCATCACCGCACTGTGCAGGTCGTGACCGCAGGCATGCATCACGCCAGGATGGCGGGAATGAAAACGTACCCCGCTCGCTTCATGGATCGGCAGTGCATCAATGTCGGCGCGCAGCGCAATGACCGTCTCCCCACTGCCCGTCTCCGCCACCAGGCCCGTTTCCAGTGGATAATCCAGCAGCCTGATGCCCGCGGCCTCTAACCAGCCCCGCAGTCGCGCGGTGGTCGCAAACTCCTGCCCCGACAGCTCTGGCCAGGTGTGCAGTTCGCGTCGCCATTCGATCAGTTGTGACGTAGGGTTCATGATGATTCTCCACTGAGGTTCAGGCTGCGACCAGATGATGCGTGGCCAGCAGTTCAAGTGACTTCAGACGGGCAACCGGCTCGGTAATCGGCGTGTCGATAACGAACTCGTCTATATCAAAATTATGATGAAGCGCGTCCAGCTGGGCGTGAACCTGTGCCGCCGTGCCTTTCAGCAGTGACGGCGTGCGCGGCTCTATTGTGTAATCCTGATAACCACCCTGCCGTACATAACGTTCAGCCTGCTCCAGACTGGCAACGTTAACGCCCGGGCCATCTTTCACCGCCACGTGATAATGACGCAGACCGGAAACCAGCAGGTCTGCTCCGGCGGGTGAATCGGCCACCACCACCTGCACGGCAACCAATGCGCGCTGGCCATGACTCAGACGGGAGAAGGTACTCAATGCGTGCTCCAGCAACTGACGATCGCCATTCAGGTGGGCTGCAAAGACAAACTGCCAGCCCAGAGAGGCGGCCAGCCGGGCGCTCTCTTCACTGGCACCCAGCAGAAAACGATTGGCCGGACGTGACGGCAGCGGCGTCGCGGCTAAACCCTCGTCGTCAGGATGTGCCTGCGCAGGCTTCAGCCAGCTATCCAGCCGCTGAAGCTGTTCAGCAAAGCTTCCTTTTCTGGCGGCATCGACACCCTGCTGCAGCGCATGGGTTGAGAGCGGTAACCCGCCTGGCGCCTTCCCTACGCCGAGATCGATACGGCCCGGGGCCAGGGAGGCGAGCAGATTAAAATTTTCTGCCACTTTATAGGGGCTGTAATGCTGCAACATCACTCCGCCTGACCCGACGCGAATATGACGGGTCTGGGCAATGATCCAGGCAATCAACACTTCCGGTGAAGGACTGGCAAGCTGTGAGGTATTGTGATGTTCCGCCAGCCAGAAACGGTGATATCCCCACTCTTCTGCCAGCCGGGCCAGCTCCAGGGTACGCTGCAATGCTGCGGTGGGCGTCTCGCCCTGCAGCACGGGTGCCTTATCTAACAGACTTAATCGATATGCCATTCACCTGGTCCTTGTTGATTCCGGTTGCTGACCAGTGTGCTGCGCAGTCGAATATTGGTAAAACATCATATTGTTTTATGATTTTCTGGATTCGTCATAATGGGAAAGGCTGAAAGGAAAAAGGCGGGTAACGGCGCTGAAACAGGGTTTTATAGTAAGCTCTCGCGGATAACACGGCTTATTACCTGAAGGAAATGCGATTAAAACCAGCAAACTGGCAAAGTTATGCAGAAAATCATCTTAAGTATGGAAAGCTCTCAAGCGTTCTGCATCGACGCTGCCTTAATAACAGACATCTGCAATACAATACATTGAAGTCCATTCTGTACTGGCGGAAGAAAGCACAAAACGTCAGGCAATTAAATAAGCATACTGAGCTTTCAATTGAGGAGAAGATAAGTGGCTACAGCATTATTTTTTCTACGGCCGTTGCGAATTTTGTTTCAACGGGAAATACCGGGTATTAATGATTGCTACATTGACTTCACAGGGGACACCGTCGTCGAGAAAAACGGTTTCATTCAGCTGAATGACCGCATCGCCTTCCGTTAAATTAAGTAACGCAATTGACTGTGTATCCGCAAGATTGACGGCCGTTAAATGCTGATCTCTGAGCTGGACTTTCTTACCAGTAACCTCTTCAATGTAGGCATATTTGGAGATTTCCAGCTTGCTGAACTCCATGCTGTTGAACAGGTTTACTGGCAAATGAATATGTTCCAGCGCCACGGGAATATCATCGAAACACATCAGTCGTAAAATTTTATAAATCTGATCGCTGTTCTTGATACGCAGTGCCTGGGCCATGTCCGCTGAAGGCACCCTGATGATACTCACAGAAATGATTTTTCTGACACCTTTATGGCCGTTTCTCTGCGCCTGATAATCAAAAGGTGAAAGCACATGATACCTGTGCGCCTGGCTACTTATCTCCGTGGAACCTACAAAAATACCCGAACCTTTTACCCGATATATTCTCTGCTGTTCCACCAGAATACGTGTCGCCTCACGCACCGTAGCACGTGTAATGCCAATATTTTTGGCAATTGATATTTCGGTATCCAGCTTTTCTCCGGGTTGAAGGCCATCATCCTTAATTTTATTGAGGATGTAATTAACCACCTCTTTTTGCTTTTCAGTCATGCCATCAGCCATTGGCTTTCTTCCCATTTGAGTGAAGGACAGTTTCCCTCTATTCCGTGTCAGTACAGTTCTGCCTGACATTGCCGGATGAGTACCACTACGGCTCGCTGAATATGTGATCAACTTATCAAATTGGCACTGATGTTAAGCCTGTGCAGCCAAATTTTAACTTTACATGTTGTGTCCGTACACGTCGAAGGACATCATCAGGATGACTAGACACCTTAAACATGTACAGATTTGATAGCGCCGGCGAAATATTAACTCAGGAACACAGTGAGAAACTATTGTTTCCGTAACTCTATGAAAAACGGTTTTTTTAACCATTTTTTGATCTTCAGTTTGTTTCGCTTTTCATGCGCAGTGGTTGTCAGGAATGTAAGTGACAACGTTAAAAGGCAGCTTTTTCAAAAAACTGACTGTACATATTCAGACATTTTTCAGCAGGAGCAAGGCGATGTCACACCTGGCTAAGTGGTTAAATAACGAAAAAATCCAGTACGTCGAAAGCGTTGCAGACTGGCAGGAAGCGTTAGTCATTGCGGGGCGTCCTCTGCTCCTTGAGGGCGCTATATCGCAGGATTACATTGATGCCATCATTCGACAAAAAGAGGAGATCGGGCCCTTCTTTGTTATCGCTCCGCAGATTGCCATGCCCCACGCGCGTCCGGAACAGGGCGTACACAAGCTGGGATTGTCGATTGTGCTGCTGGGTACACCCGTGAAGTTTGACTCTGAAGAGAACGATCCGGTAAAGGCCCTGTTTATGTTTGCCGCACCGGACAGTAACAGCCATATCGAAATGATTTCCGAACTGGCAGAGGTGCTGTCCGATGAAGAGATCATGACACAGCTCTTTAATGTGACCAGCAAAGAAGCGCTCATGGCGATTTTATCGGGCGTCTGATCTGCCCGCTGAAACGCGAATTATCATTAACAGTTAATGAGGTTGGATATGAAAATTATGGCGGTTTGTGGTTCAGGTTTGGGTAGCAGCTTTATGATGGAAATGAACATTAAGAAGGTGCTTAAAAAAATTGGTGTTGAAGCGGAAGTCGAACATTCGGATCTCGGTTCTGTTACACCCGATGTGGCGGATGTTTTTGTTATGGCGAAAGACATTGCCTACAGCGCTAACCTTCCGGAACAGAAGGTCATCATCATCAATAACATTATCGACCTGAACGAAGTGGAGCAAAAAATACGCGAGTATTTTGAGAAAAACTGACACGAATAATCAGATAAACACCTTACCCTCGAGGTTAATATGTTTACTCAAAATCTTTTGCAGTTCGTCGTCGATGTGCTGAAAGTGCCCTCCATATTAGTCGGACTGGTGGCATGTTTCGGACTCATTGCGCAGAAGAAGCCGTTTCCTGATGTTATCAAGGGAACGGTTAAAACCATTCTGGGCTTTCTGGTGCTGGCTGGCGGAGCGACTGTCCTGGTCGGTTCCCTGACGCCACTGGGCGACATTTTCAAACATGCGTTTGATGTTCAGGGCATCATTCCGAATAACGAAGCGATGGTCTCTATCGCACTGGCAAAATATGGTGCACCGACCACGATGATCATGGCCTTTGGTATGGTCGCCAATATCATTGTCGCCCGATTTACCCGACTGAAATATATTTATCTTTCAGGGCATGTGACGTTCTATATGGCCTGTATGATCGCGATTATTTTATCGGTTGCTGGCTTTGAAGGTATTCAGCTGATCTACACCGGGTCACTGCTCCTGGGTATTCTGATGGCCACCTTCCCGGCGATTGCACAACCTTATATGCGTAAGATCATCGGCGGTGACCATGTCGCCCTGGCGCATACCGGAACCATTGGCTATGTCTTATCAGGCTGGATCGGCTCTTTAGTGGGTAAAGGATCGAAATCCACCGAAGAAATGAACATGCCCAAAAACCTCAGTTTTTTGCGCGACAGTACGATCTCCATCTCTCTTACGATGATGATTATCTACTTAATCCTGTCGGTGTCTGCAGGTAAAGAGTATGTAGAGGCCAACTTCAGCAATGGTCAGAACTACCTGGTTTACTCCTTCATTCAGGCCATAACGTTTGCGGCGGGCGTCTTTATCATTCTGCAGGGTGTGCGCTTAATCCTGGCTGAGATCGTCCCGGCCTTTACCGGCTTCTCTGAAAAACTGGTCCCGGATGCCAGACCTGCGCTGGATTGCCCGATTGTCTTCCCCTACGCGCCGAATGCAGTACTGGTAGGCTTTATCTCCAGCTTTGTGGGTGGCCTGGTTGGGCTGTTTGTCCTCGGTCAGCTACATTGGGTTTTGATTCTGCCGGGTGTGGTTCCCCACTTTTTCTGTGGTGCCACGGCGGGTGTATTTGGTAATGCTACCGGCGGCAAGCGCGGGGCGATCTGCGGTGCCTTTGCTCATGGCCTGTTAATTACTTTCCTGCCTGTTGCCCTGCTACCGGTACTTGGACAGATTGGACTGACCAATACCACCTTCTCAGATACTGACTTCGGCGTGACCGGCATCCTGCTGGGTAATATGGCTCACTTTATGAATAAGGGCACCATCACCCTGATCATCACGGGTATGTTTAGCCTGTTAGTGATTTATAACTTCATGGCCAAAAAGAAGGTCCCTGCTGAAACCCATACAGAGTAAACATAACGTGTAATGCAACCCGGTAAGGGCAATGCGCCCTTTCCGGGAGTTTCTGTAAATCCCTTACCGGCTCCGCTTAACTTCCGCCCTGGTCCCCATCAGAATGACCTGCGCTTAGCGTCAACAAAAGTCTCTTTTCCCGCTCTTTTTTGCCCGCCACTGATGTGCAGTCACTCATCGCAGCCCTCTTTACCTGACATTTACTGGCACTGACTCCTGTAAAAAAAGGACGATTCCGATCGCATAACGTGATCTGAATCACATTTTCCACATTAGGCATGCTAATAAATAAAATTTAACAACAAAACATTTTAATGATAATGATTAACATTTACACTCTCATCCGCATATAACAAAGCGTTAAACGCTGCTAAATCCACAAATAATATGCGGTATTTTCCCTTTTTAAGGTGAAAACCCTGGCCCACAGTGTTGTCAGGGTTTTTATCTGGTTAGTTAGTTTTATGTGTACTGGAGTTATTGAGCGGACATCCAACGCTGCTGGCTTTTGCTGGCAGGGTCACTGGTAATCACGCACAGGAACTGAACATGCTTTTACGCTCATCCACTCAGGCGGCGCTGGATCTCGCGCCAGCCTCCAATGCCAGCGGTGCCGAAACGGCCATTTTTAACGATCAGCAACTGGCGGCCTGGTCGCAGCAGACTCAGGAGGTGCTGGCGCTGATGACCCGTACCGTTACCGGCGTAGAGAAGCCCTTCAGCGGTATTCTGCCCCACGAACTGGCGGCGGAGTTCAGCGAGGTCGATCTCGATCGCCCGCTGGGCAATAACGATGATGCACTGGCGGAGTTGAGCCAGCTCTATCTTCGTGACGCCGTCTGGTTTCACCACCCTAAATACCTGGCCCACCTGAACTGCCCGGTGGTGCTGCCCTCGCTGATGGCAGAGCAGATCATGGCCGCGGTGAACAGTTCAGTGGATACCTGGGATCAGAGTGCAGGCGGCACCCTGATTGAGCAGAAGGTGATTGACTGGACGCTTGGTCGTATCGGTCTGCCTGCCGGTTCCGATGGGATCTTTACCAGCGGCGGCACCCAATCCAACCTGATGGCGATGCTGCTGGCGCGAGACAGCTGGTGTGCCGCGCATCATCCGGGACACCTGATCAAGCATCGTGGCCTGCCAGAGACCGCGTCGAAATGGCGGGTGTTTACCTCCAAACTGAGCCACTTCAGCATTCAGAAGTCGATGGCGATTTTAGGGCTGGGCTATGACGCAGTTATCGCCGTCGATCACGATGATCATTACCGCATGGACGCCCAATGCCTGGCGCAGGAGATTGCGCGCTGCCGCAGTGAAGGGCTGATCCCGATTGCCGTGGTCGCCACCAGCGGCACCACCGACTTTGGCAGCATCGATCCGCTGCCGGAAATCGCTCGTCTCTGTGACGATTACGGTTTATGGATGCACGTTGACGCCGCCTATGGCTGTGGCCTGCTGGTTTCTGAAAATCATCGTTCCCGTCTGAATGGCATTGAGCGCGCGGATTCCGTGACCGTTGATTATCACAAATCGTTCTTCCAGACCGTCAGCTGTGGCGCCTTCTTTGTGCGGGACAGCCACAATCTGAAGCATGTCACGCACCATGCGGATTACCTCAATCCACTCAGCGCACAGCAGGAAGGCACGCCGAATCTGGTCAATAAAAGTATTCAGACCACCCGCCGCTTTGATGCGCTGAAGATGTGGCTGACACTGCGCGTCATGGGCCCGGCGGCGCTGGGTGACGCCTTCGATACCCTGATAGATCTGACACAGGCCGCGCATCAGCTGTTAACGGCGCATCCGGCCATTGAAGTGCTGCACGCGCCTGAGCTGACCACGCAGATTTTCCGTTACGTTCCCGGCAAACATGCCAGCGACGCGCAGATCGATGAGATCAATGCTGCCATCCGTAAAGCGCTGTTCCGCTCCGGTAATGCGGTGATTGCGGGAACCAAAGTGGATGGACGCCAGTATCTGAAATTCACCCTGTTAAATCCCACCACGACCATTGCCGACATCGAAGATGTGTTGAGCCTGATTGCGCATTATGGCCGCGAACAGGTTCGTGCCTCAGCGTTGAGCGCGGCAAATCAGGGAGCAATCTGAAATGAATAATCCTGTTTACGATTTTATTGGCATCGGCATTGGCCCTTTCAACCTGAGTCTGGCCTGTCTGAGTGAGCCGGTTGAGGGACTGAACGGTATTTTCCTGGATGAGAATCCGGGCTTTGACTGGCACACCGGCATGATGCTGGAAAGTGCCCATTTGCAGACGCCGTTTATGGCCGACCTGGTGACACTTGCCGATCCAACCAGTCCTTACAGCCTGCTTAACTACATGAAGGAAAAAGGAAAACTATACTCTTTTTATATCCGTGAAGATTTCTTCCTGATGCGCAAAGAGTATAACCAGTACTGTCAGTGGGCCAGCTCGCGCCTGTCCAACCTGCGGTGGAACAGCCATGTCGAGTATGTCAGCTACGATGAAGCAGCCGGGATCTATCAGCTTCAGGTGACCGATACCCGAAGCGGCGAGAAGCAGCACTATCAGGCGCGTCATCTGGTGCTCGGCACCGGACCAAAAGCCTGGATGCCGGCGTGCAGCCAGCCGCACCGTCAGCGCCTGACACACTCCAGCCATTATCTGGCCAACAAAGCGGAACTGCAGCAGAAGCGTTCGATTACGGTACTGGGCAGCGGCCAGAGCGCGGCGGAAATCTACTACGATCTGCTGACCGATATCGATCGCTTTGGCTATCAGCTCAACTGGATCACCCGCGCGCCGCGTTTCTATCCGCTGGAGTACACCAAGCTGACGCTGGAGATGACCTCGCCGGAGTGGGTGGACTATTTCCACGCCCTGCCCGCCAGCACCCGCGACGAACTGAATGCCCGCCACAAGAATCTCTACAAGGGGATTAACAGCAGCTTAATCAACGATATTTACGACCTGATGTATGTCAAACAGCTCGACGGGGATCTCAACGTGAACCTCTTTACCCATTCGGCGCTGACCGCGATGCGCTGGTTGCCCCAGGGCGAGTTCGAGCTGACGCTGCATCAGGAGGAGCAGGATTGCACCTTCACCCGTCGCACCGAGGGACTGGTGATGGCAACCGGCTATCACTACCAGCCACCGATGTTTTTAGAGGGCATCCACGCCCGTCTGCGCTGGGATGACAAAGGCCGCTATGACGTGCAGCGCAACTACAGCATCGACCATCACAATCAGATCTTCGTGCAGAACGCCGAGCTGCATACACACGGTTTTGTCACGCCTGATCTTGGTATGGCCTGCTACCGCAACTCGGTGCTGTTGCGTGAACTGACCGGACGCGAGGTTTATCCCATCGAGCGTCAGATCGCCTTCCAGACCTTCCCGGCTAAATCGGAGCACTGAGATGAGTTCACCCATACTGTTCAGGGCCGATCGTCCCGCAGGCCGTTTTACCCTGAGACCGATGCTTGAGAGCGATGCGTCGCGCATCCACAGCTGGGTCACCCGCGATTACGCCCGCTTCTGGGGCATGCAGCAGCAGAGCCTGGATCAGGTCGCGGCGTTTTATCAGACGCTGACCGCATCTGATCCCCATGCCGCGCTGATTGGATGTTGCAATGACGAGCCCGTCTGCCTGATTGAGTGCTATCGCGCCTGCGACGACGAGGTGGGCAAATTTTATCCGGCCGCGCCTGATGATTACGGCATGCACATTCTGATTGCCCCGGCCAGCCAGCCGATCAAAGCCTTTAGCTGGCAGGTCTTCACGCTGGTGATGGACTACATGTTCAGCCGCCCCGAGGTGCAGCGTGTGGTGGTGGAGCCGGACGAGCGCAACGAAAAGATTCACGTGCTGAATAAACGCGCCGGATTCCGCTACCAGCACACCATCGACATGGGTCATAAAACCGCCTGGCTGGCCTTTTGCCAGCGGGAAGATTATCAACACGCGTTACAGCAGGAGTCGCAGACTATGAACACCCCCTCTTCACTGACCGACGGCACACATCTGACGGGCGACAACTGGACGCAGGCAAACCGCATGCTGATCCGCAAAGCGATTGCCGAGTTCGCGCATGAAAAAATCATTGCCCCGCAGGCATCCAGTAACGGAACTTATCAGCTTGCGGTGCCGGGCGGTGAAGCGACATACCATTTCCGGGCAGCACGGCTGGCGCTGGATCACTGGGAGATCGATGCGGATTCACTGCGCAAGCAGGAGAACGGCCGTGATCTGCCACTGGATGCGCTGAAGTTTATTGTCGAATTCAATGGAGAGATCGGGATTCCGCAGGCGCTGCTGGCGACCTACATGGAAGAGATCAGCAGCACGCTGTGCAGCAGCGTTTACAAGCTGCAGAAGAATAATCCTGACAGCCAGGCGCTGGTCGCAGCTGATTTCCAGACGGTAGAAGCGGCGATGACCGAAGGCCATCCCTGCTTTGTCGCCAACAACGGCCGTATTGGCTTCGATGCACAGGATTATCTGGCGTACGCGCCGGAAGCCGCCGCGCCTGTTCAACTCATCTGGGTTGCGGTTCACCGGCGCAACGCCCACTTCTCCAGCCTCAGCGAGCTGAGCTATGAGCAGCTGATGCGTGATGAGCTGGGCGACAGCACCGTGGAGCACTTTAATACGCAGCTGGTGAACAAAGGGCTGGCGGTTGAAGACTATATCCTGATGCCGGTGCATCCGTGGCAGTGGCAGAACAAACTGCTGACTGTGTTTGCGGCGGACATCGCTAATCACGATATTGTTTATCTCGGCAGCGGCGACGATGCTTATCAGGCGCAGCAGTCTATCCGCACCTTCTTTAATCGCAGCCAGCCCGCGAAGCGCTACGTGAAAACCGCGCTGTCGGTGCTGAATATGGGCTTTATGCGCGGTCTGTCGCCCTACTATATGGCGACAACACCCGCAATAAACGGCTGGCTTGAAGAGCTGGTGGCGGGCGATGCCTGGCTGCAGCGCTGTGATTTCCGCATCCTGCGCGAAGTCGCCTCCGTCGGCTATCACAACCGCTACTACGAGCAGGCTATCAAAGGCGATTCCGCCTATAAAAAGATGTTCGCGGCGCTCTGGCGGGATAACCCTGCGGCCAGCCTGCAACCCGGTCAGCGTCTGATGACCATGGCCTCATTCCTGCACGTCGATCACCACCAGCAGGCATTGCTGCCCGCGCTGATAGCGGATTCCGGTTTGCCTGCGAAGCAGTGGATTGATCGCTATCTGACCTGCTATCTCAGCCCGCTGCTGCACTGCTTCTATCAGCATGACCTGGTCTTTATGCCACATGGTGAAAACCTGATCATGTTGCTGGAGAACAATGTGCCGGTCAGTGCATACATGAAGGATATCGGCGAAGAGATCGCCGTGATGAACCCGGATGCGGTGCTGCCGGAGGGCGTGCAGCGCCTGGCGGTAGATGTGCCGGAGAACCTCAAATTACTGTCGATCTTCACGGATGTGTTTGACTGCATCTTCCGCTTTGTCAGCGCGATCCTGCATCAGTCAGCGACGCTACCCGAGGATGAATTCTGGCAGGCGGTGGCGCAGTGCGTGAAGGATTACCAGCAGGCGCACCCGGAGCATGCCATTAAGTTTGCGCGCTATGATATGTTCGCGCCGGAGTTTACCCGCTCCTGCCTGAACCGCCTTCAGCTGGCGAATAATCAGCAGATGATCAACCTGGCCGATCCCGCAGAGAACCTGAAGTTCGCCGGCACGCTGGTCAACCCGATAGCGCGATGGCGCTAAACGTTACGCTGTCACTCTAATGCTATGCGGTCACCCTGGTGGCCGCTTTTTAATGGTTAAATTGCAGGTATTCGTAATGGCTTCTTTTCTCCCGGTGGCACAACTGACCCGCCGACATCTGATTTTTCCGCTGTCGCTGGTGTTGTTTGAATTCGCTACCTATATCGCCCACGACATGATCCAGCCCGGCATGCTGCTGGTGACGCAGGAATTTAAGGTCGGTCCCGAGTGGGTTTCTACCTCGCTGACCGCCTATCTGGCCGGCGGCATACTGCTGCAATGGCTGCTTGGCCCGCTCTCGGACCGTATCGGACGGCGTCCGGTGCTGCTCAGCGGCGTGGCCTTTTTTATGCTCTCGTGCATTGCAACCCACTGGGTGCAGAGTATTGAGCAGTTCGTCCTGCTGCGGTTTTTGCAGGGAATCAGCCTCTGCTTTATCGGCGCAGTAGGCTACGCGGCGGTGCAGGAAGCCTTTACGGAGTCGCTCAGCATAAAAATGATGGCGCTGATGGCCAACGTCGCCCTGCTGGCCCCCCTGGCCGGTCCGCTGGCCGGCGCGGCTTTTCTTACCGTAGGAGAATGGCGTACCCTGTTCTGGCTGATTGGCGCTGTCGCGGCGCTGTCACTGGCGGGGTTGTGGTATGCCATGCCTGAAACGGCGGGTGACCGGCAGACACCGCTGTCACTGCGATCGATTATCAGCGGTTATGCGGCATTGCTGAAAGAGCGTCAGGTGATGCGCGGTTCGCTGGCCATCGGACTGGTCACTGTGCCCTGCATCGCCTGGGTTGCGCTGTCGCCCGTGATTTTAATTCACGGCGCCCAACTGAGCCGCATCGACTATGCCCTGCTTCAGCTGCCCGTTTTTGCCGCCATGATTGCAGGCAACCTGACGCTGGGGCGCTTATCCAGCCGTCTGCCGATTGAACAGCCAATAAGACTCGGTGCCTGGCCGGTGGTCTGCGGGCTGGCAATCGCGGTGACCGCCACTGTGCTGAACGCGCAAAGCTATCTGTGGCTCACCGCCGGAATGAGTCTCTACGGTTTCGGCACCGGGCTGGTTAACGCCGGACTGTATCGCATGACGCTGTTTTCCAGCAGTGGCGGAAAAGGCAGCGTGGCGGCGATGCTCGGCATGGTGAGTATTCTGATCATTGCGCTGGGCATTGAAGCCGCCAAAACGGCCTATTTCAGCTTTGGCAACGGGGGCTTCAGCATGGTGAATATGGTCTGCGGTCTGCTATGGCTGGGTCTGGTGAGTGCTTTCCTGCGCGCAGGTGAGCGAAAATTATGCGTGGAAACATAATTAACCTGCGGTAAGCCATTAATCAAAGAAATCGCGGAATGGCTGAACCTTATTTGTCATTCCGCAAACTCACCACACCGTTTAAATCCCTGTGATTCCGCATTGATTATTTTCAGATAAGCTTTGACCAAATCGTTACTTTATCTGTGTGTTACGTCATTCGATGATGATTCCGCCTGCTGAGGCAATCTCAACTTACACGCTGGCTAAAAGCCATACGCTGATTTAGCAGGCACATCATTCTTCATGCCCCCGCAGGCTCCTTTAAGGGTATTTACGTTTTGACCCATGACAGCATCCTGGCTGACAAACGCATCCTGATCGACGCTGGGCGAACCTTTTCTGCCGGAATAACAGGGATAACCATGACTTTGCCTTTAACCGAACAACTGGTGCAGTGGCGTCGCGAACTGCATCAGCACCCCGAACTTTCGAATCATGAATTTGCCACCACTGAACGTATTACCCGCTGGCTGGAGCAGGCCGGAATCCGGCTGTTGCCGCTGGGGCTGAAAACCGGCGTTGTGGCAGAAATCGGTCAAGGCGAACGCCTGATCGCCCTGCGCGCGGATATTGATGCGTTACCGATTGAAGAAACCACCGGGCGCCCGTGGCGATCACAGCAGCCGGGCGTGATGCACGCCTGTGGTCACGACGTTCACAGCGCCGTGATGCTCGGCGTCGCCCTGCAGCTCCAGCAGCAGGAAAAAACACTGCCGGGTCGGGTGAGGATTCTGTTTCAGCCCGCTGAAGAGACGTTTAATGGCGCGCGTCAGCTGATTGAAGCCGGTGCGCTGGAAGGCGTTCAGGCGATATTCGGTATGCATAACGCGCCCGATTTACCGCTGGGCACGCTTCAGAGCCGGGCGGGCGCGTTTTATGCCAACGTCGATCGCTTTGCGATCCGCATTGAGGGCAAAGGCGCACATGCCGCACGACCGCAGGAGGGGATCGATTCAATTGTGATTGCCAGCCATATCGTGACGGCTCTGCAGACTCTGCCGAGCCGGGTATTCAGCTCGCTGGAAACGGTGGTGCTTAGCGTGACGCGCTTTACCGCCGGAAATACCTGGAACGTCCTGCCGCAAAGCGTGGAGCTGGAGGGCACTGTGCGCACTCACAACGGCGAGATCCGCGCGCAGATCCCGCACCGCATCCAGACGCTGATCCAGGGTATCGCCGCCGGATTTGGCGCAACGGCTGAACTGGAGTGGACAGAGGGTCCGCCTGCCCTGATTAACACGCCAGGCTGGGTGGATGTCGCTCTGGAGGTTGCACATCAAAGTGGCTATCTCGCGGAGCATGCTGAGTCGCCACAGATGGGCGGGGAAGATTTTGCCTTCTATCTGCAAAAGGTGCCGGGTGCGTTTGTCAGCATCGGCAGCGCCAGTAAATTTGGGCTGCATCATGCCGCCTTCGATCCGGATGAAGCCCTGATCGGCCCGGCGGTGGCGTACTTCACCCAGCTGGTATCGCGAGCGCTGCAGATTGTGGCGGCGCAAGGCACAGACAGAGGTGAAAAACGCCTCAACTGAGGCGTTTTTCACCGTTACCACAATCAAAAGGTGTAGCTGGCCGTTACCGAGACGTTACGTGGTTTACCATAGACCACGGAGCTGGCCACGTTGGTGTCATACTCTTTGTCGAACAGATTGTTCAGGTTGCCCTGCAGCGAAAGATTTTTGTTCACCTGATAGCGGGCAAAGAGATCAACCAGCGCATAACTGCCCTGACGCGCGCGCCAGGTGCCATTGCCTTCCGGGCCGCCGACGTCGTTCCAGACGTGGGTCTGCCAGTTCACGCCGCCACCCAGCGTCAGCTGTTGCAGCATCGGCAGACGATAGCTGCTGAACAGGTTAAAGCTGGTCTGCGGCAGTTGCGGGTTAAAGGTGCTGCCATCGCGGTTTTCCGCAATGTAGCGCGTGCCACCTAAAGTCATCTGCCAGTTGTCAGTTAATGCACCGTTGACTTCGAATTCCACGCCACGACTCACCACGCCTTTACGACCAATGTAGGCAACATCGCCTGAACCCTGAATCGTCTGGGTAGTCGCTTCACCTGCGTTATCCAGCTCAGTGCGAAATACCGATATCGAGGTGGTTAAGCGGCTGTCCAGCCAGTCCGATTTCAGGCCTGCCTCGTAATTTTTACCGATGACCGGCGACAGGTAGGCGCCACTGGCATCACGATAATCCTGAGGCTGGAATACCGAGGTATAGCTGGCATAAGCCGACCAGTTCTCTGCGAAGTCATAAATCAGTCCGCCATACGGAGTGATATTATTTTCCTCCGCTTCGCCCGTTAAGGTTTCACGGTTCCAGTTGGTATAACGGGCACCGAGAATCAGGTGCAGCGGATCGGCAAGTGACAGACGGGTCGCCATGTAAGTCGATTTCTGACGGAC
>Ga0308169_10001289_pt1 | contig 29881 bp, 37 predicted proteins | sample PhyBR1_2_FD_202139 | JGI IMG/M metagenome (GOLD analysis project Ga0308169, IMG submission 202139) | Phyllosphere microbial communities from UC Gill Tract Community Farm, Albany, California, United States - DLSLSB.R1 | ecosystem: Host-associated > Plants > Phyllosphere > Unclassified | place...
GATTACTTGAAGAACGCGTAGATAACCAGTACAAACTCACCTGATAGGCGTCAACCCAACTCCCTCGTCTTAGTCGCTCTTTCTCAGGTTCGTTCAACATTACCGTTTTCCCTTTCTCCCTCTCTCTGTCCTCCTCCCACTAACCCCATTCAAACACTCAAATAGTCATGTCAAGTCAACTCGAACCCGTCCTGATCCCCTCCTCTGAAGATTTCGATGAAACTTTTGGACATCTCCTCGAAAACATGTTGGACTTGTTTCCAGTCGAAGAACTAGATCAACATCAACAAGATCAGGGTAATGGAGGGGATACCGATGTAGAGAGGGTTTTGTCATGTGAGAAAAGAGTCAAGGATTGGAGAGTTGGGACAAAAGAATTGGTTGATCGAGCAAGGGACGACTTGAGAGGTAACGCTTCCCCTTGCCTTCTCTCGTCCAGCTGTGCATCGTACTCATGCAGTTTGGTGATCTGTAGGTATCGCACTCGATTACAAATCAGCCTTGACTTCATCAACTAGATCTTCGACTGTACCAAGCGCGACAGAGCATCAAAGAGTTTTGGAAAACATGTTTCAATCAACCGTGACCACTATGAAACACAATTCTGAATTGGATCAACAAGTGATGGAACTACAAGGGGAGTTGGGGAGGTTGGTCGAGGAATTGAAAGAGGAGGAAGCGGAACAAATCGAAGTGAATGGGTTGAATAGTGAAGTGTACGTTTCACTCGCGCTTTGTATCCATTCGTAAAGAGACTGATACCTTGAGGTCGAGTGATGTACAGGTTGAGATTGAAATTGTATCGAGATCTCGGATTCACTCCTCTACCGCCAGATTCGAAAGACAATGGTAAATACAAGAAATTCTTAGTTCGTGCGTCCCAAATTCTCTCTACTCAGTCTGGATCTTACGAGACGGCACTGATCCGGAGTTGTTTGTCGTGCAGGCTCAGCTCATTCAGCAGAAGCTAGAGTGGTGGAATTGGATCCGAACGTTCAAGATTTCCAATGGTGTAACTTTTTATGGGGGATCGTTGATGGTAGAGCTCCTCCGGGGAGTCTGGCGTGAAGTAGTACGAGTAGGGTGTGAGTCTCAGGAGCGGCGGAAGCTAGGGGGACACGGCTGTGACGGAGGAGGTGACTGATTCGTTGGTTCATGATTGTTTTTTTCTCGCTTTATAGCTGTGTTGTGAAAGTATAATTCTGATCGGTCTTCTCAGTCGTTCCATTCTGCGACTGTTGTTTCGAGCGGTCGAGACTTTTCAGACCGCCAAAAGCGATTTGAGGTGCTGCATTTTCAGTTTCTCGACTCCTCACTCAACTTTCAAATCTCGAAAAATGTCGCTCATCTCGCCTCTCCTACGCGTTCCTCTAGCAAGGCGGATACCTCTCAACCGTGCCTCTATCATCGCACGGCGTCCTCTCGCTCTCCCCTCGTCCCGACTTTTCTTCTCATCTACATCTAGACACTTCCTCCCTTCCTCTCCCTCACCTCCCACACCTCCGATCAGCTCACCCAAGATAGCACCAGCTGCTAATGGTCAACCTCTAGCCCTCGCAAAAGCCCCAATCCCGAATTGGGCGAATTATTTACCTTCCTCTTTAAAATGGGTTCATCCCTATCTCTCACTCGCTCGACTCGATAAACCAATAGGAACCTGGTTGTTATTCTGGCCATGTGGTGAGCTCTCCACTTCTGTCCCTCTCTCCCATGATTCGAAGCTGATCGAGTGGGAGAGTGTTAGCTTGGGGAATCACAATGGCTTCTTATTCCTCTCTCGCGAGTCCGGCAGAGTGGGCTTGGAATATCGGTTTGTTCGGAGTTGGAGCAGTGGTCATGAGGGGTGCAGGGTGCGTTATAAATGATTTGTGGGATAGAGATATCGATAAGAAAGTCGGTTCGTTCCACATCTTTCTCCTCCTCAGCTACCTTTCTTACAGTCTGGATGCTGAGACCGGTGTATTTCATCGAACAGAACGAACGAAGCTGAGACCGCTGGCCAGTGGGGAAGTGAAGCCATTGCAGGCGTTGACTTTCTTGGGAGGTCAACTGTCAGTCGGATTGGCGATTCTTACTCAATTGAATTGGTACTCGTAAGCACGCTTTCACGAAGTTACTGGCTTCTTCTGCTGAGTACTTGAATGTGAGCGCTCTTAGGATCGCGTTAGGAGCTTCATCGTTATCGCTAGTCGTTCTCTACCCTCTCATGAAACGGATAACGTACTGGCCTCAATTTGTACTAGGTGAATCTCAATCCGCTTTCATCTCTCATGGTGACGAAGCTGATGAAAACTCACTTGATATCCGCAGGTCTCGCATTCAACTGGGGAGCTCTGTTAGGTAGTTCAGCGATTCTCGGTGTTTGTGACTGGACAGTCGCTCTACCTCTCTATGCAGGAAGTGTAGCATGGACAATAGTCTACGACACGATCTATGCCCACCAAGTGCGCCGTCTTCTACTCCCTCTCGTTGATCTCGCTGACATCAATCTCTCCTCAGGACAAAACGGATGACATTCACGCGAACGTCAAATCAACCGCTCTCCTGTTCGGCCAACAATCCCTCCCTATTCTCTCCGCCTTCTCAGCATCCTTCGTTTCCCTCCTCTCTCTCTCCGGCTATCTCAACGGTCAAGGTCTCCCATTCTACCTCGTTTCGGTCGGAGGCGCAGCCGCTCATTTGGCGTGGCAACTGAAAGGAGTCGATTGGGACAAGAGGGAGAGTTGCTGGAAGTTCTTTGGGAGCAATCGAGATCTGGGCGCGATCGTTTGGAGTGGGTTGGCGATGGATTATGCACTCGCTATTGCGAATGCAGCGTAATGGAGCGGGGAACCGACACTGTCATCTCTCATCTAGCTGCACCGTGAGAGAGAGAGAGAGAGACAGGTAGGAACTATTTGCGAATTGCGAAATTGCGAGAGGGTAAAAACAACATCAAAACATCAAGCGACAAACATTCAAGCGACAACTCCTAGGCGTCAACTACAGCCTTACACTTCTCAGCTAGATCCTTTCCCTCTTCGACCGACCCTCCCTTCGACAGCCCCGCAATCCTCCCAAGCAGACCACCCAACCTTTCCCTTTTCCTCTTCTCGACCCTCTCTTTCACACTTTTCTCCAATTCCTTCCTTTTCTCAAGCGCGACATCCAAGACACTCTCCGGTAATCCCGCCAATCGAGCAACATTGAGACCATGAGAAGCCGAAGCCAATCCTCGGACGAGCTTATAGAGGAAAGTGATATCCTGATGTTTGGTTTTCTCGTCTTGAGGAGGAGTTTCAAGACATGACATGTGATTAGTCGTGATCGAATCAGGATATTTCTGCACGCTTTCTGCACCCTCAGCTCTTGTCTGTATGAGGCTGAAGTCAAGAAGCGAGAACGAACCTTTTCGAGAACTCCGAGATTTGGATAATGAGTGACGAAAATGGTAGTACTCTTGAGAGTGGTCGTGATCCATTCGAGTACAGCACTGGCGATTGCTTCTCCATCGTTTGTTGAAGTACCTCGACCGAGTTCGTCGAGAATGATCAACGATCGAGAATTTGCGAGTTTGAGAATTTCCGATGTTTCGGTCAGTTCGACCATGAACGTGGAACGACCTCGTACGAGAGAATCAGATGCGCCCATACTATAGCGAGAAGGGAGATGAGCCTGGACACCGAAGATAGTGCGATCGGAGGAAGCTCACCGAGTATAGATACCATCGAAAAGACTTGTGGTGCAAGCTTCGGCAGGAACGAAAGAACCGATCTGTGAAGTGATGGTCATTGGAGAGCTTGCTTAGATCACCAGAATACTCAACTCACCTGAGCCATCAACGCGATCAAAGCTACACTTTTCGACAAACTCGATTTACCTGTGAGGTGGAACGACTCCCTCGATCAGCTCTTCTTCTATCGATCGAGCGAAGGAACGCGCTCACCTCCCATGTTCAATCCAGTCAAGATCATTTGTTTCCTTTTCCCATCCCTGAACTCTATCGAATTCGCGACGAAAGGTTCACTCGAAACTTGTTCAATGATAGGGTGTCTTCCGTCGGTGATATCCAGTCTTCCTGCTTCGGAGACGATCGTAGGTCGGACGTAGTTGAAAGAGAGTGCTACGAGAGCGAGGGAGAAGAGGCAATCGAGAGTTGAGAGAGCGGTGATAGTGGATCGGAAAGCGGCGTAGTGGGAAGCTACCTCTCTGTCGACCGAGTCCTCGATCCAGATCAGCTATGTGTAAGCTCAAAAGGATGACAGAGAATCGACCAACTGAAGGAAAGAGAGATAGGCGGCATTTGCAGCAGCAGCCAATAACTGTGGATCACGCCAGGAGAGACCATCAGCTCTGAATAATGGAGAGGATACTCGCGAGACTTCGACCCACCTCTCTCGCTTGTTCGAGCTCTTGAATCTTCTTCTGTAGTGAAGGAGACCTGAAACGATAATAAGTCTTGGTACCATTGATTCTGAGCCAATCTGCAGGGACCGTGTTCTTCTCCGACACTTTCACTTCGAGTCTGTAATACCCCAACCTCCGGTTCAGCTCTCTCGTATGTTGTGAAGGCCGAGAAGAGACCTGGGAAACTTACAGGTATTCCTCCAGAGCGACCTGTTTGAACTGCAAAGCAGGTTTCTTCAACACTTTCCTAGCTTTCCTCAACTCCTCCTGAATCTCCTCTTCCTTCGCATCCCTCTTCTTCTTACACTCCTGTAACTCAGGCCATTCCTTCTCATTCTCAAACAAATCTTCTTTCTTCCCGTCTCTCGCCATTCGTTGATTCACTTGCTCCATCAATCCTTTCACGATAGGTCGAATCTTGGGTAGTTCAAGGATGATCCGTTTGAGGAGTTGACTCTTGAGGGAACCACCAACTCGAGTGCGAGAACCAGATTGATCTTCTCCCGGAGAATCGACTTCGTCGAATACTGAACCGACTTTCGCGAGGGCTTCGAGAACTCGTAGGAGCTCGTTGGGTGAAGCTCGTCCAAAGTGGATACGGGAAAGACCACGTTCGAGATCGGGAAGGGTTTTGAGGAGTTCACGAAGTTTCGAGAGAGTGAGTGAGGACGAAGCGGAATGAATCTCCGTGATTGCGTCTAGTCGTTCGTTGACGCCACTGTAAAGATCAAGATCCTTCTCAATTACGCTCGTATCGAGTGACTGAGAAATGAAACTGAACTCACTCGACAGAAACCAAAGGTTTCGAGATCCATTTCCTCAACAATCTCTTCCCCATGCCAGTTTTACATTTGTCTAATACACTGATCAAGCTCCCTTCCTCCTTGTAGTCCGTACTATTCCTCAATAATTCGAGATTCGAGATTGTGTTTCCGTTGAGCGTCATCGAGGTGCGGGAGGAGAAAGAGGTGAACGAAGAAGTATGGAGGAAGAGGGCGGAGAGGTTGAACGAGGAAAGATGAGTGATGAGGGATGAGAGAGCTATGAGAGCTAGCTTTGGCAAGTCAAAGACTTTCGTCGGTTCACCTGTACCTTCTTCGATATTGGTTAAGCGCTTCATCCAAGAAAGCCTAGACGAGCGAGGGAACGCACCTTCATCCTCCACTTCAGTCTTCTGCGAAGCGCTCGGTCCTTCCTCATCATCTGTATCTCCCAGTACGATCTCACTCGGAACTTTCTTCATTTCTTTCCTCCTCTGTTTCTTGCTCTCTGCGTAGAACTCCGTGATCTTCGAAATCGCTTTCGACGAATTGGGTCGTTTCGGAATTCGTTCGATTCGTGAAGTGAAACCTGGTGATCCAGCACTGCAAACGACAAGAGTTTTGAGTTGAACACATCGAGGACGAGTTACTGAGAGAACTCTTATCGCTTACTTGTGTTGACCAGCGAGATGTTTCACCATCGATTCGGTTGCGGGAGACAGATCCTTCTGTAGTAAGAGTTCGCTCGGTTGTAGATGTAACATTCTCGTTTCGAGCTCTACGAGAGCCAATCTCGAAAGTCAGTTCCCCAACTTCTCAACCACAGTAGAGAAGTCAAAAGCGTACCAGATCTCATTAATCCATCCTCAAACTCTACGTATCACGACTCATCAAAGCAGTCAGTATTCTTTTCAAACGCTCTGATAGCTCGCGAACTCTCGAAAAACGTACCATCCCAAACTATTTCCCCGGTGCTAGGCATCGCGGCAATCAATCCAATCCTAACTTTGTCTCCCTTTCCTCCTTTCGCTCCTTCTCCTTCAACGAGACAAATGAGGGTAGCAGTAGAACTACTTGGTGCGCCGAGAGAATCGACTCCTAGTTCATCGACGAACGTTGCCGAGGTGTAGAGGGACGTCAAGGCTCGAGTGAAAGGTTGTGATTTGTTCGCAGATACTTTCTTCAATCTGATTCAACACGCTCTCGTGATCAGTAGGAGCGAGAGAGAGAGAGGGGAGAGGGATAGGAGGGAGAAAACCGTACGCTGCAGTTTCGATTTGTCTAACGATCCCAACTTTATGTCCAGCGTTCAATAATCTCCTCGTATGAATCTCGATCCGATGCGTAGGGATTGAAGAAGTGAGCATATGTTGTTGAGGGAAACAAGCGATGTTGAGAACTTTCGAAGCGGTTTGTGCGTCCTCCTCGAAGAATTTGTACTTATATCCTACTTCAACTGCCAAAAGGACTCCAGGGTTCGCTTTCTTCAACGCGATGACTTGTTGTTCGAGTGGTGTATACTTGACGGAACTATTCGGAGTCGTACTCTTTGAAGTCGAAGTCGAAGAGCTTCTTGAGCCTTTCGCAGCGAATTTCGAGAATCTCGACGATCCGTTCTCTTCCTCTCCATCTTGCTCATCCTCCTCTATGGCTCTCCCTTTCCCTTTCACATCTTTCTTCCCCTTCCCCTTCTTCGCAACAGTTTGCGATTTCTCTTCTTCATCTTCGTCCATTCCATCCTGACTCGCGCACTCTCCTTCTTCTTCTTCTTCCTCCTCACGAGCAGCCAAGTAATGATCATCCTCCAAATAACTCGACTTCCTCCTCCCTTGCGTCGCACCAGTTCCCAATTTTTTCATAAAAAGGTCCTTTCTCTCCCGTTCCTCTCTAGTCAATTCCTTCGCAACTCTAGGTGCATCTGATTCTTCTGGAGCTATATAAGAGAACTTGCGTAGTCGAGCGTAGGATTGAGTTGCAGGTGGAGGAGGAGGAGGGAGTGGAGCGGCAATCGATCGAGAAGTGGAGGCTACTGGTTGGAATAAAGCTGGAACTGGTGTCGAGGAGGAAGGAGTATGTTCTAATTTGACTCGTTTAGCTGGTGGTACTGGTGAGGGATTAGAGTCTGATTCAGAGTCCGAGTCGAGGATGAGGATTTCAGTTTGTTGAGTGTTGGAGGGTTTGGGTTTGAAGAATGATGAGATTACTCTAGTCCCTTTCTCTGGTGGTTTAGGCGGCATTCCAGAGTGGAGTGAGTGTTAGAAGTTAAAAGAGAAAGAGTTTAAAATTGATTTCATTCCTTTCACTCTCACTTTCACCTCGAACTGCTTGGGAACCTCTAGAGAACTGTTATCCTTCTACTAGCTACCCCTCAATACGCGTACTTGATACTCTGCTCAACTTTCTCCTCACAATTGACATCATTCAACTCATCTGGCATGACTAGTCAGTTCTCTCTCCCCCCCTCTGACCACTCTCAACGAGCGTGCAATTGACCCGCTCAATCCACTTCCGAATCAAGCAGGACCTTCTTCTGCTCCAGCTCGTCGATTCAAACGTTCAAATTCAGATCCTTTACCTCCCCTTCACTCTCGACATTTACCTCCTCCCCCTCGTCAGAAACAACGTCACTCTGTCACTTCGGGTTTGAGACCTCCTCCTCCTCTTTCGAAACAAACGCAACATAAATCGAAACGTACTCGTTTCTCTTTCCCAGTCACTTCGAAGCGCTCGAGTAAAGTTCGAGGCTATTTGTCAAGCGACTCCGAGGGAGATGGTCAGGAGGATGAAGAGTGGGGATTGCTAGAGGGACGAGATGAAGAGAGTATCCTTTCAGAAGAACTTGAGATTCAACCTTACTTGACTCCGAAGAACAAGTAAGCTTACTCGCGTCTTGAGCTCTCCCCCGCTTCCTCACTTCGCAGAGCTGATGTTCGAGGTTGTTCGGTGTCAGCCTTGAACCCAAGATTGATTCTTACCTTTATCACATCGAGAAAACCCACAAAAGTATCCTTTTTTTCTCATGCTCGCACAGATCTACTCACCTTGTCAAGTACCTTCTAGCCAAAACGATCGAGCTCCTCTCGTCTGACTACAATTCATTCCAAACGTCTCATTCCTCATCCCTCTCAAAATCCTCTCTATTGATCGACAAGACTTTCCTCGAAGATTCAGTCAAGATGACTCAAGATCAACTTGCGGGGTTTCAGGTACAGTGTGAGAAGAATTGGGACGGTTTGAAGAGGGACAAGGAGAAATTGGTCGGGGAGGAAACGAGGGAGAATCAGGTGAGCTTTTGTTCTTTAGTACGATTCGTCGAGTCTGCAGGGACTAATCACAGAGGAGCCTGTGTGCACAGAGGAAAGCTTTGGGAATGGTCGAACGTATACAACAACTCTCTACTCAAATCCTCTCGAATCGTCAATCGACGAAATCTCAACTTGCTCAAATCGGTAATGCTTCTCTTTTGCTCCCTACCCTCTCTCTATCTCTCTTCCCAGGACTCACAATCTCCTTTCTATCTTCACAGCGAGCGAAACTGAGCATTCCTTATCGAAAGAAGAAGAGACCTGGGAGAAAGAAGTTGACAAAGTTTCTCAAAAATTGATGAAATTCCTTCGAGGACCTCCTCCTTCACCTCCTCAGAAACGAATCAAGCCTTCAAAGAGTAGTCAGAGTGGAGGAGGAGGGAGTAACAGGAGGAGGAGTAGGAAAGCTATGACTAGTGCGGATGAGAGTGAGAGTCAGAGTTTGGGAAGGGACAAGGAGAGGAAGAAGAGGAGGAAAACTGGTTGAATTGGAATCGATTGGACACAGAGGTCGAGGGAAGGTTGATACGCTTGAATTTCGTACAGGTCGCATCGAGTTGATGGACAGAAAGAATAAGAAATCTTTCTTTTTTGCTTGGAATGAAACGAACAGATTGGAACGCTTTTCACTCTCAAATGTTTCTGCGCTCAAAGCAACGGATTCGTGTAAAGAGTTGCTTGACATTAGATCGAGAGAGCGAGAGTGACAACAACCAATGCGAGAGAAGAGGCAGAAATTGACGGATAAAGACTCGTATCGAAAGTAGTCAGCGTAGTGGTCGTACAACGAGAGGTGGCAGTGAGCTTGAGAGGTATAACAAATGGCAAACGAGATCAAGAGTGTGAGTGAGGGAAGAGGTGCAAAGACAACAAGAAAGTACAAAAACAGTTGAGTGAGCAAAACCGCAAAATCGAGATGAGAACTCCCTCAATCATCCCTAACTCCCCCATTCGCCTTCTTCAACAAACTACTCCTCTCACCCCTACTCGAGCTCCCCGCACGTTTCCCATGTAGAGCAGGTCGTCCTAGCCCATCTCGTTCTTCTGCACTCTCGTCGTCCTCCTCACTTCCAAGCAGCGAGTCCTCTTCTTCAGCTGAGTAAGCGGGGACGACGACGACTTCGTGGTCTGGGTGAAGGTTCGTCCAGGCTGGGAAGCGAGTGATCGAATTGAAAACGAAAGTTCCGTAAACCAAAATTGCGAATCTGCAAGTTGTGAGTTGATGAGTGAGCTGATGCTCGCGAAGTGAATGAAGGGAAAATGAAGACGTACCCGACGACTTGTAGCCATTTGAAGCTTTCCCAACCGAGGTAGAGAGATACCAACCAGATTCCAAGAGTACGGCAGGTGTCGATAGTCGATCGAGCAGTGGCAGATACGCTGTGGATAGGGATTAATGATTAGACTCAGCCGGTAAATAGAGACTAACGCAGACCCAGACTGACTTTCGAGTGACCGCGAGACCGCAGCTGTGAGTTTCGAATCGAACATCAGTAAACTGTTTCGAGAGAGTGAAGAAATCGTTCCGACTTACAAATTGAACAAAGCGATACTAATAGCGATGACGATCGAACTCTGCCAGACCCTCGGGTTCTCAACGATCTGATACCATCCAACTTTCATATCGAAGTAACCTCCTTGTCCAGCAGGAGTCGATCCGTAGAGTCGATAGATTACTAGGAGACCGGAGAGCGTAGTGAGCAATCCAAAGAATCCTTCGTACCCGGCTGCGAGAAGAGGTTCGACGCTGTTGTGTTCCATGATACGTTCTTCCAAAACGAATTGAGTTGCGGCTGCGAAACGTTGCGACAGGCTTCCTCAGCCGAATGCACGATAGTTATAGATAGTTCTTTGACTCACTGAAAAGCTGTGCAGCAGCGATAAGTAACACTCCAACGATTGGCGAAGTCCTAGTGCTCTCTTCTGCCGATTCGACCGGCTTCTCTGCCCCGATCAAACTCGAACTACCGACTACAGCTACTCCGAGCATGCAGACGGCGAGGGCGGTCCATTGTGCTCGATCGAGTTTGCGACCGAGGAACAAAACTGAGAAGACTCCGACCTGTGAGAATGGGAAACGAGGTCAGCGGGAGAGCGAGAGACTGGACCAAGTTACGAACTCACCCATAGGACGAGACATCCTCGCATCATTTGGAAGATGCTCTGTAAAAGTGCGAGGAAGGGAGCTTTAGTCAGCTTTTCTGAAGGATTCGATCGGAAATCCCGGATTCAGGAAGGAGAACTCACGACTCTGTTCGTGGAGAAGACAGTGAGATAGGGATCGAGTCAGTCCGCTGAGCTGCACCTCGGAGCAAAGAGAAGGAGTTGACGAACGGGACGAAGAACAACCCAACGTTCATTGCCGTAGTTCCAGCGATATCGCAACAAGCAGGACCCCAGAACAACGCTGCCTCTTTCCAGTTCATCCTTGGTTCCTGCTCCGCCTTTGCCATTTTGACATCTCCAGGAATTGGTTTGTAACTAGCTTGACCAGATTCGATATCCTGACCTTGTAACGAAATCGCCGAGTTTGAGAATGCGAATGCGGACTCCTCTGGTCTAGATAGAGGGTTGGTGCCGAGTCGTGCAGCGTTTGAGGCGAGTGCAGCTTCGCGTGCCGCGATCGAAGCTTTCTTGCGTTGAGCGGCCTTGAACGGGTTCAGACGAGAGTTGAGCAGATTGAAGGCGATCAAACAACACGTCTCGCCGAGGAACATGTTTGCTGTCTGCCATACGGGCTCTGACGATCGGCGGAATGAACAGGAAACGTCAGTACTGTCATTCGAACGGCGATTTCGGACCCTCATACGACTCACGCTCAAAGTTCTGTCGCCGAGATGGATCTGAAGCATCACAATTCCCTACACATTGCATATCTTGATACTTACTCCAGAGACCTATCGAAGAAACGAACGAAGGGAGTCAGCTTTCGTCCCGTTCAAGCACGAGAATGCTGCTCTTCTCGCCTCCTCCCACGAATAGCGCAACCGCGTCATAGCATGACCTTCGGTCTTCGTCTCGCTCGTTGGGTAGCGCACGACGATCGACGGCGTGAGTGGATGAGAGGGGCTCAAAGTCGCAAGCAAGTGGGGGGGAGATCGCCCCTCCTCCTTCTTTCCTTTCTTCCCTCCAAATCGCGGTCCAATGAGAAGTGTACTCACTGTTTGAACAACCAGTTACGAGCATTCCCACGACGAGGAGAGTGACTAATTGTTTCGAAGGGAGTTTCGATCTTGAAGTTGGTGGGACTGCTTCCATCTTGTACTCTTGATCTATGGGTCTGTCTGTGTCGCTGAAAGGGAGGATTACTGGGCTGGGGAGTGAGGGTGAAGTGTACCGCGAGGAAGCCTTATCGGAGAGGAGCAAGAGAGGGCGGGCGAGTCGATTAATTCGAGAGAGAGAGGCGCGCGCTAGGATATTGTATAGACTGTTGACGTGAGAGGCTGATTCGAAACGTGAGTTGTGAGAGAGCGTGTCAATGGAAGATAAACAAGAGGGGGTGAATCATCGACTTAAAGTTGACTCCTCGCAAATTCGGACATCTTGTTTCAATGACTGTGATCCGACTCTGTAATGCATGAACAATGTGACGAGTGTAATAAGACTGCTACGAGAGTTTGAACGAAAAAAAAGTACGAGGGAAATTTAAACGAAAAACGAAACGAAAACGGAGAGAGTGACAGGTATGCTACGAGCGAAGGGAATGAGAAAGACAATATCCTATACAACAGAGGAGAGTGAGGGAGAAGGGAGACGATATGTACGAGAGTCGAGGAGGGAGCAAAAAGAGGGAACCTTAGCGCTTCGCCTTTTGAAGAGCGACAAGTTGTTTGAGGCGGTGAACGACTTGAGGCATCGAAGGGCGATTCTGATACTCTTGATCCCACATCTGACTCATGAGATCAACGATTTCTCCTCCCCATCGACGGTGGAGACCTGCGAGTGAAGGACGAAGTTGACGCTGTCCTACGTCGGCGTAGATGGCCTAGAGCAATACAGAGACGAGTCAGTACAGGAGTCAGAGAGGGCAAGATTGGGGAGGACACTAACGTGTTCATTCATTCCTTCGAAAGGATAACGTTTGACAGGTTGATGCCATTGAAGCATTTCCCACATTACCAATCCCACTGAATAGACGTCTACCTTCTCGTTGTATCTAGGATGAGGGTGCCATAGTTCAGGAGCTTGCCAATTGACGGTACCGACCAACGAACGAATCATCGATTTCGTCGAAGTCTTGATCCTCGCCAAACCGAAATCTGCAATCTTGGCTACTCCTTGAGACGTGATCAATACGTTCGACGATTTGATGTCTCGGTGGATGATAGATGGAGTCCGGGTGTGAAGGTATTCGATTCCTTTTGCGATTCCGAGCGTGATGTTCAAGATGTCGACGAACTGAGGCGATTCGACTCCTCGGATGTAATCGAACAGGTCTCCATTCGCACAAAGCTCCGTGACGATCATGACGGGAACGGCGGAAGGTTGTTTAGGGATCGAGACTCCGATGAATTGAACTATGTTCTCGTGTCGAAGATCGCGAAGTAAACCGAGTTCTTTAATGTCCATATCGGTGAGGTGACCTCGGATGTCGCAGATGGCGATAGTACGACGACGATAAGTTCCCTTGTAGACGTCCTGAGAGAATGAATTGCTGTCAATGATTGATTTCTCATCTCCATTGTAGTCAGACTCCAACTCACCTTGAAACCTCCACTACCGACCAACTCGAGCTTCGTAAGTTTGTCAGGAGGGATCTCCTTGTCTTGTAGCTGGAGACTCTCGAGGTCGAGAGCGTTGACATCCTCTTGATGTTCCTTCTCTTTCGAACGATTGCGAGATCGAGGTTTCTCTGGACTGATCGGATGTTGAGCGCGCATGAGGAGAGGAGTGTTTCTTGAAGTCTTTCGGGATGCATGGGAAGCTGCGGCGAGTCGAGCAGTCTTGGGGATACCTCGAGCAGTTTCGGTTGAAGCGTTCGAAAGAGTCGAGTTTGTCGAGGCGTCGGAGTCTTGAGAAGAAGCATAGTTCTCTTGATCACGCTGTGCGGGCAAGGACTACGGTGAGCAGAAGTAGTCTCAGCTGAGCGAGAGTTGAACGCACCCATTGAAGCAAAGCATCAACAAGCTCTTTCTTCGTTCTCCCATCATTCTGGAGATCTCGCTCTTCGCACAATCGAACTAGATCGTCCTTCCTACACCTCAGCAGTGACTTTGAAGTAGCATGAATGAGGTCGACTTCGTTCTCGTCTGGGTAACGAAAAAGAAGCGCGAGTCAGTGAATGAACAAGATCTCTCGCAAAGAATACTCTGCTCACCTTGTTCCTCTTCTTCTACGCCGTCCTCTTCTTCCTCGTAGTCCGCCTCCATATCCTCGTCCTCTCCGTCGCTTTCTCCAAGTTCCGGCTCATCCTCATCAGCTTTTTTCCCCTTCTTCAACCTAACAACTTTCCCATTCTTCGCGCCTTTTCCCGCCGCTCTCAGATGACTCCTCAACTCGACTTCGACCGCTTCCTCGTCTCGTTCTTCCTCTCCTCCACTCTCTTCGTCCGCGTCAGAAGGTGGTGTCTCGACTTGTTTGACCTGATTCGTAGTTCTCGAAGAACGCCTCCTTCTCCCTTGCCCACTCTTTCGATGTCCCTTCTGACCTCCTCCATCCGACTCGCTACTGGCAACGAGGTTCTCTGGTTCTTCTTCCTCAACTTCCATCTCTTCATCCTCCTTCTCATCAACATCCTCAGCTCTCGCTTTCCCCTTGATTCGAGCCACCGCCTTTTGTTTCGCTGCTCGTCCAGGTCTTGCAGGCGATCCCTGAGCGTTCGCGACGATTGTTCGAGGTGCAGAAGAGGAAGTCGAAGGATCCGGATTCGAAGGTGGCCGATGACCTCTCGTTCGATGAGCGACAGGAGAAGTGTAAACCGGAACTTCCTCATCTTCCTGAATGATCTCGTTCATTCGTTTCCCGAATCTGATTACGTGGGGAGCGGCAACGTCTTCGCCGTTTGAACGATTTCGTCGAGGTTGGCGTTTCTGAGCGGGAGGTAAAGCTGGAGGAGGCATCTCGATCTGAGATGCTCGACGAGTCATTCCTGCGCTTGTTCCAGTCTCTTCCTCCTCCTCGAGTTCAGTGAGGTCCATCTCGTCTTCCTCCTGAACTTGATAGTCTTCTTCTCCAGAGGTAAGAGGAGGGGTGAGAGGGTGTTTATTTCGACGAGTTTTCGTTAATTTGCCGTTGACCCGAGTCGAAGGGTTGCTAGTGCGAGCTCGTCGAGGTCGGATCTCGTCCTCGGGACTCGCTTCGTGCGAAGTACGAGGTTGAGGAGAAGCATCGGCACTGTCGTCTTCGTTCGAGGAAAGGGAGGAAGAGGGAGGTTTTCGAGCGGTAGTTATGGCGGAGATGAGAGTATCTTTGGTCATTGAACTTGTGTCGGGATCGGAACTCGAAGTAGAGGGTAGAGCGAGGAAGAGGTCGACAAGTTCGGAACGGCGAAGGGTTCGAAGTTTTGTTGCTGGCCACGCGCGTAACTTGGATACAGCGTCTGTACACAACAATACAATAAGGAGCTGCGTCAAACTCGAGGACAGTTGAGACTTACCAATGCCGAGCGATTCTCCTTCGCCTTCACCCTCGGTCTCTGTTGATTCGTCTCCATTCTCTCCGTTTCGCTCGTTCTGTATTCTCCCGTCTCCATTTCTCAGTCCTCTCTTAACTCCATTCGATTCATCCTGTTCCATCTCAACTTCCTCCCCTTCCTCTGCCTCTTCTTCCTCACTGCTACTTTCGACTAATTTCCCACTCGATCTCTTCCTCTTCGGATCTGGAGTAGCAGTTCCCGACACTGGAGGTTGCAATACTCCACTCGTCCTCCTCGTGATTCTAATTGCATTCGGGTAAATCGAAGGATCCCGTGATCGTTTGTTTGCAACTGGCATTCCTACTTTCCTACTTTGACTCGTTGATCTGTACCTAGTGACTGAGTGATTGACTGGGAGAGGGGAGAGGGGTCGATTGGTTCGAGTGGTGCGTTGTCTGAGTCTTTGAGGACGTTGTTGAGTGGAAGAGTCTTCTCGAGTAGGGAGTCCGAGGAGGTTACGACGGCGGAGTAAACCTTTCTGTGGTAGTGGTGGTGAGCTGGAGAAGTAGGTACGAGAAGTGTAGGAAGGTTTTGTTGACGATGTTGAACGATTCAAAGTTGATCGAGAATTCTCCTCCTCCTTGTTTGATCCAGTTGCTGATATGAGTAACTCGTCTTCTGATGGTGATCCTGATTCTGTTGTGTATGGATCTTCTTGATCTGAATGGGTTCTAGAGGAGTAGGAGAGATTCGAAGTCTTTTGTCGCTTTCTTGATTTATTATCTTGAGGTCTTGAAGGGGAAGGGTGTAGGATGAACTTTGCACGTTTCGAGGGCATCTAATGAGGGGTCGAACAAGGCATAGAGTGGAGGGAGTGGAGTGGTGTAAAGCGAGGTTGGAAGTTGGAGAGGAAGTCAAGTTGCAAGTCGAATCGAGGTCACGAGGGCAAATCTGGCAATCGACTGGGTTGTATTCACTCTTTGGTAATACTAGGAGGGGCTGGCACTCTTCTTGGTGTGCTCGGAGAGGGTAGAGGAGAGGTGAGAGCGTTGAAACTGAAACTGTTATTCGGGTTGTAATCTGCTATTTCTCGCGGTTGACTTTTTGTAAGGTTTGTTTCGAAAGCGAAGTCTCAGATTTCACACAAGAGAGGGAAGTAAACAAGATGAACACAAGGAGTAGAACGAGCAAAGAAACACACTATAGCCAAGAAGAAAGTTGAAGAAGAAAGAGGTATAAAAAAAGAAAGTCTACGTCGATTTCTAGTTTCCAACACTCGAGACGATCGATTCAGCCTTGTTGAGAGCAGAGACCATTCTCACACACTCCTTGCGACGTTGCACGACCGAATCCGATTCCTTGAGCATCTCTTCAATCGCTTCTGGCTTGTAAAGTTCGGAAAGGAGTTCTCGCTGCATCGTATCGCGAGCGTGGAATACCAAGTTGAGCATGATAGCTGCACGCCGAGAGACTGTCAGAGATCTAGATGAGCAGAAGAGTGCGAGAAGAGCGTACCTTTGGGAACCATATCGATCAAAGTTCGTTTCGAGAGGGAGAAATAACTCGAAATCAAAAGTTTAATAACTTCCGTCTCCATCGTTTCACGCTCTGACAAAGTTCCCGAAGCACGAAGGTTTGTTGGAGGCTAACGCGAGCAATCAAAACTTCCTCAGCTCCATTCTGCGAGAAGAAAGTGGGTTGGTTGGGACTCACAGCTTCCATAGCAGCCGCACCCTTCTTCTGACTCAATTGTTGTTGTTTCCTTCCTCCAGGCCAGAACGAACCGAAGAACCCTTCTTCCTTCTGTTTCAAATCCGAGTCCAAATCTCGACCGTTGTTCAAAGTTCCTGGTGCGAGTTTACCAGTCTTGGGGTCGACGGCGGGACCTGGAGGAGGCTTGTTCGCTGACATGCGGTCAGAGACGATCGCCATAGCTTTGTGTCCGGAGATGAAGTCGGGGTGTCCAGTGTTGATGTAAGTCGATTCCATTCTGTGGTACGGGCGGAAATGCTGGATCAGCGTTTACACTTTCGCGGAGATTCAGCGAAACACCATCGACTCACGCTACGAGATCTTGTACAAGTTTATTCGTTGGCACCATCGACTTTCGGTAGAAGTTTTGAACGGTAGCGTAGAACTTGTCTTTCAATCCAGGATACCGTTTGAAAGTAGCCTAATCACAAACTCTTCGTCAGCTGACCCTTCGACCTAGAGCATACTGAAGAGAGAGAGACTCACATTCTTGCTGAGAAGTTGAGCGAGTATTCGCATAAGTTCATCGTAGACGAGACTCGCGCATTTGAGTGCAGGTTCTTCGATACGCTTGATTTGTTGTTTGATGATGACTTCGAAAGCGGTCGTTCCGACGAAGAGCGCAGGGGAGGAACCCTGCGAGGTCAAGAATTGGGACATTCAGCACCGCACAGAGGGAAGAATGAAAACCCAATCAGGACTCACGGATGAATTGTAGAGAATCGTTCGGATATCGGCATCCTTGACTTGGTCATAAGGGTCGAGGGTCTTGACTCCGTTCGAGAAGAGTTCGTGGAAAACGAATGAGATACGAGCTCCTCCTGAAAGTTCGTTCAAGGCGAGATCGGAAGAAGAACCGTCGACTGCTGAACGGAAGTCTCCACAGAATTCAGTGATGATTTGGAGGATAACACTCGACTGCACAAATTCGCGATGTTGTCAGTTAAAAGTCAGCATCTGACACCGAAGAACAAGCGCACGCCATCAGTTCCACCTGCAGCTCCGCCGAGAGACGCCAACTCGTTCTCGTATTTGGTCAAACTTTGCGAGATCTTTTGCTTGATATCGGGAAGAGTCGTCTTGATGTGGTGCATGAGGATAGTGTTGAGTCGTCTAGTGAGGTAAGGGGTACCGCAGTACGAAGCCTTGCTTCTGTAACTCGGGTGACTTTCGAAGAAGTTCTTCTCGTGTTCCAACGCTTGAGCGATAGGTCGCTTGTTGTCGATATCGCGTTGACCTCGGTTGACGACGGGAACGTAACCTAATCGAAGTGGAATGATTCGTCCGGCGAGAATGTCGACAACGTCCGTTCCTTGATCCATCAAATCCACTTTGGTCAAAACTCCGATCGTTCGAAGACCATCGGGATCACACTCTCGTGCGAGCTTCAATCCATCAGAGTTGGCCAAATCGGTGTTGGCGGCAGTGACGGCGAGAATGATCGAGTTGGGTTTCTGAATGAACTTGAGGAGCATGTTTCGGATTTGAACTTCGATATCTCGAGGTTGATCTCCGACAGCGACCTTGGTGAGACCGGGAAGATCGACAAGAGTGAGAGTGAGGACGTTGGGGGAGAAGATTCGAAGACCGATAGGAAGAGGTGAGATTCCTAAAAAACGAGCCAAGTTAGCCCTTTTCATCGGTCTTCTCGAGTATTTCGTACTCACCAGCATTCTTTCCAGTCTTTGCCTCGGTATCAGCAACAATCTCTTCTCGAACCTTGTTGAAATCGAAGAACTTCTCTCCAGGTCGGTGAAGCTGTGGCATAAGATCCACGAAATGAGCACCACAATCGACGAGCCATGCATATCGAGATCTCTGACTCACGAACTCTGCCCACTCGTCAGGGTTACTAGCCTTGTCACTCGTAGGTTGCGATCCAGGTTCATCCGAGGGAGCTATTGGCGATACGCTCTTCAATATCAGCTCACTCCCGCCGTGTTGTAGCGTTTGCCAGCTTACCGTCTCCATTTGCAGCAGGCTTGGCAGCAGCAGGTCTGTTGATGAGTTGAAGGACTAGAGGTCGTCGAGTAACAATTCCAGCTGTTTTTTCATTCAACTTTGATCAGCTCACGCTCCTTTTTCGATGACAGAAAGACAGAGTACGTACTTCCACGAGGGAGGAAATCACGTCCGACGATGTTCTGTTACGCAGCGAAAGGAGTTAGGTCTCAGCCGAGAGAGCGAGGCGATGAAAGGAAAGAGATTCCGACTCACCTCTAGAACCGAAGACTTTCCACTTCACACGCGTAAGGATAGGTCACAAGGATCAGCTTCAACTCTCGAACAAGGATAAAGGGGGAGAGGGAGAGGAGGTGAGATGTTCCGAAGGAGTGACGAGTTTCAACTTACGAACTCTGAGATCCAACGACTGTGAGAAGCCATAGACGTTTCAGCCGCGGTATAGATCTGATGAGAGGCAAAGAAGGACCCACCAGCGATTTGAGGTAGATCGATAGGGTTGGAAGATAATCCGGAAGACGCGAATGCATCTTGAAGTTTCTGTACGGAAGAAGGGTATCGTGACACATAAGCTCTCGTCAAGCTAGGTGTATCCAGTAACTCGTACGTACGTTGACTGTTCTGATGAGGTTTTGATCCATGTTGATGGGGGAGAAAGGAAAGGGAAAGGAGGCGAGGTAAGGGATAGAACTTGAAGCTGTGAGCTAGTCTAGTTCTGTAGTAGCTGAAAGAGTGTATGGAAGAGTGTGAGAGAAAGCTAGGTGAAGTGGTCGAAGAAAGGATCGTCGTCGCTCCCTCATGATTTAGGATTTGACAGGTGTCCATTTTCGCAACTTTCGATTGCATTCTCGGCGAGCCTTGTCAATCGAGCGAGAGCGACATTGATAGAACGTGAGAAACGAAAAGTTAAAGCGACATCTGCGTCTCAATCAAAACGCCTTTTCCGATTCTTATTGAACACATTTTGCGATTTGTTGCACTCTAGTCAAAACGAACGATGCGTGTACACTTCAAACCTCCTAATACTTCACTCGCCGATCGATGAACGAACGAGAATGATTTACCTGTGAGTTGGCGATGACGGGCATTAGCTTCAAAACGTGAATGAGCTAAGATGACTCGTTCGCAAATCACCTTGTAGGGTTGTAATCGTCTACAGAGACCGTCCAAAGGGCGTCAGCATCGGTCTCAGCAGTAAGGGCAAAGGGAGAACTCACCAATCCTCAACAAGAGACCGACAGTTTCCGTCGCCAATTCGATCGCACTTGTACTGACCAACAGCGGTTGAAGCACATTTTCCTCCAAGATGTTACTGATCACACCCTTCCTGACGTTGATACCAGCACTCCTCTCTCCATTCGCATGTCGATTCCTCAATTCCGTCACCATCGTGATTGGGTTCAATCCGGCGTTCTCGGCCAAAGTCGTAGGGATCACTTCGAGTGCCTCGGCGAACGCGGCGAAACAGTAGGATTCCATTCCTTTGAGGGTTTGAGCGTGTTGAGCCAAGAGTCGTGAGACGTGAATTTCGGGTGCTCCTCCTCCAGCGATCAAGAAACTGTCGACGACAACGAACGAGAGGAGTAAGTAGGGAACAAGGAGTCAGTGAGGGGAGAGAGCGAATACGTACCGCTTCTTGACGAGACATCTGACAACGCAGAGGGCGTCGTGTAAACTCCTCTCGGATTCCTCCAATACCAACGCATTGTTTCCCGTACAAAGCACACTAACCGTCTTTCCACTCGGATTCTTGACTCCCGAAACTTTGACGTATTTCGCTCCATTCTTACTCGTCTCCTCTACCAAATCCGCTTCACCCAATTTATCACTCGTCATTTGTTCGACATCCGAGATGGGTTTGCATCCGAAGGATCGAGCGAGGAAGTCGATTTCGTCTCGTTCGACATCTTTGATCGCCATAATCTTTAATTTTTGGAGGTAGGCCAAGGAGAGTTCGTTCGTTGCGTCTCGGAGAATCGATTTTTGAATGAGGAGGACGTTGCAACCCGATTTCTTTATCGCTTTGCACAAGTTGAGGATGTAGAGTCGTTCTTCTTTCAAAATCTTGTCCATTTGACGGTAATCGTTGACGACAATCTGGTTGTCCATCTGTACAAGTTGGACTCCTCGAAATCAGTGACGGAAATTCAAAGATTCGAAAAGTCCAGAACGTACATCAGGTTTGGGAGGTGAGAGTTGGAATTGAATGATACCAATCTTTGCCTTCTCGATCCTGGTAGGTCCACCTGCCGAAGTGATGGCGTTTTGATGAAGCAATACACCATCCATCAATTCCGTATCGTCGATCGTTCCACCTACTTTCTTGACGAGTCGGATGTCGCGGAGATCGACGTTGGTAGATTGGGGAGTGACGAGGCGGAGAACAGAGTCGACGGCGATAGGGGAGAGGATGGAAGAGTATTGCGAGACGATCTATGTGAAAGAGCCTCCCGTGACGTCAGTCTGAGTTCGACAGAGGTTACGAGAATCTCGTACGCACCTTGGAAGACAAACTAGTCGTAGCGGCTCTCAGCAAGTTATCCCGATCGGACAAATCGACGGGAGTTGACATCTCCTCCAAATACTCGACAATCTTGTGAGCAGCTTTCGTGAAGCTCTCAGCGATGATCGTAGGGTGAATTCCTTTTCCCAACAACTTCTCCGCCGCTCCGAGTAAAGCTCCTGCGAGGACTACGACTGAAGTAGTTCCATCTCCCGCTTCAATATCTTGAGCTGCAGACAAGTCGACGAGCTATTGACACACTTCTTCGTCATCAGAGAGGTGTGTGAGTAATTGAAGGGTAGAGGACTGACCATTCGAGCAGCGGGGTGCATGACAGACATGTGTTTGAGGATAGTTGCACCATCATTCGTGATGACCACTTCACCTTGAGCGGTTTGAATCATCTTGTCCATTCCACGAGGACCCAATGAAGTCCTGACAGCATCGGCGACAGCTGTATAGAGGGGTTTTTGAAAGGGAAGAAAGGGAGTTAGCGGATACTCGAGGAGGATGGAGAAGAAAGATGAACTGTACCTTTCGCTGCTGTCATGTTACTGAGTCGTACTTCTGTTGACTTTTCATTGTTCTACAACACGTCGCAGCGAAGGGGAGATGAGAAAGTAATTCGAGATGAGATTGAGAGAGAGAGAGAGATGAGGACCAACTTGGAAAGCACGCTTGTTTGAAGGACCTGGTCCTATTGAGGCTGCTGGTGCTGCTAATCCTGCTGCTGGTGCCATACTTGAAATTACTAGCGTTGAAGTGGGAGAATGAGAAAGTCGATTTCGTCGTTGGCGGATTTTGGAGGTTCCTCTTCCTCTTCTATCTCACAGAATCACTTCGAGGCAGATCTATATACAATGGTGAGCTCATACTACCCCTCTCTGTAGCTACGAGATCCGCGCCTGTATCCTCGTCGCTCTTGTTTCTCCCCCTCACCTTTGACACTCTTTTTGTTTGATCACTGACCTAATCCCCCTCTCCACTCGTGTGCAACTACAGGCTGATATCAACGCGATCGCACAACAATTCACTCAATTCTACTACAACCAATTCGACTCTGATCGAAAAGGTCTCGCTCCTCTCTACGTTAGCTTTCTCTCTCTCTTCCTTTGCCCTCCTCTCGACTCTCGCTCACCCTTATCTGTGATGTACAGCGGGATCACTCTATGCTTTCGTTCGAGGGTCAACAATTCCAAGGAGCCACTTCGATCGTTGAGAAACTCTCCGTAATGTCCGATTTCTTTCGTATTCTCAGGCTTCATTCGCTGATTCTCGCTCATTCCGTAGACTCTTCCCTTCGAGTCAATCAAGCATAACGTCGCCACGATGGATGCTCAACCCGCCGCGACCGACAAGGCTTCAATGATCGTTCTCGTTACTGGTCAACTTCTCGTACGGTGTCGTTTCTCTCCTCATCTCCCTTCATTGCGAGCTAATGAGAGTTCCATTCCGTAGACTGGATCTGAATCCAACGCTCTCAACTTCTCGCAAACTTTCCACCTTATTCCCGAGGGTTCAGGAGGATACTATGTGTAAATTACATCTCTCTTTTCGTGTGTTACCCTCGACTGACTCGGATGACCATGATACTACTCTAGCTTCAACGATGTCTTCCGATTGGTCTACGGTTAAACAAAGCAGGGGAGGGGGGTCGGTTTAGCGAGGTGGAAAAGACGAGAATACTTAGAGCGGAAATAGGATTCGAGGAGGAATCGGGGTAGCGGAGTCTCGTCGATATTTTTGTGTTTGTAAGTGGTTCATCATAGATTCGAGCCATGTCTGCTCGAGAGGGTACCTACGAACCAGAATCACCAGCCTGGAAAGCTGCTTGAAATTCTTCCTTTCGACATTTCTCCCTTCTTCCCCCAAGTAGCGCCATATCTACGGCCGCTACCAGGTCACGCTCGCAAGATTCTGTTGATGCAGCGCTCGGCGGCTCGGCTCGTCGTAGAACGACGATTCACCCTCGACTCCTCGAATGCCAAACCGGTCTCTCGAATGATGCGACTCTTGCTGCTCGACACTTTTGCTAGAGAACGTTTCTCATAACAGCCCAATGAAGCAGAAACAACAACAGTGACCCTCCAACCCTAGTTCATCAAAACCCCATTCTTCTTAGCATCCTTGACGAGCTTGTCCTCCTTCTTTCCGCTCATCGACTTGCCGGTCAAGCGTTTGTACCATCCGATGACATCAGGTCGTCCGAAGGCGATCCAAACAACCTCGAGAATGAGTGCGGTCAACTGCAAGAACGCGATAGTGTCAGCTTTGTCAAACGTGCGAAAGGAGAGAACTCACGTTGACGAGACCGTAGAACGCCATCGGGATGACACCCATGAACAAGTTCCCAAGAACGCCTCTTCGTCGAATAGTATCATAGATCTCATCCTTTTCAACCTCGATCATCTTCTTCGAGTAGAACGGCGAAGAAGGGAGTAGTCGATAATGCGAAGTGAAGGAAGCCGAGAAGCAGTAGATGAACGTAATGAACCATCCGTGAACCTTCAACAGCTCTGTCAACCCAGGCAATCCACCGAAATCGTTGGCGAGAGTCGATTGATAAGTAGAGTGGTCGCATCCATATTTGATTCGAGCGTCCTCCTTCGCAAGGAGGTAGTAGGAGGGTCGATCCATCGGCAATCCATTCTTGGCGAGCTTCGAGTCGGGCTTGTTCCAGAGTGAGGTAACCCACATTGCTTGCTGTTCTGCGATTGGAGGAATCGCACCGACTCCTGGTCGAACGAATCCGAGGAACGCGACAGTAGGATCAGAGGGGGAGATGATGTCGCGGACGGAGGCGTCCCAAGGTCGAGGGTAATCCTTCGAGAGGAACGAATCGAACTCCTGTCTGTATCCTGTCGCAAAGAGAACGAGGCTGCAGGGGGAACGAGTACATCAGCGACTGAGGAACAGTGACTGAGTGGACTTGTCGACTTACTCGGGTTTGATATCCCTTCCTTCCAATCTTTGCCTCACTCGTTTCCAGCTTCCTCCTCTCTTCTCGCATTTGTCCCAATCAAACTCAACTTTCCCGCTCTTATCGAATCCAGTAGGGAACGGAGCCATCTCGACGACTCCTGGAGTAGCGACATCCTCTTCGGGGTCATGGTAGTCCGAAACGAAAGAGAGTGATTTCGAGCGATTCTTGTATGGTCGGTTCAGGTAGGGAGAAGCTTTGTGTGACTTGTTAAGGAATACGTAGGCACGTCCTAGACGTTCTTCGGGAAGCTCTCCGACCCACTGGTAGAAGCCAAATGAGAGGAGTCAGCACAAACGACCGTTTTAAGAACTGTGGAGTTTCGCAACTCACCTGATTGCATCCCGCTCTCGTTCCAGTCAAGAAATGAAGGACGTGCTTGATCATGTAGTCACTGACGAACCTGCAGAGGTTGAAGGAAAGCTCTGAAGTCAGCTGAGCTCGAATTCGAGCGTTTCGCAGAAAAAGGAAAACTCACCATCTCAAGTGGCTCATCGAAACCCAACGATGAACATACGTCGTCTCGAACAGATTGGTGATCAGACCATCAATACTGAGATTGCCATCGAAGGTGACCCCGAATACAGTAAAGTTGTTGAGGACCTTCGGAAACGACAAGAATCCTCCTCTCGAGCACAGAACGACTTCCTCCGCTCCCGCCTTGATCGACTCGTAGGCGAGATCCATTCCAGTCTCACCAGTGCCCATGATGAGCACCTTCTTCCCAGAGAGATTACTTCGTTTCTTGTGATGCGAAGAATGCATGACTTCTTTGTTGGGCAACGTCTTGAAGCGGTCGATACCTGGAATTGTCGGCATTTGAGGAATGCAGTGAAGTCCGGTACAAATGATGAGGTATTGAGAGGTGTATCGTTTCGGTTCTGCGATCAAAAACAGAGAGTCAGTTTTTGCAAATTCGAGGAATCTGAGTTTGTTTTTCTCATCGCACCTTTCTCTCCTTTCCTCTGCACAAACACCACATGTCCCTCTTTCCCACCTGTCCCTTTCTCGACCCTAACCACCTTGCTATCGAGGTTGATCTTGTCCCACAACTCGAATTCACTCGAATACCTCTCCAAGTAAGCGCAGTATTCCGGTAAGGAAACGTGATCGCCTTGACTCGAAGGGAATCGGTAATCTGTGAACGCTGTCAATTGCTTCCTGTACAGCGTAGAGAGGGGCGAAGAGAGGGGTTTGAAAAGTCGGTGGGGGAGCAATCAGCGAAACGACACAGGAGGCGACGAGTGGACAGCTTGGAGGAACATACGAGGAAACCAATTCAGAGTTTTCGTAAGCCCGGTATCTGAAAGTGCCCCCGATCTGCGATTCTGCTTCAAACAAGATGCACTTTTGTCCCGCCTCTGTCTGCGTCTTTGCGGCCACGATTCCGGCCGGTCCTCCTCCTATCACAATCGTGTCGTAGTGGGTAGCCATAGCAGCGAGTTTGAAGTGATTGGAGCGAGACTGGGAAATCTCGCAGGCGCTCTTCAGGTCGAGGATCGGTTAGGGGCAACCACGCGAGCGAGGGTTGGAATTGCTCGGATCTATCAGATATACAGTCAATTAGGCGACCGCGGGCGTGCACACCGAGAAAGGAGAGGCGCGGCCGGAGTTGTCTACGTCGGAATGACTCGCGGACGAAAAGTTAGCTTCACCGTCGCTGCATCAAGCGAGGTGCTTCCAGCTTCAAGCTGTCGACAGATAGCGTCGGTTTGAGCTGCGGTAAGCAGGCGGGGACGTCTGAGGCTCGCGTGAACCCGAAATGAGTCGGATCCGCGAAAACAGTATACCAATCCTCTCCTGTCACCACGCCACTCTCTTGACTACTCCCAGACTGTGGAGTTGCGATGATGATAGTAAAACGACACACGGTCTCCTTCTAGTACTCGACAAATCCCTACCGTCCCGACTCTGAAGGTCCTTGAGTATGTTTCGATTTTGCACTCGCATCCACCCCTTCTTGGAATCCCAGCATATCCCATTCTGTTCGTTCCATCAGTCCTCTGTCGTAGTTTGAGCACTCAATCAGCTACAACGTAGACAGGCGAAAGAAGAGAGAGGTTCTGCGAGATCATCGAAACTCACTTGTCCATTCGACACGCCAGGTAAGCCTTTGACAACGGCCGACATTCCGTACTTTCCTGCTTGTTATCCTTCATACACTTCAAGTATTTCATCATCGCTTCTTTGCATTCACCTATTCGGATCCGATTTGCGAAAGTTTTTCGAAAGAGCGAGAAAGTGAAAGTTACGAGAAGAGTTTGAGTTTTTGGCGAGAGGAAGAAGAGATCAGCTCTATGAGCTCCAAGCTGTTTCACAGAAGCTAGAGTGGGCTTACCTTCGTGATCAAGAGGGAAACTTCCTTTGAGTGGAGGAGCTCCTCCGAGCGAGAATGAAGAGTTGGAAGGTCGACCGAAAGACATAAGTTGATTCTCTGAACTCTGCTGTAAGTCTAGAGAGGTGTTTAGGAGCTGCAAGTGAAGTCGAATGAGTTGCAAGAGACCAAAAAAGAATTCTGACCTTTCCTTCCGTTCCTCACCTTATGATCCCCGCTTGGGTCGGTATACTGCTCAGTATATCTCTCACTATATTCCTACTTGTCTGTACGAGACTCTTTGCGCTCCCGTTAGCTCAAATAGTGAGTTCCTCTTTTCATCATCATCAATCAACATCTCTCGCTAATCTAGCTCGCTTGCTCTCTGTAGGGAGAAGACAGAGGCTATAAACTCAGTGCGAGACAACATCTTCAAAGAAGAGGGAGCTTCTAGGCTAAACTCGAGTCAGCTTGTCGACTTCGAACCCTTTTCACCTTTTTTCCTCCCTTCCCTCCGCCATGCCGACTCTCTATCTACCCGAAGACATCCTCCGACGCTCTCTGATCAACAAAGAGGCCTACTGTTATGGGTTCAAAGGCAAAGACTGGATGGTTGTAGCGGGAGTGTTCGAAGGAGGCGAGGAAGAAGCGAGGAAACGGATCAAATCGGTCGAAAGTCCAACAGGAACTATAATGGAAGTACTCGGAGACATCAAGCATGGCTCGGAACCGACTAGGGAAACAGGAGAAGCTCATCGAGACCATCTCTTCGGACTCGTTCTCCCGCAAAACGACTCGCCTCACCTCTCATCTCTCGGCAACTTCGACTCGGATCCTACCATTATCATCTTCTCCCCTCCACGATCAGAGGGAATGCTCTCGCACTACCTTCTGCCTCTCAAGCTCTCGCAATCTGATGAAGACCTAACCGCTCCTACTCTAAATATCACGATCTCTCGCCCAGTACGACGAGAAGGCGCACCTCCAAGACGCAAGCTAAAGGTTGAGGATATAGTCGGAGATGAACTCGAGCAGTGCATAGAATGGGTGAGTTCCTCTTCGCTCAATCGAGCTGTGCTTGAAGTTCTCATCATTCGATTCTTCTCCAGATCAATCTTAGCAGACTCGTTTCTTTGAGACTGAATCGAGGCTCAGTGGATCGCTCTCAGACGTCACCGAAGAGTTCCCCACCCGATACCTCCTCTCGAATCCCGAGTGAAAGCGTCGAGACAAGGTCGAACTTTTCGTCGACCCGGATTCCTCTCATTGGCAGATTCGCCAAGTGGTCAGCAGCTGGTACGCCCCTTCTTTGCGTCGATCTCTACGCTCTCTGCTGACGATACGCCTTACGGACGACAGCTCGTCAAGTCTCGACTCGATTTGAACTACTTCTCGCAATGCCTCGAAACTACTGGGATGCTCGCTCGCTCAAATCGGAACACAATCGAAAGAGTGAAGTGATGCTGCGAGCAAATGCGAGCTATATACTGTGAGGTTTGAGACGCACTTTCAGCAGTCTTGTCGAATATGCTGATTGATAGCTTTTTCTCCTCACAGGTTCTGGAATGCAGTGTGGCTACTTGCAAACGATCTGATAATCGGCTATGCACTCGCTTCGTTCGTGAGAGACAACACGCTGTATCTGAGCAATTCGATCGAAACTCTCGTTCAAGTCAGTTCTCTCCTCTTATCGTCACACTCGATAAGCGACTCACGATCGCACAGCAGACGTACATCTCGGGCTATCTGCATGAACTTCTCGACTGGTTGAACAATTGGCCGGGAGGAGTGAAGCTCAACACGGAGCTGTCAACCCTCATTTGCGATTCGTTCCTGTTCCTTTCGAGACTGTGGCAAGGCTGTGCGTCGATCTCTCTCCTCTACATCGAACTCCCGCTCTGATGTGAAGAAGCGATGAACTCGTTCGCAGTCTTCCTCCAGCCTTTCCTCCCTCACCTACCGTCAATTCTTCACGTTCTCTCGATCACAGGCTATCTAGGAGGAGCTTCCCTCTCGCTCGCTTTCGCGTCCGATCTCATCACCATACTCACCTTCCCTTTCTTCGCCTGCTACGTCGCCGCCACACTCGTCTACCGATGGAGTCTAGTCGGTCTGTCAGCGCTATTCAACGTTTTCCGAGGTGAGTTCTCTATTACCGCAATCTCAGTTGACCGTACTAACAAGCTGTATGCTCGATGATCTTTACAGGCAAAAAATTCAATCCACTCCGAAATCGAACAGAACCTGCGAATTATTCAGTCGACGCTTTGTTGCTCGGTACAATCCTCTTCGTCACCCTCATCTTCCTGTTTCCGACGATCGCAGCTTTCTATCTCGCTTTCGCATCCGTACGCTTCCTTCCTCACATCAGAGCGGTACGCAGACAGCACTGATGGGTACGAGCTACGTGCAGTCGAGATTGACGATAGTCGCTATTCAGACCATCTTCGGAATCATGATTCAGGCTATCAACGCTTTCCCGCTCTTTGCTGTCATGCTCAGGCTGAAGAGTCCAGGGAGAATACCAGGTGCGAACAAGGTCGTTTCGGAGTTCGCTGAAAACCACATGACTGAGACCTCTCTGCTCACACAGGTGGAATTCATCTCCGAATGTGCAGCGATACGAAGCACTGGAACGCATCTCATTGGCATCTCGAGGTGAGTCGGGTGAGGTATAAACTTGAATTCGTGCTGATAAAGGGACGACACGCATCCCTCCTTCACAGAATCGTCCTCTTGCGTTCAGTGCCATACTGTCCGGACTGTACGTCTTCGCACTTATCAATCGCTCTTACTCGCCGAGCTCCCGAGCTGAAATTCTTGAGACCTTGCAGGACGGACCTTGCGAAAGCCTTTTTCTCGCCTCAAACTCAGCTCAACCTCTTCACGAAGATCTGTACCGGTGCGTACTCGACGACCATCCGCTTTGCAGCGTTTCGTCTTTGCGATCAACGCGCGTTGTCGAGCTGTCGACTCACATCTGCACTTTTCTTCGATTTCGCAGGCAAAGTCATCTTTTCTTCCCCGCTCCAATCGTGAACCCTTCGTCGGATCGACAGAACGTTGGAAACAAAGGGAAATGAAGCCCGGCATCGCAGCGGGTTCTCGGCGAATTTGATCCTTCATCACTCGTTGGCATTTGTCCAAGTCCGAAGTCGCGCTGCCAGACGCGTTCCAAAGTCGATTTCTACTTCCGAAATTTCGTCTATCTCTCTTCGTTTCTTCCATCCTTCACGACCCTCAACGCTCATCCAATCTACTACTACACTCGTTTCCCAAGTCACTCGTTAACTCTCGGCAGTCCTCATCAAGCGTTCTCCAATTCTCACTCGTCTCGACCTCTT
>Ga0308169_10001290_pt1 | contig 29880 bp, 27 predicted proteins | sample PhyBR1_2_FD_202139 | JGI IMG/M metagenome (GOLD analysis project Ga0308169, IMG submission 202139) | Phyllosphere microbial communities from UC Gill Tract Community Farm, Albany, California, United States - DLSLSB.R1 | ecosystem: Host-associated > Plants > Phyllosphere > Unclassified | place...
CGGGCGGCAAGCTGTACGCGCGCCAGTTCGTCAACAAGATCGAGCAGGCGGTCATCGATGTGCTGGCGGCGTATAATCTGGCGGGCGAACGGGTCGAAGGCGCCCCCGGCATCTACATGGCCGACGGCCGTTGCCGCGGCGCCAAGATCGCCGCCCTCGGCCTGAAGGTGCGCGGCAACGGCTGCACCTACCACGGCGTATCGCTGAACGTGGCGATGGACCTGGCGCCCTTCACCTGGATCAACCCTTGCGGCTATTCCGGACTGGCCACGGTGGACATGCGCAGCATGGGCGTGGAAGCGCCGCTCCACGACGTGCAGCAGGCCCTGGCGCAGGCCCTGGTCCGGCACCTGTCCGCGGACGATATGCCGGCCGCAACGAACAAACCAACCGAAACCCTCCCTGGGTAAAGAGCACATGACTTCCGAAATCGACACCGGCAATGCCGCAGAAGCTGCCTACAACGCCAGCGCCAAGCAAAAAGGCGCGGACAAGACCTCGCGCATCCCGATCAAGATCGTGCCGATCGAGCAGCACGAGCGCCTGAAGAAGCCGGACTGGATCCGCGTGAAGGCCGCCACCGCCTCCTCGCGCTTCTACGAGATCAAGGACATCCTGCGCGCCAACAACCTGGTGACGGTGTGCGAGGAAGCCAGCTGCCCGAACATCGGCGAATGCTTCGGCAAGGGCACCGCCACCTTCATGATCATGGGCGACAAGTGCACCCGCCGCTGCCCCTTCTGCGACGTCGGCCACGGCCGTCCGGACCCGCTGGACGTCAACGAGCCGGGCAACCTGGCCAAGACCATCGCCGACCTGCGCCTGTCCTACGTGGTGATCACCTCGGTCGACCGCGACGACCTGCGTGACGGCGGCGCCGGCCACTTCGTCGAGTGCATCCAGAAGACCCGCGCTTTGAGCCCGAACACCAAGATCGAAGTGCTGGTGCCGGACTTCCGCGGCCGCCTGGAAAAGGCCCTCGATATCTTTGCCGACGGCCTGCCGGACGTGATGAACCACAACCTGGAAACCGTGCCGCGCCTGTACAAGGAAGCGCGCCCGGGCGCCGACTACCAGCACTCGCTGGTGCTGCTGCGCGACTTCAAGAAGAAGTACCCGAACGCCGTCACCAAGTCCGGCCTGATGGTGGGCCTGGGCGAGACCGACGAGGAAATCCTCGAAGTCATGCGCGACATGCGCGCCCACGACATCGACATGCTGACCATCGGCCAGTACCTGGCGCCGTCGAACTCGCACCTGCCGGTGCGCCGCTACGTGCACCCGGACACTTTTAAAATGTTCGAAGAGAAGGCCTACGAGATGGGCTTCGTGCACGCGGCCGTGGGCGCGATGGTGCGTTCGTCCTACCATGCGGACCAGCAGGCGCATGAGGCGGGTGTGGCTGCGTAAGCAAGCCGCTTTTTTCTTCGATCGACATGCGTGGGCGGAGGCCGCCCATCCTACGGGATTCAAACCGGTAGGGTGGGCGGCCTCCGCCCACGCTTTTTCATTCCGTGGCTTGCCGAACGTAGCCCGCGTGTCAACCGCGCTATATTGGACTCAACCCAAGCCCGTGCATAAAAAAACATGAGCCAACACGATTCCCGTCACCCCGCCAACGACAACACCGACGACACCGAGGACGACGACAACTTCCTCGAACACGACCTGAAGCTGGGCCAGCGCGGCATCGAGCTGGTCAAGATGGAAGGGCGCGTCTTCATCCGCTTTTCCGGCGCGGTGCGCGTGGACGGCCTGCACGTCGACTACCGCCTGGTGCCCTCGCGCGGCGTGCTGGCCAAGCCGAGCAAGTGGCGCAAGATGGACCTCGGCGCGCGCCGCGCACTCATCGAAGAACGCGCGACCCGCGACACCATCGACGACCTGAACCAGGACGTCGAGGAATTCGTGCGCGACATCGCCGACCGGTGCGAGGAGGCGGGCTTCGATCCCATGCTGTTCCTGCACGTGCTGGAAGAACTGGAGACCTCCGAGCCGGCCGAGTACGTGTTCGAGCGCATCCGCCAGCGCCTCGAACACGCCGTCGAGCGCGACCAGGAAGAGCGCCACGCCGCGCGCACCAAGGAAAGCATCAACCTGGCCGAGTACCCGCAATCCTTCGAGCTCGCCAGCAAGATGGCGCGCCGCTTCGTCGCCCTGCTGGGGCCGACCAATTCCGGTAAGACTCACCGCGCGATGGAACACCTGGCCCAGGCCGAGAGCGGCGTCTACCTCGCTCCGCTGCGCCTGCTGGCACTGGAAAACTACGAGCGCCTGCAGGGCGCCTTGCGCGAGGATGGCGAGCCGCTGGCCGTCAGCCTGATCACGGGCGAGGAGCGGCGCCTGGCCGAGAATGCGACCCACGTTGCCAGCACCGTCGAGATGCTGGACACCAGGACCAGGGTCGAGGTGGCGGTGATCGACGAGATCCAGATGCTGGCCGACCGCGACCGCGGCGCCGCCTGGACCGCGGCCGTGTGCGGGGCGCCGGCGTCGGTCGTCTACCTGGTCGGGGCGCCGGAAGCGCGGCGCGCGATCGAGGCCCTGGCCGAAAGGCTGGAGTGCCCGCTCGAAGTGCACGTGCTCAAGCGCAAGGCGCCGCTGTCGATGGAACCGGGCGCGGTGCGCAAGCTGAAGAGCCTGCGCCGCGGCGATGCCGTCATCGCCTTCTCGCGCCGCAATGTCCTGATGTGGCGCGACATGATCACGGAAATGGGCTTGTCGGTGGCGACCGTCTACGGCAACCTGTCGCCGGAAGTGCGGCGCGCCCAGGCCGAGCGCTTCCGCGAGGGCCAGGCCGACATCGTGGTCGGCACCGATGCGATTGCCATGGGCTTGAACATGCCGATCCAGCGCATCGTGATGACGACGGCCGTCAAGTACAACGGTGTCGAAGAGGAAGAGATCTCGGCCGCACTGGCCAAGCAGATCGCCGGACGGGCAGGGCGCTACGGCGTGCATGAAGAGGGTTTCGTCGCTGGTTACGACGACGAGACGCACGACATCATGCGCTCACTGATGAAGGAAAAGATCCCGCCAGTAAGAGCCAGCGGCTTCGCGGTCGCACCCTCGATCGAACAATTGCACAGGATATCTTCGGTAACCGGCGAGACCTCGCTGGTGAAATTGCTGAAGCGCTTCGTGCACAACATCGACGTGCCGGACGGCTTTTTCTACCCGCGCATCACCGAGGAGCAGAACGAGCGCGCCGAATGGCTGGACACGCTCGACCTGAGCGTGGCCGAAAAGTTCACGATGTCCCTGGTGCCGATCTCGACCCGGGTGCCGACCCTGGAAAGCGCCTGGAGCCACTGGGCGCAGTCGCTGGCGAAGCGGAAGATCTGCAAGCTGCAGCCTCACCCGCAGGAACTGTTCTGGCAGAACCTGCAGGAAGTCGAGGACACCTGCCGCATGTACTCGGCCTATGCCTGGCTGGGTTATCGGATGCCGGAATTCTTCCCCAGCATCGAGCTGGCCCAGCAACTGGCGCGCGAAGCGTCGGAGCGCGTCGATTCCCTGCTGCAGCAGCAGAACGCGGCGACGCGCAAGCGGCAGTCGAAGCGGGAGCGGGCGCGCTGGTAGGCGCCAGTCTTAATAAGTCCGCCGCGCGGAGAAACCCTTGGCGTCCAGCTTGTGCACGCCCGGGATGCTCTGCAACTTGTCGAGCAGCGTATGAAAATCGCTTTCCGACATGCGCGAAAACGAGATCAGCACATCGTCCATGTTTGCCGCTTCTTTCTGCTGCTGGACGATGAAGGTGTTGATGCGGCTGGTAATAGGGCCGATTTCCTTTTCCAGCACGTGCAGGGTCAGGCGTCCGCGTTCGGCGGAGATCATCACCTCGCGCTTTTGCCGGGCGGAAAAATAACGGCGCTCCAGCGGCTTGATGCCGGCCAGGATGATCAGGATGATGATGGTGGCGGACACGGCAGCAAGGTAGAGCCCGCCGCCGGCGGCCAGGCCGACCGCCGCCACCGTCCACAGGCTGGCGGCGGTGGTGAGGCCGCGCACGATCTCGCCGCGCAGCAAAATCGATCCGGCGCCCAGGAAGCCGATGCCGGAGACGACCTGGGCCGCCACGCGCGAGGGATCGAGGGAGACGTGGTCATGCTCCAGTACGCCCATGAATCCATAGGCCGACACGATCATGAACAGGCAGGAGCCGACGCACACCAGCATGTGGGTGCGCAAGCCGGCCGCCCACGACAGGCGCTCGCGTTCGAAGCCGATCGCGCCGCCGAGCAGCGCCGCCAGGCCGAGACGCGCAATCAGTTCGAGTGGAGGGAGCAATGCCGGTCCTCCGTCAGGCCGGTTTCTCTTGCGGCCTGACCTTGTCGACCGCCGCCAGCCATTCCTCCCACAGTGCCGGATCCCGGGTCTGGCCGTCGGCGTCGAGCTTGTATTCGCTGACCAGGTCGGCCAGGTCGCTGGATTCGGTCAGCTCGACCTCGCGTTCGAGGAAGGCCAGCATGGCCCGGTAGGCTTGCTCGACCGTCATCGTCGTATTCGCTGCGCTCATGCTTCCTCCTGCTGTCCTTGCCGACAGCATAGCGCGATCAGGGCCGGCAGCGCGCCGTGATGCCGGTGCCGTTCGCGCCCGCCACCCGGATATCGGAAGGCGGAATGCCCTTGCCTTTCACGATGGTATGGCCGCCGACATAGCGCAGCGGCAATTCCTCACCCGCGTAATCGGCCAGGCCGTGGGGCACGTAGATGGCGAAGCGGTAGTCGAGGTTCGGGTAGGCGCCATGATGAAATACCTGGCTGGACGGACCTTCGTGGATTTCGGCGGCGATGGCGTCGGCGATGGCGGCGGTGTCGGTGCGCGTGTTCAGGTCGATGCTGTCGTCCAGCCGCAGGGTGTAGGGACGCAGCGGGCCGAAGCGGCGGCCGTCGTACTGGACGCGGAAGCGGTCGATGTCGTAATAGAAGGCGGGCACGGCGCCGGTGACGTCCACGCCGCACAGCACGAACACGGCCCAGAAGCCCTGCGATTCCAGCGGCTGCACGAAATGGATGGCTTCGTTGCGCCTCAGCGCGATCGGGTTGTGGAAGTCGATCCGGTGCACGTTGGCGACGTGCTGGTAACGCAGGATGACGGTATCGCGCAGTTCGGTGTCGACGCTCGCGCAGCCTCCCAGCAGCAGTGGGAACAGGAGGGTGGACGTGAACGGCTTGCGCATGAGTTTTCCTTTGCCAGCGAACGCGTCAAGCTTGGGGCAAGCAAACAGGTACGGTTTGCGGGAAGTCAGGGGTGCGCGGACGTGCTTCAGCTTGCGGTCAGCGATTTCTGCAGCAGCGCGTGCAACGACGCGAAGTCCGGCTCGCCCAGGTAACGTTTGAGGATCTTGCCATCCTTGCCGATGACGAAGGTGGTCGGCGTCATTGCCACGTCGCCGAATTGCTTGGCCAGGTCGCCGCCGGAATCCAGCGCGACCTTGAACGGCAGCTTGCGGGTTTCCGCATAGTTCAGGACATAGTTCGGCGGATCGTAGCTCATGGCGACGGCGACGAATTCCAGGCCCTGGTTGCGGAACTTGTTATAGGTGTCGACCATCTGCGGCATTTCCTTCACGCAGGTGGCGCAGGAAGTTGCCCAGAAATTGACCATCACGACCTTGCCGCGCAGGTCCTGCGAGCTGATCTTCTGGCCGTCGATGCTGATGAAGGTGACGTTGGGCGCAGTCGGCTGCTGGTTGAAAGCGGCAACGCCGATGCCGGCGATCGCCAGCACGGCGGCGCCGATGGCGGCCGGCTTGATCCAGGAGCGGTTGGAACTGGGTGCGGTCATGGCTTCATCTCATCCGTGAACGGGCGACAAGTCATTATAGACCCGCCGCCAGTTTCCCGTGGATTACTGCGCCTGCGGCGCTTGCTGCGGCTGCATCGTGCGCAGGTCTTCTTCGCTGATGTACTCGAAGATCTTGACCACGCGGATCACACCGGACACGCCTTGCGCCACCTGGGCCGCGATATTGCCTTCGCGCTGGGTCACCAGGCCCATCAGGTAGACGTTGCCGCGTTCGGTGACGACCTTGAAGGAGTTGGCGGACACCGTCTGCTTGTCGGCCAGGCTGAGCTTGACCTTGCTGGTGATCAGGGTATCGTTCGAGCGCGAGGTATAGCTCGACGGGCCGGCGACGACCAGTTCGTTGATCACGTTGTCGACGTTGGTGATGCCGCGCACTTCGTTCTCGACGGCGCGCTTCATTTCCTCGTCGCGCACCTCGCCGGTCAGCAGCACCTTGCGGTTGTAGCTGTTGATGTTGACGTGGCCGGCATCGCCGACGATCTGCGGCATGCGGGTTTCGGCCTTCACGGCGATCGCCTTGTCCTCGGTCTGCGCGCCCAGCGTGCGGCGGTCGGTGGTCGCCAAGGCGCCCGTGACCATGCCGCCGGCCACCACGGCCACGCAGCCTTGCAGCGAAGCCATCAGGGAAGCGAGCACGGCAGCGGTAAGGACGGCTTTCTTAACTTGCATCTTCTTCTCCGAACAGGGCGACGTCGATACCGTCGCAGATACTGTGGATCGCTACCAGGTGCACTTCCTGGATGCGCGCGGTGCGTGCGTGCTGCACGTTGATATGCACGTCGGCTTCGGTCAGCAGCTTGCCCAGCTTGCCGCCGTCCTTGCCGGTCAGGGCGACGACGCGCATCTCGCGCTCGAGCGCCGCTTCGACGGCCGCCAGCACGTTGCCGGAATTGCCAGACGTCGAGATCGCCAGCAGGATGTCGCCGGCCTGGCCCAGGGCCTGCACCTGCTTGCTGAAGATTTCGTTGAAGCTGTAGTCGTTGCCGACCGCCGTGATGATCGAGGTGTCGGTGCTCAGCGAGATCGCGGGCAGCGGGAAACGCTCGCGCTCGAAGCGGCCGACCAGTTCGGCAGCAAAGTGCTGGGCGTCGCCGGCCGAACCGCCGTTGCCGCATGCCAGGATCTTGTTGCCGTTGGACAGGGCATTGAACATCAGTTCGATGGCCTGCGAAATGGGTTGTGCGAGAAGCTGGCCCGACTTCAGCTTGAGTTCGGCGCTTTCCTGGAAATGAGCGAGGATGCGTTGAGTATTCATGGTCGAAGATTATAGTGCAGCGGCAACCTCTACCGCACAAGTGGCGAAAGAAATGCTTACATTTCAGGCGGCTTCGATGGCGTTCCGTAACCATTCCAGCCTGCCAGCATCGATGGCGACGACGTCGATGCGGCAGGGCGGCATGCGCCTGAAGCGCTGCAGATAGACCTGGGCGGCGCGCAGGATGCGGCGGATTTTCGCTGGGGTGATGCTGGCGGCGGCCCCGCCGCGGCTGCGGTCGGCGCGCTGGCGCACCTCGACGAAGACAAGGGTGTCTCCCTCGCGCATGACGAGATCGATCTCGCCCAACTTACACCGGAAGTTCGCTTCGATCAGCACCAAACCGTGGCGTTGAAGATACGCCAGTGCCGATTCTTCTCCTTGCCGACCCTGTTCCTGCTTCTGCGACAGGCGGGCCGGCCACATCTCAGGGTCCCGCGTCCGCAGGTTCGAAGTTGCCGTCGCGGTAGACCGCCGTGGCTTCGCGCCGGCGCAGGCGCTGGCTGCCGGCATCGACCTCCAGGTGGCCGGTGACGCCGTCGATGATGAAGGGCGAGCCCGGACGCAGGCCCAGTTCGCGCGCGACCAGGAAGGCGTCGATGCCGAGCGCGTACAGGCGGCTCATGGTCAGCGACTGCTCCGAATCGAGGGGACGCGGATACACCATCACCGCCGGGTTGTCCGGCCTGATCAGCCAGGGCAGGTCGACCACGCGCAGGCCGTTCAGCTCGGAATACGCGGTGCCGGGTGCGCGGCCCGGATTGCCGGCGCCGCCGGTGTACAGGGGAATCGCGGTGCCGGTCTGGGACCGCACCTGGCGCAGCTCCATCACGTCGAGTGCGGCGAACAGCAATTCCGGCGGATCGATTTCCAGGCGCGTCTTGAGTTCGGAGATGGCGAGCGGGTCGACGCGGCCGCCGGCAGAGGGCAGGTTGTAACGCTGGCCCGTATGGCCGAGTTCGCTCCAGCGCGCCTCGAAGGCGCCGGCCGCGCGCTGGGCCCAGGCGGCGTTGCCGGTCAGGATCAGCACCCGTCCCTGCGGATGTTCGCGCGCCGCCCAGTCGGCGGCCTGGCGCGCCTCGTCCTCGATCGAGAGGCCGGCCACGACCATGCCGCGCGGCAAGGAGCCACGCACTTCCGGATGCGCATCTGGATGATTAAGGGCGACGGTTGGAAGGCTCACCGCCCCGCCGGTGGCCAGCGCGCTGACGGCGGGACGGGCCAGCGGGCCGACGATGACGTCGTGCGAGGCGGCGGCGCGGGAATAGGCGGCGAGGGCGTCGTCGGCGCTGTCGCCGGTGGCGACCAGGTCGACCGCGATGCCGGCGCCGTCACGTTCGGCGCTCGCCATGAAGCCGGCGCGCACGGCATCGGCGGCGGCGCCCAGGCTCGGGGAATTCATCGGCAACAGCAGGGCGACGCGGACCGGACCGGCTCCCCTGGCGGCGGCGGGAGGCGGATTGGGGGATTCATGGCCCGGCAGCTGGATCGGCGCGGTCTGCACCGGCGCCGACTCCACTTCGCGCGGCGGCGGCACATAGGCCGGCGCCGGGGGCGGCGCATACTCCGGGCAGGCGTAGTCGCCGCTCCTGGGACTTGTGTTTGCGCCCCCGGGCGCGCACAATCGCTGCGGCTCGTCGAGGCTCACCGTGGTGCAGCCGGACAGCAGCGCAACCGTCAGTCCCGTTGCCAGGCCCGCGCCCAGCACTTTCAGTTTTTTAATCAGCATCCGATCCCCACATGACCGCCATTCAGTCCAGCCAGATCGCCCAATTGCCCGTTCTGGGCGAAGCAGCCCAGCAGTCGTATCCTACCGCAACGCTTTACGTGGTGGCCACACCGATCGGCAACGTCACCGACATCACCCTGCGCGCCCTGCACCTGCTGCTGATCGCCGACGTCGTCGCCTGCGAGGACACGCGCAAGACCGGCGCCCTGCTGACCCGCTTCGGCCTGAACAAGCAGATGGTGGCGGCCCACCAGCACAACGAGCGCGAGGTGGCCGAAAAGCTGATCCAGCGCCTGCGCGCGGGCGAGCGCGTGGCCCTGGTGTCGGACGCCGGCACGCCGGCCGTTTCCGACCCCGGCGCCCGCATCGTCGACGCGGTGCGCGCCGAAGGCTTGAACGTGGTGCCGGTGCCCGGCCCCTCGGCGGCGGTCACGGCGCTGTCGGCCAGCGGCCTGGTGAACGACCGCTTCCATTTTGTCGGATTCCTTCCCGCCAAGGCGAAGCAGCGCGAAACCGAACTGGCCCGGCTCAAGAGCGAGACCTCGATCCTCGTGATCTATGAGGCACCGCATCGCATCACCGAGTGCGTCGAAGCCCTGGCCGCCGTGTTCGAGCCGACCCGCCAGGTCGTGTTCGCGCGCGAGCTGACCAAGATGTTCGAAGAAATCCACCGCTGCCCGCTCGGCGAGGCGCTGGCCTGGGTCAAGGCCGATCAAAACCGCGAGCGCGGCGAATTCGTGGTGCTGGTCGAAGGCGCGGCACAGGCCGACGACGCCGGCGATGCGGAGGCGGAGCGCATCCTGCAGATCCTGCTGGCGGAATGCTCGGTGAAGCAGGCGGCGAATCTGACGGCGCAGATTACGGGGCGGAAGAAGAATGCCTTGTATGAGCGGGCTTTGCAGATCAAGGGCGAGGCCTGAACCGTCGATCTGCAAACCACGTCGTTCCCGCATATCCGCCTTCGCGGGGCGACCAGTAGAAGTGCGGGGGCGACGGCTACCACTTACACCCACTATCCTTCTTATCCATCGCCAGAAAAATCGGCGCCAGCAATCCACCCGGCACCCCATCCTTGCAATCCGGCCGCCTGGCGCCCTTGATGGCGCGCTCGAACCTGCTCTCGGTTTGCAGGGGCGGCGGCGGCAGCCGTTCCAGCGCTGTTCCTGCCTTGGCCGGATCCGGCTCGTTCGCCACCTTGCGCGCAACGCTGCGTGCGGCGTCCAGGTTGAAGTGCGGTGCCGGCGCCGCGTCCGCGGGTTGGGTGGGCGGCGTCTCGACGGCGAAGGGTTTGTCCTTCGCGGCTTCCGGCTGCGGCGGCACGGCGATGATGCGGCGGGGCGGGCGTGCGCGCGGCAGGGGTTTGGTGTGCACCTCGGGCTCTACCTGCGGGAGTGCGGGTTCGGCAACCGGCGGCTTCTGCGGCGCCGCCCGCAGGCGCACGGTGAGAGGCTCGCTGGCGGGCAGGGCGGCCGGCCGCGGCTGGCGATGGATCGCTAACAGCAGCGCATGCACGGCCAGCGAGATGGCAATGCCCGCCGCTACTCGCTGCAATTGCTTGCGGTCGGGGAGGGCGGCGAAGCCCGGTTCCGGAAAGTGACCGATCATGGCTGTCATGACAAACTCCCATCGATTTCTGTGCCGGAAAGCCTCATCCGCACACATTCGTGCGCGTTCTCGGGTGCTTTCCTTGACCGCGACCTCTGCGGAAGGGTATGATCGTTGTCTTCGGAGTGTAGCGCAGCCCGGTAGCGCATCTGGTTTGGGACCAGAGGGTCCAAGGTTCGAATCCTTGTACTCCGACCAAGTATACCGAAAAGGCCGACGAGTGATCGTCGGCCTTTTTCATTTCCGCGTAGCGACGTGACGTGGGCACGGTGTGCCCACGATCGCATGACAAATCAGCCGGCCCGTTTCGCCAGCAGCGCATTACCAGCCCGGCTCGCACCCTTGCGCCCCAGCTGCTGCGAAATGAAGTGCCCCGCATCCACCACCTGGTCGAGATCGATGCCGGTCTCGATGCCCAGGCCGTTCATCATGTAGACCACGTCCTCGGTGGCGACGTTGCCGGTCGCACCCTTCGCGTACGGGCAGCCGCCCAGGCCCGACACCGAGGAGTGGAAGATCGCCACGCCCACTTCAAGGCTGGCGTAAATGTTCGCCAATGCCTGGCCGTAGGTGTCGTGGAAGTGGCCGGAGATGCCCTCGAGTTTGAAGGCGCGCGCCGCGGTTTCCATCACGGCCTGGGTCTTGCGCGGGGTCGAGACGCCGATCGTGTCCGCGATGTCGATCTCGTCGCAGCCCAGGTCGCGCATGCGCGCCACCACGTCGGCCACGGCGTCCAGCGGCACCTCGCCCTGGTAGGGGCAGCCGAAGGAGCAGCTGATGCTGCCGCGCAGGCGCAGGCCGTGTTCTTTAGCGGCTTTGGCAACGCTTTCGAAACGCGCGATCGATTCCGCGATCGAGCAGTTGATGTTCTTTTGCGAGAAGGCTTCCGAGGCCGAGCCGAAGATCACGACTTCATCGGCCTTCGCTGCCAGCGCCGCCTCGAAACCCTGCAGGTTCGGGCTCAAGGCCGAATAGATGGTGCCCGGACGGCGGCTGATGCCGGCCATGACGTCGGCGCTGGTGGCCATCTGCGGCACCCATTTCGGCGAGACGAAGGACGCCGCTTCGATGTTGGCGAAGCCGGCGCGCGACAGGCGGTCGACCAGCTCGATCTTGACGGCGGCAGAGACATTCTCTTTTTCGTTCTGCAGCCCGTCGCGCGGGCCGACTTCGACGATCTTGACGTGTTTTGGCAGGTTCATTTTCAGTATCCTCGTTGGCGGTCGACCACGTCGGCCACATGTTCGCCCTGTTCGAGCATGGTGATCTTGTGCGCGATCTGGCGCACGGCTTCCTCGCGGAGCGTGAGCGCCGAGATGTGCGGCGTGATGGTGATGCGCGGCTCGCTCCAGAAGGGATGCGGCGCCGGCAGCGGCTCGTTGCGGAACACGTCCAGCGTGGCGCCCGCGATGTGTCCCGCGCGGATCAGGCCCAGCAGGTCAGGCTCGGCGACCTGGGCGCCGCGCGCCACGTTGACGAGATAAGCACCCTCGGGCAGCTTCGACAGCCGCGCGCGGTCCAGCAGATTATTGGTCTCCGGCGTCAGCGGCAGCATGCAGACCAGCACCTGCGACCCGCCCAGGAACGCATCGAGCGCATCCATGCCGGCATGGCATTCCACGCCCGGGATGTCCCTGGGCGTGCGGCCCCATCCGCGCACCGGAAAGCCGAGCTGGCGCAGCGCCCGCACCACCGGCACGCCGAGTTTACCGAGCCCCAGCACGCCGACCGTGAACTCTTCCTTCCTGCGTGCCGCGAGCGGATTCCAGATGCCCTGGCGCGCCTGCTGCTCGTACTCGTCGAAGCGCCGGAAATAGCGCAGCACGGCATACGCCACGTACTCCGCCATCTGCTCGCCCATGCCGGCGTCGCCCAGGCGGATCACCGGGACGTCGGGCAGGGCATCGCCGAATTTCAGGATCGCGTCCACCCCCGCGCCCATCAGGAAGATCGCTTTGACGCGCGACAGCTGGTCGAGCAGCGCGGGCGTGGGTGCCCACAGGACCGCGTAGTCGCAGGGTTCGAGGGTCTGCCCCTCTTGCCACGCGACCGTCTCGGCCTGCGGCAGCGCCTGCGCGAAATCGCGCGCCCACGGTTCGATCACGCCGTCGCCGCGGTAGAGGAGAATCCGCATCCGGCCTCCTCAGGCTGCGGCCTTGAAGGCCAGCAGCGGCGCGCCGTCGGCCACCTGGTCGCCGACCTGGTACAGGATCTCTTCGACCAGGCCGTCGCTCGGCGCCGCAATTGTGTGCTCCATCTTCATCGCTTCCATGATCACCAGCGGCTCGCCCTTCTTGACGGTCTGCCCATCCTTGGCGATCACGGCGACCACCTTGCCCGGCATCGGTGCGGTCAGGCGGCCCCCGGCGGCTTCGACTTCGCCGGCATGCGCCATCGGATCGGCGTAGTGCAGGGTGACGTGCTGGCCGCCAGTGAAGACGTGCAGCAGTTCGCCGTCGCGGCGCACGGTGCCGTGCAGGGCGCTGCCGTCGAGGCGGATCGCATATTCGCCGCCGCGCTTCGACACCAGCGCCAGCGGGTGCGACGCGCCGTCCAGTTCCAGCACCCAGCCGTGCGGGTGATAGGCCAGGGTGGTTTTATATGCCTTGGCGTCGAGCGTGGCCGCGTAGTCGTCGCTGAAGGCGAGTTGGCGGCGATAGGTGCCGTTCAGGCGCCAGCCATGGGTACTGGTCCAGGGATCGGCCGGATTGCTGGACACCGACAAGGCCTGCTCGGCATCCGCCAGCGCGACGGCGGCCAGGGCCAGCGCACCCTTCGGCGCAGGGCCGGCGGCCGGGAACAGGGAGGCGTTGTTCCGCTCGATCAGGCCGGTGTCCAGGTCGGCGCTGGAGAAGGCCTGGCCTTCCACCAGGCGCTTCAGGAAGGCGATATTCGTGGCCAGGCCGACGATGTGGAACTCGGACAGCGCCTGCGCCATGCGCGACAGCGCCTGGGTGCGGTCCGCGCCCCAGACGATCAGCTTGGCGATCATCGGGTCGTAGAACGGCGAAATCGCGTCGCCTTCGCGCACACCCGAATCGATGCGCACGCCGGCCGGCATGTTTGCAGTGCCGCCCAGCTCGAAGGCGACGTGTGAAGGCACGTCCATGAAGCGCAAGGTGCCGATCGAAGGCAGGAAGCCTTTCTCCGGATTCTCCGCATACACGCGCGCTTCGATGGAATGCCCATTGATCGAGATTTCATGCTGCTGCTTCGGCAGCGGCTGGCCGGCCGCCACGCGCAGCTGCCATTCGACCAGGTCGGTCCCGGTGATCATCTCCGTCACCGGGTGCTCGACCTGCAGGCGGGTGTTCATCTCCATGAAGTAGAAGGAACCGTCCTGGTTGGCGATGAACTCGACGGTGCCGGCACCGACATAGCCGACCGCGCGCGCGGCGGCGACGGCCGCTTCGCCCATCGCCGCGCGGCGCTCATCGGTCATGCCGGGCGCCGGCGCTTCTTCCAGCACCTTCTGGTGGCGGCGCTGCACCGAGCAGTCGCGCTCGTGCAGGTAGACGCAGTTGCCCAGCTTGTCGGCGAAGACCTGGATCTCGATGTGGCGCGGGCGGGTCAGGTATTTCTCGACCAGCACCTTGTCGTCGCCGAAGGAGGAAATCGCCTCGCGCTTGCAGGAGGCCAGCGCGGCCTGGAAATCCTCCGAACGCTCCACCACACGCATGCCCTTGCCGCCGCCGCCGGCGCTGGCCTTCAGCAGCACCGGATAGCCGATGCGGTTCGCCTCGCTCTGCAGCAGCTCCGGATCCTGGGCGTCGCCGTGGTAGCCCGGCACCAGCGGTACGTTGGCGCCTTCCATCAGCTGCTTCGCCGCCGACTTCGATCCCATCGCACGCATCGAGGAACCCGGCGGGCCGATGAAGACCAGGCCGGCCGCTTCGACGGCTTCGGCGAATTCCGCGTTCTCCGACAGGAAGCCGTAGCCCGGGTGAATGGCCTGGGCGCCGGTGGCTTTCGCGGCTTCGAGGATCTTGTCGCCGCGCAGATAGCTGTCCTTGGCCGCGGCCGGGCCGATCAAGACCGCCTCATCGCAGACCGCGACATGCTTCGCGCCGGCGTCGGCTTCGGAGTAGACGGCAACGGTACGGATACCCATGCGGCGCGCGGTGGCGGCGACACGGCAGGCGATTTCGCCACGGTTGGCGATGAGGATCTTGGTGAACATGTGGTGTCTCGTCTGTTATATGAATATTGTTACGTCGTCCCCGCGGAGGCGGGGACCCAAGTTCTGTCAGCGTCTCGACTACTCATGCAAACCTGGACCCCCGTCTTCGCGGGGGCGACGGCTTAATCGCGCGGGTACGCGTTCATACCTGCACTGGTGAGGCCTCAGCAACCGCAGCTTTCCTTCTGCACCGACTCCAGCATCGCCGAGCGGGTCTTCAACCCCAGCTTTTCCAGCAGCTTGCGGTCATCATCCGCTTCCGGGTTATCGGTGGTCAGCAGCTTGTCGCCGTAGAAGATGGAGTTGGCGCCGGCCATGAAGCACATCGCCTGCACCGCCTCGCCCAGCTCGCGCCGACCAGCGGATAAACGCACGCGCGCCTTCGGCATCGTGATGCGGGCCACGGCGATGGTGCGCACGAACTCGATCGGGTCCAGCGGCGGCAGGCCGTGCAGCGGCGTGCCTTCGACCTGCACCAGGTGATTGATCGGCACCGATTCCGGATACGGGTTCATGTTGGCCAGCTGGGCGATCAGGCCGGCGCGCTGCGAACGCGTCTCGCCCATGCCGACGATGCCGCCGCAGCAGATCTTCAAACCGGCGTTACGCACGCGGCCCAGGGTATCCAGGCGGTCGTTGTATTCGCGGGTCGAGATCACGTCGCCGTAGAAATCCGGCGAAGTGTCGATGTTGTGGTTGTAGTAGTCCAGGCCGGCCTGCTTCAGCTGTTCGGCTTGTCCCTCTTCGAGCATGCCGAGGGTGGCGCAGGTTTCCATGCCGAGCGCCTTCACGCCGCGCACCATGGCTTCGACCTTCTCCATGTCGCGCTCCTTCGGGCTGCGCCAGGCGGCGCCCATGCAGAAGCGGGTTGCGCCCTTGGCCTTGGCTTCGCTTGCTGCGGCCAGCACGGTGTCCAGATCGAGGATCTTCTTGGCTTCGACGCCGGTGTCGTAGCGCGCCGCCTGCGGGCAGTAGCCGCAGTCTTCCTCGCAGCCGCCGGTCTTGATGGAGAGGAGGGTCGCCAGTTCGACGTCGCCGTCGGGGAAGTTGGCGCGGTGGGCTTGGCTGGCGCGGAACATCAGCTCCGGCAGCGGCAGTTCGAACAGGGCCAGCACCTCGGCCAGCGGCCAGGTGGCGTCCTTCGGCAGCGAGGCCGGGGTGACGGGCGGGTGGAGGGTAACGACTTGGGTCATTTTTTGAATCCTTGTTTTGATGTTTCAGGAGCGCATGAGCGGCCATCCCGGCACGCCAGCGAGCTCGATATAGGCCGCCGCATCGGCGGCAGAGACTTGTTCCAGGCGCGGCACGCGTCCCAGCAGGGGCGCAGGCATGCGCTGCTCCAGGGCGGCCACGTTCTCGTCGACGAAGCGCATGTCCGGGTCGACCTGGTTGGCGACCCAGCCGGCCAGCACCAGGCCGCGCGAGATGATCGCTTCGGCGGTGAGCAGGGCGTGGTTGATGCAACCCAGGCGCATGCCGACCACCAGGATCACCGGCAGGCCGAGCTGCACCGCCAGGTCGGCGCTGTCGAAATCGTCGGAGAAGGGCACGCAGAAGCCGCCCACGCCCTCGACCACGGTGGCGTCGGACGCTCCCAGGATCTCGGCATAGGCGGTCATGATCGTCACCGGCTCGATGCGCACGCCTTCCAGTTCGGCCGCGATGTGCGGGGCGCAGGGCTCGCGCAGCATGAAGGGCGTGGTGATGTGCTGCGGCAGGTTCACATTGCCGGCAGCGCGCAGCATGGCGGCGTCGTCGTTGTGGAGCTCGCCGTCGCGCTCTTCGGCGCCGGCCGCGATCGGCTTCATGCCGCAGGCGCGCTGGCCGTGCTGCACCAGCTTGTGCAGGATCGCGGCACTGATCAGGGTCTTGCCGATCTCGGTATCGGTGCCGGTGACGAAGCAGGCGAAGCGCGTCGGCACGCCTTCCGCGGCTAACGGGGCCGGCACGGTGGTGACGACGGGCGCCGCGGCCGTTGCCGGCTCGGCAAAGCCGACTTGCGGCTGGGCGGGCGTGCCGCCTGTTTGTTCGGGATCGTTGAGAGTCATGCTGCGCTCCTTTCCAGCTGCTCGGTTTCAAGGTGATTCAGGGCGGTGGCCAGCTGCGCCACCTCGTCTTGCGTATGCGCGGCGGACAGGGTCACGCGCAGGCGGGCGGTGCCCGGCGCCACGGTGGGCGGACGGATCGCCGGCACCCACAGGCCCTGCTCGTGCAGGCGGCTGGCCGCCCGCAGCGCTTCGTCGTTGGCGCCGATGACGATGGGCTGGATGGCCGTGCGCGACGGCAGCCGCTGCCAGCGCTTCAGCTTCAGCTCATCGTCGAGCAGGGCGATCAGCCTGTTCAGGTGCGCGCGGCGTTCCTTGCCCTCCGCGCCTTCGATGATGTCCAGGCTGGCCAGCAGCGCATGCGCCAGCGCCGGCGGGGCCGCCGTCGTGTAGATGTAGGGGCGGGCGCGCTGGATCATCAGGTCGATCACGGACGCGTGTGCGGCGATGAAGGCGCCGCCGACGCCGGCCGCCTTGCCCAGGGTGCCGACATAGACCAGGTTGGGCGAACGCAGACTGAAATGCTCCAGCGCGCCGCGGCCGTTCGCGCCCAGCACGCCGAAGCCGTGGGCATCGTCGACCACCAGCCAGGCGCCGTGGCGTTCGCACAGGGCCAGCAGGGCCGGCAGCGGCGCCAGGTCACCGTCCATGCTGAACACGCTGTCGGTGACGACGATTTTCGTGCCGGCCTTGCTGTCCAAAAGCTTCGCTTCCAGCGCCGCCACGTCGCCATGCGGATAGACCGTGACGCCGGCCTTGGCCAGGCGCGCGCCGTCGATCAGCGAGGCATGGTTCAGCGCCTCCGAAAAGATCATCGCATCCGGGCTGCCGCCCAGCGCGGTCAGCACCGCCAGGTTGGCCATGTAGCCGGTGCAGAAGTACAGCGCGCGCGCATCGACCAGGTGCGGTGCCTGCATCGCGGCCAGCCGCTCTTCCAGCTGCGCGTGGGCGCGGCTGTGGCCGGACACCAGGTGGGAGGCGCCGCTGCCGGCGCCGTACAGGTCCGCGCCTTCGCGCAGGGCGGCGATCACGCGCGGGTGCGCGGCCAGGCCCAGGTAGTCGTTGCTGCAGAAGGCCAGCATGGACCGGCCGTCGACCACCTGGCGCGGCGCGCAGGGGGAGTCGGCGGCGCGGCGGCGGCGCGTCAGGCTTTGTGCGGCCAGGCTGTCCAGCTGGCGCTCGACGCCGGCGATCAGATCGATCGCATGGTTCGCATTGTTCATCATGCTTCGGCGATCACCTTCTCGAAAACCTTGCGCGTGCGCGCCGCCAGTCCGACGATCTCTTCTTCGTCCAATACATAGGGCGGCATCAGGTAGACCGTGCGGCCGATCGGGCGCAGCAGCAGTTCGTTCTCGACCGCGCTGGTAAAGAAGCGGCGCGCGAAGGTCGAGGCGCGTTTCGCATCCGGTTCGACGGCGTCGAACGCCAGGATCATGCCGCGCTGGCGGAAGCTGGTGACGCGCTCGTGTTCCAGCAGCGGGGCCAGCTCCAGCATCAGGCGGGTCGCGGTCTCGCGGTTCCTGTTCAGCACATCGTCTTCCTGGAAGATCTGCAGGGTCGCCAATGCGGCGCGGCAGGCCAGGGCATTGCCGGTATAGGAGTGCGAGTGCAGGAAGCCGCGCGTGATGTCTTCGCTGTAGAAGGCTTCGTAGATTTTATCCGTGCTGAGCACCAGCGACAGCGGCAGGTAGCCGCCGCTGATTCCCTTCGACAGGCAGAGGAAGTCAGGCCAGATGGCGGCCTGTTCGCAGGCGAAGAAGGTGCCGGTGCGGCCGCAGCCGACCGCGATTTCGTCGGCGATCAGGTGCACGTGGTACTTGTCGCACAGCTCGCGCAGGCGCTGCAGGTAGAGCGGGTCGTGCATCGCCATGCCGGTCGCGCACTGTACCAGCGGCTCGACGATGATGGCGGCGATCTTGTCGCCCTCTTCCGCGAACAGGGTTTCCACGTCCTGGATCGCGCGGCGCGCGACGTCCTGGGCCGACTCGCCGTCGACGGCCTTGCGGGCGTCCGGCGAAGCCACGGTGCGGGATGCGCGCAGCAGCGGTCCGTAGGCGTCCTTGAACAGGGCGACGTCGGTTACGGCCAGGGCGCCGATGGTCTCGCCGTGATAGGAACCTTGCAGGCAGACGAATTCCTGCTTTTGGGCGTGGCCGGCGTTGCGCCAGTAATGGAAGCTCATCTTGAGCGCAATCTCGACCGCGGACGCGCCATCGGACGCATAGAAGGCGTGGCCCAGCGCATGGCCGGTAAGGGCGGCCAGCTGCTCGGACAGCTCGACCACCGGCTCGTGGGTGAAGCCGGCCAGCATCGCGTGTTCGAGCTTGTCGAGCTGGTCCTTCAGGGCGGCGTTGATGCGCGGGTTGGCGTGGCCGAACAGGTTGACCCACCACGAGCTGATGCCGTCCATGTAGCGCCGGCCTTCGTGGTCGTAGAGCCACGGCCCCTTGGCGTGGCTGACGGCGATCAGCGGCACCTCTTCGTGGTGCTGCATCTGCGTGCATGGGTGCCAGACGCTGCGCAGGCTGCGCGCGATCCAGTCGGACGAGGTGTGACGGTTCAAGATGACTTCCTAACTTGCTGACTTGCCGGCTAACTCAGCCAGGCGGGTTTGCGCTTCTCGAGGAAGGACGCGACCCCTTCGCGTCCCTCGGCGGAAGCACGGATATTCGCGATGCGGCCGGCGGTATCGGCCAGCAGCACATCGTCGATCGGCAGCCCGGCGATGTCGCGCACCAGCTTCTTCGCTTCGCGCACGGCATTCGGGCTGTTGTTCACCAGCGCCTTGACGATGGTGTTGACGGTGGTGTCGAGTTCCTCGCTCGGGACCACCTCGTGGGCCAGGCCGAGGCGCTTCGCTTCGCGAGCGTCGAAACGCTCGGCGGTGAGGAAGTAGCGGCGCGAAGCCTGGTCGCCCATCGCCTTGATGACGTAGGGAGAGATCGTGGCCGGGATCAGGCCCAATTTGACTTCGGACAGGCAGAAGTTCACGCCGTCGGCCGCCACGACGATGTCGCAGGCCGCCACCAGGCCCATGCCGCCGGCGTAGCAGTCGCCCTGCACTTTCGCCACCACCGGCTTCGGGCTGAAGTAGATCGTGCGCAGCATGTCGGCCAGGCGCAGGGCGTCGGCTTCGTTCTCTTCATGCGAGTAGCCGGCCATCTTCTTCATCCAGTTCAGGTCGGCGCCGGCGCAAAAGGAGGGGCCGTTCGCGGCCAGCACGATGGCGCGCACGCCGGCGTCCTGGCTGATCTCGTCGAAGGCCATGGTCAGGTCGGCGATCGCGACTTCGTTGAAGGCGTTGCGCACGTCCGGACGGTTCAGGGTGATGGTGGCGACCTTGTTCGCGACGTCGATGCTCAGGGTGTCGTAGTTGTCCATGTTCTCTCCCTGTCTTACATGCGGAATACGCCGAACTTCGTGTCTTCGATCGGCGCATTCAGCGCGGCCGACAAACCGAGTCCCAGCACCATGCGGGTGTCGGCCGGATCGATGACGCCGTCGTCCCACAGGCGCGCGGTGGCGTAGTAGGGGTGGCCCTGGTGTTCATACTGGTCCTTGATCGGCTGCTTGAACGCGGCTTCTTCTTCCGGCGACCACTGGCCGCCCTTGGCTTCGATGCCGTCGCGCTTGACGGTGGCCAGCACGGACGCGGCCTGGTCGCCGCCCATCACCGAGATGCGCGCGTTCGGCCACATCCACAGGAAGCGCGGCGAGAAGGCGCGGCCGCACATGCCGTAGTTGCCGGCGCCAAAGGAGCCGCCGATGATCACCGTGAACTTCGGCACGGACGCCGTCGCCACCGCGGTCACCATCTTGGCGCCGTTGCGGGCGATGCCCTCGTTCTCGTACTTGCGGCCGACCATGAAGCCGGTGATGTTCTGCAGGAAGACCAGCGGGATCTTGCGCTGGCAGCACAGCTCGATGAAGTGGGTGCCCTTCAGCGCCGACTCCGAGAACAGGATGCCGTTATTCGCGATGATGCCGACCTTCATGCCGAAGATGTGGGCGAAGCCGCACACCAGCGTCGTGCCGTAGCGCGCCTTGAACTCGTCGAATTCGCTGCCGTCGACGATGCGGGCGATGACTTCGCGCACGTCGAAGGGCTTGCGGGTGTCGACCGGGATCACGCCGTACAGTTCTTCGCGGGCATACTTCGGTTCCTGCGCTTCACGCAGCGCGCCCTGTTGGGGCTTGGTGCGGTTCAGGTTGGAGACGATGGTACGGGCCAGCGACAGCGCGTGGGTATCGTTCTGGGCCAGGTGGTCGGCCACGCCCGAGAGGCGGGTGTGGACGTCGCCGCCGCCCAGGTCTTCGGCGCTCACGACCTCGCCGGTCGCGGCCTTCACCAATGGCGGGCCGCCCAGGAAGATCGTGCCCTGTTCCTTGACGATGATGGATTCGTCGCTCATCGCCGGCACGTAGGCGCCGCCGGCGGTGCAGGAGCCCATCACGACCGCGATCTGCGGGATGCCCTTGGCGGACAGGTTCGCCTGGTTATAGAAGATGCGGCCGAAGTGGTCGCGGTCCGGGAAGACGTCGTCCTGGTTCGGCAGGTTGGCGCCGCCCGAGTCGACCAGGTAGATGCAGGGCAGATTGTTCTGCTCGGCGATCTCCTGGGCGCGCAGGTGTTTTTTCACCGTCATCGGGTAATAGGTGCCGCCCTTGACGGTGGCGTCGTTACAGACGATCACGCATTCCTGGCCGGCGACCCTGCCGATGCCGGTGATGATGCCGGCCGCGGGCGCGGCATTGTCATACATCTCGTAGGCCGCCATCTGGGAAAACTCGAGGAAGGGCGTGCCGGGATCGAGCAGCATCTGCACGCGATCGCGCGGCAGCAGCTTGCCGCGGGCGACGTGCTTGGCACTGGCCGCTTCGCCGCCGCCTTTCGCAACGGCGGCCACCTTGGCGCGCAGGTCGTCGACCAGGGCTTGCATGGCTGCGGCGTTGGTCTTGAAATCCTCGCCGCGCGGGTTGAGTTTGCTGTCGATCTGGGGCATCGCGTCTCCTGCGTATTCTATTTAGCTTTTTGCTCGGGGAAGCTGCCGTCCACATAGAACCAGCGCATGATCGAACCCGAGCCGCCCGGCGTTTCGGGTTCGCGCACGAAATGACTGATCTCGTGCAGCCGCTGGGCGCGGCCGTTGACCCTGAAGCGGGCGACGAATTCGACGGTGTCCTGGTCCAACTGTTCCGGCAGATCTACTTTACGTTGACGTAAACGTAAAGCAGATTTTATCTCAAGTCCGAGCCATTGAATCTTTTCATTTTTGTCGACGATGGGCTCTTCCGGCCGGGTACTCGGGTGCCAGGTGGCGCGCAAATAGTCTTCCTGCTGCATCACGTAGGCCGTGTAGCGCGAACGCATCAGCGCGTCGGCGGTCGGCGGCAGCGCGGCGCCGGCGATATACGGGCCGCAGCAGCGCAGGATGGGCAGGGTGCTGCCGCAGGGGCAGCCGGATTTCGGCGGGGTAGGCATGGCGGCAATTATCCGCCATTTCAGGGGCTCAGGTGAGAGGCGATGACTGTTCTGAATTTCCGAGAAGACAGCATATTGAGCACAATTGCCTTATCTTCGGACATCTTTTGCCGAAAATAAATTCAACCGTCTCGAAAAAAATTCGGGGTCAGAGCACTTTTCCGCAAAAATTCGGGGTCAGAGCACATTACCGGTTTTTACCGTCAGCGCGGCTATTGTCGACTATTGGTTGCAAACCGCGGGCTTGGCCCGAGCATTCGTCCTATGGCAGAAGGAATGCCGGGTTTAGCTGCCGCTGGGTCATTGCCCAAAAAAGTGCTCTGACCCCGAATTTAAGGCGAAAAGTGCTCTGACCCCGAATTTCAGCGCAGGGTCAGGCCTTCGAGGGTGAAGGGTGGGGCTTTGCCTTGGACGAGGTCGGCCAGCAGGCTGGCGGTGCCGCAGGCGAAGGTGAAGCCGAGGGGGCCGTGGCCGATGTTCAGCCACAGGTTCTTGTAGGGCGATTGGCCGATGATCGGGGCGCTGTTCGGGGTGGCGGGGCGCAGGCCGGCCCAGGGGGTGACGCTGTCGTAGTCGGCCGCATTCGGCATGGTTTCGCGGACCTGGCGCGTCAGGCTGGCCAGGCGGCGGGCGTCCAGGCTCAGGTCTTCGCCCATCATGTCGACCATGGCGGCCACCCGCAGCTTGCCGCCGATGCGCGCGTACAGCACCTTGCGCTCGAAGTCGGTGACGCTGATTTCCGGCGCCACGTCGCTCGGACGGATCGGCGCCGTCAGGCTGTAGCCCTTGAGCGGATAGATCGGCAGCGAGATGCCGGCGGTCCGGGCCAGCGCGCGGCTCTGCATGCCGGCCGCCAGCACGTAGGCGTCGCCTTTCAGCGGGCCGCTGCCGGTCTCGACGCCGGTGATCCGGTCGCCGGACGTCAGCAGACGCAGGGCGTCGCCGTGCACGAAGCCGGTAAAGCGCGGATGCGCCGCGATGCGTTCGGCCAGGGCCACGCAGAAGGCGTAGCAGTCGGCCACCGCTTCGCCGCTGTTGTAGATGCCGCCTTCCAGCTTGTCCTCGGCGGCGGCCAGGGCCGGTTCATGGGCCACGCATTCGGCCGCGCTCCAGACCTGGCGGGTGGGGGAAGAGTCGGGCTTGGAGGCGGCGGCCTCGAACGCCTTTTTGGTCCGGTAGACCACCAGCTTGCCGGACTCGCGCCACTGGAAGGATTCCGGCGGCACCACCGGTTCGAGCTGGACCATCGCCTGGCGCGACAGTTCGCCCAGCTCCAGCAGCTTGTTCGTGGTCTTGCGGTTGGCGTCGGCGCGGCAGTTGGCCAGGAAGGCGGCCAGCCAGGTCCACTGGTGCAGGTCGAACTGGGGCTTGAAGCGCAGCGGGCCATATTCCTGGAACATCCACTGCAGCGCCTTCAGCGGCACGCCGACGTCGGCCAGCGGCGACACATAGCGGTAGCTCAGCTGGCCGCCATTGCTGAAACTGGTGCCGGTGCCCACTTGTGGTGCACGTTCGAGCAGCGTGACCTTGTGGCCCGCCTCGAGCAGCCACCAGGCCGAGGTCAGGCCGACAACACCTCCGCCGATCACGATTATTTCTTGCATCCGTGCACACTATGTTCTTCGATAATGACGTGAAAGCTTAGGGGCTGGCCCTGGCTTTCGCTAATGAATGTAGCGCAGGCAGGCATAACCGCCGGTCATGCGCGCACCAGGATGGCGCGCCGGTGCATCGCCGTGAGGATCTGTTCCTGGAAGCGGGCCAGCGAGGAATACGTGCCCTTGTAGGCCAGCGGGTCGGTCGAGGTGCCGCCCACCAGCGCGACCATGCCGTTGCGGTTCTTCAGGTCGGCGGCGAATACCGACATCAGCCCGTAGGCGTCGCCCAGGTGGCCGGCCGCCGCGAAGCCGCCGCCTTCGACCAGGCGGGTATGGGTGGCGGGATCGTCCGGGAATTGCTCGTTGCCCAGGCCCCAGCAATTGAACAGGCCGTCGAGGCTGTCGCCGTTGGCGCCTTTGCCGCTCGTTTCCTCTTGATAGGTCCACTGGCGCGAGAACATCCGGTCCAGCGTGGCCTGCCCCAGGATGCGCCGGCCCCCGTGCACGCCGCCATTCATCAGCATGCGCATCACGACGCCCATGTCGTGGGCCGAGATGCGCATGCCGCCGGTCGGGCTGAAGGGCGTGGCGTTCGCCCCGATGACGTAGCGCTCGATGCCGGGCGGCGGCGCCGGCGGCGCTTTGCTGTAATCGTCCACCTGGGCGATCCAGGGACCGTTCGCATCCCACACCTCGGTGTCGACGGTGCGCTTGCGGTACAGCGTCGCGATGTTGGCGATGTCTTCCGGCGGCAGCTCGGCCGGGTTGTAGCCGGCGTGCAGGCCGAGGGGTTCGACCAGCAGGCGCCGCATCAGGCGGTCGAAGCGTTCGCCCGTCACCCTTTCCATGATGGTGCCGATCACGCCCCAGCCGAGGTTGCAGTAAGTGAAATAGGCGCCCGGGCCGGCGTTCGACGCCCACATCTTGCCCTCGCCATGCAGGCGGCTGCCGGGGACGAGGACGTCCTTCAGCGCCGTGTCGACGCCCCAGGAATAGCCGGCCTCGTCGCGCAGGGATGAAGTATGGGTGAGCAGGTGGCGCAAGGCGATGGCCTGGTCCGGGAAACGTGGATTGCGGAGCAGGAAGCCGAGGTAGGCGGAGACATCGGTGTCCAGGTCCAGCTTGCCGTCCTCGACCAGGCGCATCAGGCCGAGGGTGGTCATCATCTTCGAGATCGAGGCGATGCGGAACAGGGTGCGCGCGTCGACCGGCTTGTCCGGCTGGCCATGCGACCCAATGAAGCGCCGGCCGAACCGGGCCTCGTAGGCGATGCGGCCGTCGCGGATCGCCAGCACCGACAGGCTGGCCAGCTCGCAGGCGGGATTCGCCACGATCGCCGCCAGCTCCCGGTCGAGCCGGGTCTTCAGCGCGGCCGGCATGGCGGCCGCGGCAGCGCCCGAAGCACCTGAGGCCGGCGTGGCCGCCATCAGCGGATCGATCATGCCCAATAAAGCCATGCCCAGCACATTGCGCCTGCCGTGGTTCATCTCGTCTCCTTGTTCTTGTCATGGCCAGCATACGGAGTCGCCGGCTGCACTGCCAATGAATAGGCCGCAGCTATACATAACTTTTCGGAATGATAACGGCCGATCCTTTCATGGCAGGCTGTTGTGATTGGTATTACACTGGTTTTATTATGCTGAACACCGAGACCCCCGCCCCGCAACACGCTTCCCTGGACCAATATCCCACCACCGAGCTGGTGAACGTGCTGGTCGATGACCAATTCAAGGCCGTCGAGGCGGTCCGCGCCGCCGCGCCGCGCATCGCCGCCGCCGTCACCGCCGCGCTGCCGCGCATGGAAGCGGGCGGCCGCCTGATCTACGTCGGCGCCGGCACCTCCGGCCGCCTGGGCGTGCTCGACAGCGTCGAGCTGTATCCGACCTTCTCCTGGCCGCACGGCCGCGCGGTGGCGCTGCTGGCCGGCGGTCTTGAAGCGATGTTCGTCGCCGTCGAAGGCGCCGAGGACGATCTCGAACAGGGCGCGGCCGACCTGCGCAGCGTGAACGTGGGACCAAGCGACGTGGTGCTGCTGATCGCGGCCTCGGGCGCCACGCCCTATGTGCTGGGCGCCCTGCGCGCCGCCCGCGCCGCCGGTGCGCTGACCGTCGGCTTCGCCAACAATCCGGACGCCCCGGTCGCGGGCGAGGCGGAAATCGGCGTCACCCTGGACACCGGCCCGGAAGCCATCTCGGGCAGCACCCGCCTGAAGGCCGGCACCTCGCAAAAGATCGCGCTGAACGCCTTCTCGAGCGCCCTGATGGTGCGTTTGAACAAGGTTTATGGCAACCTGATGGTAGACTTGAAGGCTACCAATGCCAAGCTGGTGCGCCGGGCGATCCGCCTGACCACCTTCGCCACCGGCGCCGACGATGAAGCGGCGCGCCAGGTGCTGGAGCAGTGCGGTTTCCACGTCAAGGTCGCGATCGTCGCCCTGTCCAGGAAAATCGACGTCGAGCAGGCGCGCGCCCTGCTGGACAGCGCGCACGGCAGCGTGCGCGAAGCCTTGGCCGGCTGACCAGTTCAATGACCAGTTAAGCGAGCGGGGCGTGCTGGATGCGCCCTGCGCCGCCGGTACGCCCCACCACGAAAGAGTTATGCAGAAAACGCAAGCAAAGAACCCGTGGCTGTGGGTGCCCTCCCTGTACTTCGGCCAGGCGATCCCCTACATCGTCGCCAACAGCCTGTCGGTCGTCATGTACAAGGACATGGGGATCTCCAACACCGACATCGCCTTCTATACGAGCCTGCTGTACCTGCCCTGGGTGATCAAGCCCCTGTGGTCGCCGCTGGTCGACATGTTCGGCACCAAGCGCGGCTGGACCGTCGCGCTGCAGCTTCTGCTTGCCGCCGGTCTCGGCGCGGTCGGCGCGACGCTTCATCTACCCGCCTTCTTCGTGGTCAGCCTGGCCGTCATGTGGATCATGGCCTTCGCCTCGGCCACCCACGACATCTCGGCCGACGGCTTCTACATGCTCGGCATGCCGCAGGCGCAGCAGGCCGCCTTCGTCGGCGTGCGCTCCACCTTCTACAGATTGGCGACCTTGGCGGGGCAGGGACCGCTGGTGATCCTGGCCGGCACGCTCGCCGTCTCGCTGGGCGACGTGCACCAGGCCTGGGCCATCGTGTTCTTCGTGCTGGCCGGCCTGTTCTTCGCGCTGTTCGCCTGGCACCAGGCGGTGCTGCCGCGGCCCGACGCCGACCACAAGGCGAGCGAGGGCAGCAATCCGCTGCGCGCCTTCCTGGCCACCTTCGGCAGCTTCTTCGGCAAGCGCGACATCTGGCTGATCCTCGGCTTCATCCTGACGTTCCGGCTGGGCGAGTCCCAGCTGCTGAAACTCGTCGCGCCCTTCCTCAAGGACCCGGTCGAGAAGGGCGGCCTCGGCCTCACCACCGCGCAATACGGCACCGCCTACGGCACCATCGGCATCATTGCGCTCACCATCGGCGGCCTGTTCGGCGGCTGGCTGATCTCGCGCTGGGGCCTGAAGCGCTGCCTGTGGCTGATGGTGTTCGCGGTGCACCTGCCGGACCTGGTGTTCGTGTATCTCTCCACCTTCCAGCCGCAGAACTTCGGCGTGATCTCGGGCTTCCTGGCGATCGAGCAGTTCGGCTACGGCTTCGGCTTCACCGCCATGATGATGTACATGATCATGGTCTGCGAGGGCCCGTATAAAACCGCGCACTACGCGATCTGCACCGGCCTGATGGCGCTGGGGATGATGGTGCCGGGGATGTGGAGCGGGAAGCTGCAGGAGATGATCGGCTACCAGCACTTCTTTGCCTGGACCTGTCTGGCGACGATCCCGGCCTTCATCATGGCGGCGCTGGTGAGGATCGATCCGGAGTTTGGGAAGAAGTAGGAGTCGTACCCGCGGCGTGTAACCGCGGGAACGGCGTGGTAAAAATAAAAGGGAGACGACAACAAGATGCGAGACCCCAAGTCCCGCCTGGCTTCGCTCGACGCCTTCCGCGGCTTCACGATCGCCGCGATGGTGCTGGTGAATAATCCGGGCGACTGGAGCCACCTGTATTCCCAGCTCGAACACGCGAAGTGGAACGGCTGGACCTTCACCGACTGCATCTTTCCCTTCTTCCTGTTCATCGGCGGCGTCGCGATGGCGCTCTCGCTGGGACGCCTGGCGGCGGCCGGCGCCGATCGTCCGCGCCTGCTGCTGAAGCTGGCCAAGCGCGCCGCGCTGATCTTCCTGATCGGCTTCCTGCTGAACTTCATGCCCTACTTTAATGTCGAGAAGGTGCGCATCCCCGGCGTGCTGCAGCGGATCGCGCTGTGCACCCTGCTGGCCGCGCCCATCGTCGTGTATTGCGGCTGGCGCATGCAGCTGGCCATCATCGCGGGCCTGCTTACCCTGTACAGCGTGCTGATGCTGCTGGTGCCGGTGCCCGGTATCGGCGCCGGCGTCTTGGCCCCGGGCCAGGACTTCGGCGCCTGGATCGACCGCTCGCTGCTGGGCAATCACCTGTGGGTGCAGAGCAAGACCTGGGATCCGGAAGGGCTGGTGTCGACCCTGCCCGCGCTGTGCAGCCAATTGTTCGGCGTGCTGGCCGGGCGCTGGCTGGCAACCGGCGTGAATCGCACCGAGCAGACCGTCTGGATGCTGCTGGCCGGCCTGCTGTGCCTGTGGATCGGCGTGATTTTGGAGTCCATTCTGATGCCAATTAACAAGAGCTTGTGGACCCCGTCGTATTGCTTCCTGATGACGGGCTGGGCCCTGGTCGTGTTTTCCGCCTTTTACTGGCTGCTGGACGTGAACCCTTACACTGCCGTGCGCGAGGCCGCGGCGCGCTGGACCAGACCCTTCGTCATCTATGGCATGAATGCGCTGTTCATCTTCGCGCTGTCGGGATTCCTGGCGAAGATGTTCGGTTTCATTAAATTTACCCAGCCGGACGGCAGCCTGCGTTCGCTGGGGAAGACCTTGTATGCGCCGATCGCCGCGCTGCCCATCGGGCCCCTGAACACCTCGCTGCTGCATGCGTTGCTGTTCAACGCCCTGATGTTCGCGGTGGCCTGGGGCATGTGGCGCAAGAAATGGTTCGTCAAAGTTTGAAAAATATGTGGAGCACCTGTGCAACCTGATCAGAAACGACGCGCGTTCGCGCTTGCGGGAGTCGCCGGCGCGCTGGCGATGAGTGGCCTGTTCTCGGCCTGTACCACGACCCCGGGCGCCGGCAAGATCGCCACCGCCGGCGCAGGCGATGGCGACATGCCGCCGCCGGCGCCGCGCGAATTCCGCGCCGCCTGGGTCTCGACCGTCGCCAACATCGACTGGCCCAGCAAGCAGAACCTGAACGCCGCCCAGCAGCAGGCGGAAGCGATCGCCATCCTCGACCGCGCCAGGGCGATGAACCTGAACGCCATCATCCTGCAGGTGCGTCCCTCGGCCGACGCCATCTATCCGTCGCAGATCGAGCCGTGGTCGGAATACCTGACCGGCGCACAAGGCAAGGCACCGCAACCCTGGTACGACCCGCTGAAGTTCTGGGTCACGCAGGCGCATGCGCGCGGGCTCGAGCTGCACGCCTGGTTCAATCCGTATCGGGCCCGCCACAACATCGCCAGGTCGCCGGCCGCGCCGAACCACATCACCCGCAGCAACCCGGCCGCCGTCAAAACCTACGGCAAGTTCGAGTGGATGGACCCGGGCGAGGAATCGGCGGTCAAGCAGACCCTCGACGTCGTGCTCGACGTGGTGCGCCGCTACGACATCGACGGCGTCCACATCGACGATTACTTCTATCCCTACCCGATCGAGGCGCCCAACGCGGCGGCCGGCAACGAGACCGCATTGAACGGCAAGGCGGCGAAGACGGAACTCGATTTCCCGGACGAGCCGTCCTGGCAGCGCTACCTGGCCCTAGGGGGCAAGCTGGACCGCGCATCCTGGCGCCGCCAGAACGTGAACCACCTGATCCAGGCCATGTACGAGGGCATCCACAAGGAAAAGAGCTGGGTCCGCTTCGGCATCAGCCCCTTCGGCCTGGGCCGCCCGGACCGCCGCCCGCCCGGCATCACCGGTTTTTCGCAGTACGACAAGCTGTACGCGGACGCCGAGACCTGGCTGCAGAACGGCTGGCTCGACTATTTCACGCCGCAGCTGTACTGGTCGATCAAGCAGCCGGGCCAGGCCTACGACGTGCTGCTCGACT
>Ga0308169_10001291_pt1 | contig 29826 bp, 23 predicted proteins | sample PhyBR1_2_FD_202139 | JGI IMG/M metagenome (GOLD analysis project Ga0308169, IMG submission 202139) | Phyllosphere microbial communities from UC Gill Tract Community Farm, Albany, California, United States - DLSLSB.R1 | ecosystem: Host-associated > Plants > Phyllosphere > Unclassified | place...
GCAGCAGTCCGCTACTGGAAGCGCGCCATCCAGATCACCGTGGACCTGGGCGTCAGCACCATGAACACCGAGTTCAGCGGCCGTCCCGAGAAAGCGGAGGAGTCCGAGCGGGCGTTCTACCGTTCCATGGAGGAGCTGCTGCCGATCATCGAGCGTGAAGGCATCGACCTGCTGATCGACCCTCACCCTGACGACTTCGTTGAGGAAGGCCTGGCCGCCATCCGCGTCATCCGTGGCGTGAACTCGAAGAACGTGGGCATGGTCTACGTCGCCTCGCACAGCTTCCACATGAAGAACAGCCCGTTGGACATCATGCGGGCGGCGGGGGACAAGCTGCGGCTGGTCCACGTGGCCGACACCATGAACCACCACGCGTCCCACGGGTTGCGCTACATCACCAACCCGCCGGGCAACCCGGTCCGCGTCCACCAGCACCTGAAGATCGGCGACGGCGACGTCAACTGGGACGAGTTCTTCGGCGGGCTCAAGGAGATCGGCTTCCTGGACCGCGAGGATACCGTGATGGTGTCCAGCGTCTTCGCGGAGGACGAGAACGCCGAAGAGGTTTCCCGCTACCAGCTGGAGACCATGAAGCAGTACGTCCAGAAGGTAAGCCTATGAGGTCGCCTGTCCCTGCGACCAAGGCGGGGCCCGGCAACCACAAGCGGGCCCTGAGGACCGTCACCATCATTTCCACCTTCGGCGGCCTGCTGTTCGGCTACGACACCGGCGTGATCAACGGCGCCCTGCCGTACATGCAGGAGGACCTGGGCCTCACCCCGCTGACCGAGGGACTGGTCACCTCCTCCCTGCTGTTCGGCGCGGCTTTCGGCGCGCTGTTCGGCGGACGGCTGGCGGACCGCAACGGCCGGCGCCGGATGATCATGGCGCTGGCGGTCGTCTTCCTGGTGGGCACCCTGGGCTGTACCTTCTCGCCCAGCACCGAGGTCATGATCGCCGCCCGGTTCATCCTGGGGCTCGCCGTCGGCGGAGCGTCGGTAACGGTTCCCGTGTATTTGGCTGAGGTTTCGCCGAGCAACCGGCGCGGCCGGATCGTCACGCAGAACGAACTCATGATCGTTACCGGGCAGCTGCTGGCCTTCATCTTCAACGCCTACCTGGGCAACTCGTTCGGTGAGTCCCACGGCATCTGGCGCTGGATGCTGGTCATCGCCACCCTGCCGGCCATCGCGCTGTGGATCGGGATGAACTTCATGCCCGAGAGTCCGCGCTGGCTGGCCTCCATCGGCAGCTTCGGCGAGACGCTCAGCGTGCTGCAGCGCATCCGGTCGCAGGTGGAGGCGCGCCGGGAGTTCGAGGAAGTCAAGGCGATGGCCGTGGAGGACTACAAGTCCAAAATGGGCTCATGGAAGGACCTGGGCATCCCGTGGCTCCGCCGGATCTTCTTCGTGGGCCTGGGCCTGGCAGTAATCCAGCAGATCACCGGCGTGAACTCCATCATGTACTACGGAACCCAGATCCTGTCGCAGTCCGGTTTTGGCCGTGAAGCGGCCCTTACGGCCAACATCGCCAACGGCGTGATCTCGGTCCTGGCTACATTCGTCGGGATTTGGCTGCTGGGCAAGGTGGGCCGGCGCCGCATGCTGATCACCGGCCAGGCAGGCACGACGACGGCGCTGCTGCTGATCGGCCTCTTCTCGCTGATCCTGCCGGAAGGCACAGCCCGGGGCTTCGTCATCCTGGCGCTCACCGTGACGTTCCTGGCGTTCCAGCAGGGTGCCATCTCCCCGGTGACCTGGCTGATGCTCTCGGAAATCTTTCCGTTGAAGATCCGCGGCCTGGGCATGGGTGCTTCGGCGTTCCTGCTGTGGATCGTGAACTTCCTGATCGGGTTCGGATTCCCACAGCTGCTGGCCGCCATCGGCATCTCCAACACGTTCTTCGTGTTCGCCGTCCTGGGCGTGGCCGCCATCGCCTTCGCCGCCAAGTATGTGCCGGAGACCAAGGACAAGAGCCTGGAGGACCTGGAGCACTACTTCAAGAACGTTGCCGGCAATAAACCGCTGGCCGCCGAGGCCACGATTCCCTGACGCCGCAGCAACCCCTGCAACCAGCAGCGCCCCCTTGAAACTCAAGGAGGCGCTGTTGTCTTTTGGGTTCGGAGCAGTCCTAGGTGTTTGCGTGCAGCCTCGGCAGGGCATCAACCAGCGGTGCCAGCTCCGGAACGGCCATTGCCTCCTCGAGGGCGCGCTCCAAGGTGGCGTCGTGGACCGGCCGCGCTTCCGCGAGCAAACTGCTCCCGCTGGTTGTCAGCTCGGTGTAGATGCCGCGCCGGTCGTCGTCGCACAGGATCCTGGTCAGGAGTCCACGGTCCTCCAGCCGGTTCACCAGGCGGGTGGTGGCACTGGGGCTAAGTGCCGTGGCGCGGGCAAGCTGCTGCATCCGCATGTGCCACCCGTCCTGCCGGCTGAGGGCGTCCAAAACGGTGTACTCCACTACGGAGAGCTTTGACTCCGCCTGCAGCGAGCGTTCCAGTTCGTTTTCGATCAGCCCGTGCAGTGCCGCGAGGGTACGCCATCCCTGGGCGCGGACCTCGACGGCGTCGTCCTTGATGCCCATGCTTGCTCCTTCATAGATGGATGGATAACGATGCCAACCTTTTGCGGTGGACAGATATAGTTGCTTGCGCGGCATATTTGCATGTGCAACAATAAACACCGCGCCTGCAACTATCTTAGGCGCCGCCCCATCTCCGGGACAACCACACCTACAGCTCAAAGGAGCATTCGCATGCCTGTTGGCCTGATAGCACTCGCCTTGGGCGGGTTTGGCATAGGACTTACGGAATTCGTCATTGCCGGCCTGCTTCCGCAGGTGGCAGCCGACTTTGGCGTCAGTGAGGCGTCCGCGGGCTGGTTCATTTCCGGCTACGCCCTCTCCGTTGTAGTGGGAGCGCTGGGCCTAACGGCGGCCGTCACCCGGTTCCCGCGCAAACCCGTGCTGGCTGCCTTGCTGGTCCTGTTCATCGCAGGAAACCTGCTCTCCGCTACGGCGGGCGGGTACTGGCCCATGATGCTGGGCCGCGTCATCGCCGCCCTTTCACATGGCGCCTTCTTCGGGATCGGTGCCGTGGTGGCCGCAGGAATGGTCCCGCCCAGCAAGAAGGCCGGTGCCATCGCCCTGATGTTCACCGGCCTGACGGCGGCCAACGTCCTGGGCGTGCCGTTCGGGACGCTGCTGGGCCAGGCGGCCGGCTGGCGGGCCACGTTCTGGGCCATCACCGTTATTGGCGTTGCCGCGCTCGCCGGCATCCTGGCGCTGGTCCCCAGGTCCGCCGGTGAAACGGGGGAATCCGGCAGCCTCCGCTCTGAGCTACGGGCCTTTCGCTCCGGGCAGGTCTGGCTCTCCATTGTGGTGACCATTCTGGGCTTCGGCGGAATGTTCGGCGCTTTCACCTACATCGCCTACACGCTTACCGAAGTGTCCGGCTTTGCCGCCTCCACTGTGCCCTGGCTGCTCATAGTCTTTGGCGTGGGCCTTTTTGCCGGCAACGCCCTGGGCGGAAAGGCCGCGGACCGCAACGTGGACCGTACGCTCTTGGTGGTGCTCGGCGCACTCACCGTGGTGCTGGTGGCGTTCGCCCTCACGGCGGCCAACCCTGTCCTGACGGTCATCTCCCTGGTGCTGATGGGCGGTTTCGGCTTTGCCACCGTGCCCGGACTGCAGATGCGGGTGATGAAGTACGCCTCCGCGGCTCCCACCCTCGCCTCCGGGGCCAACATTGGCGCCTTTAACGTGGGCAACGCCCTGGGCGCCTGGCTCGGCGGCGTCACCATCACCGCAGGGTTCGGTTACACATCGCCGATCTGGGCCGGCGCGGCGATTACCTTTGCAGGGCTCGCCGTCATGGCAATCGCCGCTGGGGGCGCCAGGCGGGGCGAATTGCGGCAGCCTCGCGAAAGGGCAGCAGAAGCGGCGCCGCAGGACGCCGAAGACGCGCTCAACGTCTAAACGGATCAGGCGTCCGGGTCTGAGGAGCGGCGCACCATCAGAGCAGGCTCCAGCTTCCGGATGACGGCCGGCCCGGCCGAACCGGCAAGCCGGTCCAGCATGGTTTGCGCCGCGAGCCGCCCCAGTTCCTGCGCGTGCTGGTCGATCGACGTCAGGCCAATCAGGGGCGAGGCGCCCAGCTCAATGTTGTCGCAGCCCACGATCGCCATGTCGCCCGGGACGGACACGCCGCGGGACGCCAGGGCCTCCATGATGCCGATGGCCGTGAGGTCGTTGTGCGCAAAGACCGCCGTGGGGAGGGTGGCGCCGGAGTCCAGGAACTGCTCCATTACGGCCCGGCCGCCGCGTTCGGTCATGTCGCTGTGGACCAGTTGCGGCTCCAGGCCGAACTGACGCATGGCGTGGAGGTAGCCCTCCCTGCGCTCGGTATAGGGGAGCCAGTCGGAGATGTCCACGTGTGCGATTCGCCGGTGCCCCAGCTGGTACAGGTGCTCCACGGCGAGTGCGCCGGAACGGAAGTCGTCCGTCAAGACGGAATCAACGCCCTCGACCTCCATCTCCCGGGTGATGACGACGGCGGGCGTCCCGCGCAGGGCCCCTGCCAGTTCCCCCGAGGTGCCCGTGTAGCCGGCCAGCAGCACGCCGTCCACGCGCAGGTCCACGAAGGAACGGACAGCCTCAAGTTCCGTCCCGGGATCAGCGGAGCCCACCGCGACCATCACCTGGTTGCCGCTGCCGGCCAGGCCCTCGGTAAGGCCGTCGTAGATATCAGCGAAGACCGAGTTGTGCAGATCCAGGAAGAGGACCCCAAGCGTGTTGGTCCGGTGGCTGGCCAGGCGGCTGGCCAGCCTGTTGGGGGAGTAGCCCAGGGCGGCGGCGCTTTCCAGCACCGCCGTCCGTTTGGCAGGGGACACGTTCGGCGAATCGCGCATCACCAAGGACACCAGGGCGCGGCTCACGCCGGCGTCGCGCGCCACGTCCTCCATGGTCACGGACCGTGTCGAAGGGGAAGTCTGTCTCACAGGACTCCACTATGCCAGCCTGCCGGCGCCTGGCCGCCCACCCCTGCTCAGGAGCCGAACGGCAGCCGCGGATCGATGTTCTGGCTCTCCCAGGTCTGCCGCACCCAGCCGTGGTGCGGGTCGTCGCTGATCAGCCACTCGCGCACGGGCCCGGGGCCTGCCATGACGTTCAGGTAGTAGAGGTCGTAACCCGGTGCTGCCATGGCCGGTCCGTGCCAGCCGTAGGGGACCAGGACGACGTCGCCGGTGCGCACTTCGGCCGCGACATCGATGGGCCGCTCGTCTGAGGCGTAGACGCGCTGGTAGCCGATTGCATCGGCGTCCGAGGGCGCCCCGGAGCCGGAAGCCACCTGCGTCTCGAAGTAGTAGATCTCCTCAAGCGAGGTCTCGCCGTCCTTCTCCTCGTCATGCTTGTGGGGAGGGTAGGACGACCAGTTGCCGGCTGGCGTGAGGACCTCGCAGACGATGAAGCGGTCCGCTTCGAGTGCGGCCGGCGTGCCGAAGTTGTGGACCTGGCGCGAGCAGTTGCCCGCACCGCGCAGCTCCACCGGAGTTTCGGCGGCGGGCACCAGGCGGGTGGGGTAGGAGGCTTTGGCCGGTGCAGTGGCTACGGCGACGCGGCCGCCGTCGGCGGAGCTGATGCTGACGGCGCGCCCGGTGCCTGAATAGAGCACGTCCGTGGGGCCGGAGAACACTGAGGCGCGGCCGTTCAGGGGGTAGTCCGTGCCGTCCACGGTGACGGTGAAGGCACCGTTGAGGGGAACCACAATGCGTTCCTCGTCCGCGGCGGAAAGTTCGACGGCGGCGCCCGCGGCCAGGGTGGCGACCTTCAGTCCGGTGTGTGCCCAGCCGTCCACGGTGAGGGAGGAATCGGAGGTTCCGATCGAGACGTCCCATTTGCCGTCCGCTGCGGTGCCCAGGGGGTAGACCCAGTTGGTCATGGAGTTGGCTCCTTGGTTTATCGCTGTACGAGGGTCATTTCAAAGCTGTAGGAATCTGCGCGGTACACGTGGTGGCCCGTTTCGACCCGGCGGCCGGTATCGTCCACGGCGGTGCGTTCCATGGTCACCAGCGCTGACCCGGCCGCGGTGTCCAGCATGGAGGCCTGGTAGTCATCGGCGGTTTTGGCGCCGATGCGCTGGGTGGCCAGCCGGAAGTTCACGCCGCCGCGGCGAAGGATGGAGTAGAGGCCCTCGGCCTGCAGCATTGCCTCGTCCATATCGGCGATGTCGTCGCGCACCCAGTTCTCCATGAGGGCCAGCGGTTTGCCGCCCACTTTGCGGAGCCGGGTGAAGTGGTACACCTTGGAGCCGGCGGGCAGCTGCAGCGTGGCGATGGTGGCGTCATCGGCGTCCACGTGCGAGAAGCTCAGGACCTCGGTGGTGGGTTTTTTCCCGTTGTTGGTGAGGTCGTCGTAGAGGCTGGACAGCTCCAGCGGGCGGCGAACCTGGCTGGAGACCACCTGCGTGCCTACGCCGCGCTTCCGCACCAGCAGGCCGGACCGGACCAGTTCGTCCATGGCCTTCCGCATGGTGGGACGGGACAGGTTGAGCTGGGCTGCGAGGTCGATCTCGTTGTCCAGCCGGCTGCCGGGCTCCAGCGCCCCGCTGTAGATCGCCGCTTCGATGCCCTGGACCACCTGGTGGTACAAGGGCACGGGGGAGGATCGGTCGATGCTGAGTCCCAGGTTGTTCGCCACGATGCGTTCCCTTGTCTTCCGTCGATACGCGCTCTCCGGTCAGGAGAGGGCGCCGGCAGGCACTTTGCCGCTATATGTTCGCTTGATAGGACATACTTCCTTCCTTGATCGTAGCAGGCGCACCCGGGAGGTCAAGGGTGCCGGCTCTACGGCGCCGAAACACCGGTCGGAATTAAATTGTGCTGACATTAGGACTTTCTATTGACGCGGGGTATTAGAGCGCTCTAAAGTCAGTGGCACGCATCACATTCCTGACCGGCCCTCCGGTCCCCGAGAGAATTTGAGAGGCAACAATGCTGTTGCAGAAACAAACCCAGAGCCCGTCCGGCACCCAGCGCCGCGGCTACCTCGCGCGGCTCACAGTCATCTCCACCCTGGGCGGCCTGCTCTTCGGGTACGACACCGGAGTCATTTCCGGCGCCCTGCTGTACATGAACGACTCCCTCAACATGACCGCCGTCGAGGAAGCAACCGTGGTGAGCGCACTGCTGTTCCCCGGTGCCGCCGTCGGAGCCCTTACCGGTGGCCGCATGGCGGACAAGCTGGGCCGCCGCGGCTCCCTCCTGGTCTGCGCACTGCTGTTCCTGCTCGGCGCACTGGGCTGCGCCCTCGCCCCGACCGTGACGTTCATGATCGCCGCCCGCATCGTGCTCGGCCTGGGCGTCGGCGCCGCCGCCGTGACCTGCCCGCTGTACCTGGCGGAAATGGCGCCGGCCCATCTCCGCGGCCGCATGGTAACCATCAATGAGCTCATGATCGTGACCGGCCAGATGCTTGCCTTTGCCATCAATGCACTCCTGGACGCCCTGATCCACGACAACGAGGTCTGGCGCTCCATGCTGGGCATCGCCTCCATCCCCGCCCTGGCACTGCTCGCAGGCATGCTGATGCTTCCCGAGTCACCCCGCTGGTACGCCATCCGCGGCCGCCTGGAAGAAAGCCGCCGCGTGTTGAACCTCAGCCGCAGCCCGCAGGAGGCAGCCGCCGAATTCGAAGAGATCGCCCTGGCAGCACGCACCGCCAAGGAGGAGCGCGGCCACGCACTGCGGGACCTGAAGAACAACCCCTGGATGCGCCGCCTGCTCTGGATCGGCATCGGCCTGGCCGTTGTCCAGCAGGCCACCGGAATCAACACCGTCAATTACTACGCCCCCACCATCCTGGAAAAGAGCGGGCTGGGCGTCAGCGCCTCCCTCGTGGCCACCATCGGCGTTGGCGTCACCTCGGTCCTGATGACCATCCTGGGGATCTGGCTGCTCGGCTTCGTAGGCCGCCGCAAGATGCTGATCATCGGCTTCTCCGGGGTGGTGGGCTCGCAGGCCCTGCTGGCCATCGTCTTCCTCCTGCCGCAGTCCGATCTTGCCAGCTACACCATCCTGGCTGCCATGATGCTGTTCGTCGCCTTCGTCCAGTGCTTCATCGGCACCTGCGTCTGGCTCCTGCTATCCGAGATGTTCCCGCTGGCCATCCGCGGCTTCGCGATGGGAATCGCCGTTTTCGCCCTGTGGACCGTCAACGCTGCCATCTCCTTCCTGTTCCCCATCGTGGTCAATGCGCTCGGCTCCACGGGCACCTTCGGCCTGTTCGTCGTGGTCAACCTCGCATCCCTGGCTTTTGTGGCCAAGTTTGTCCCGGAGACCAAGGGCCACTCGCTGGAGGACCTCGAAGCGCACTTCCGGGACGGCGAAAAGGTCACCGCCTGACCACGCCTCTTCCCGGCGTCGCCCGCGAAGCGTCGCGGGGTCGGACCAGCCCTTCCGGTATAGCCGGAGGACCTGGTCCGGCCCCGCGTTTGCGTTGGGTGGCCTAGGCTGGCTCCATGACGTGGAGCGTGAGGCAGCAGCCGTGAATTTCGCCGGAAGCCTTGGTCCCCGCCCGCGTAACCTCGAAGTCCAGGACCTGGCCAGCTTCGACCGCCTGGTGGCCGGTGGCGCCGTCAACCTGCATGGCTGGCATGCCCAGTCCCTGGACCTCCGGGGCCGCTCAGCGGCGCTGAGGAGCGTGAGCGTCGAGGGGGCCATGTTCCTGGGCTGCATCTTTGATGATGGTATGGAGGGCTACCTTCGGAGCCGCGGGGCCCTGATCTTTCCCAGGCTGGAGGGTGTCCCGTTCGATCCCTACCGCGCCGGGCTGTACTCCCCGGCAGAACTCTATGCGGGGCTGGCAACGTCCCCTTACGAGGAGGTGCCCGATGCACGCATCTACCACTGGAGCATCCAACCGGGCCAGCGGCACCGCGTGGACTCAACCCTGGCTTCGGCCCTGCATGACCATGCCATCGGGGACGCGCTGGATGAACTGACGCGGTCCGCGGCCTGGACCCGCCGGTCCATTGTGGGCGTCATGGGCGGACACGCCGCGCCCCGGGGCAGCCGGGACTTCTCGGAGGCGGCCCGGCTGGGCAGGTTGCTGGCCCTCGCCGGGCACGCGGTGGCCACCGGTGGCGGGCCCGGTGCCATGGAGGCAGCGAACATGGGGGCGTACCTCAGCCAGGCATCCGACGGCGACGTGCAGGCGGCGCTGGACCGGCTCGCCGCTGTTCCCGGGTTCCGTCCCTCAGTGTCGGCGTGGGCACGTGCGGCCGCGGCCGTCGTCGAACGCCATCCGGGCGGGACGCCGTCGATCGGCATCCCCACCTGGTTCTACGGGCACGAGCCGCCGAACTACTTTGCCACGCACATCGCCAAATACTTCGCCAATGCCATCCGCGAAGCCATCCTGCTGGAGCTGTGCCACGGCGGGATTGTCTTCCTGCCCGGAGCCGCCGGCACCGTCCAGGAGATCTTCCAGGACGCCTGCGAGAACTACTACGGTGCCCGCGAGAAGGTGGCACCCATGGTGCTGGTGGGGCGCAAGCACTGGGAACAGGAGTATCCGGCCTGGCCGATGCTGCAAAGCCTTGCGGCCGGACGGGCCATGGCGGACAACATCCACTTGGTGGACACGGTGGACGAAGCAGTGGAGGTCCTCCGGGAACGCTGAACGTTGCCGAAGGACCTGCACGATAAAGCCTGAACGGCAGCTAGCCCATTGCCGTGCCGAACAGCATGCCCAGCAGGTAGGTGATGGCAGCCGCGCCCAGGCCAATGGCCAGCTGCCGCAGCCCGCGGGTCAGCGGGGACGTGCCGGACAGCAGGCCCACCGCGGCACCGGTCGCCAGGAGGGAAATGCCCACCAGGGCCCCTGCCACGACGAGGGCCGCGATGCCGGTCATGCCGAACACGAAAGGCAGGATGGGGATGACCGCGCCGGAAGCGAAGAAGCAGAAGCTGGACAGCGCTGCTCCCCAGGCCGTTCCCACTGCCTCGTGCCGGTCCTCTTCCTCCGCAAGCTCCGGTTGCAGGGACAGGCTGGGATCGCAGTCGCAGGACAGCTGGCCCGTGCGCTCGGCCACCCGGTGTTCCGCTGCTTCCCGGGACATCCCGCGGGCCAGGTACACCAGGAGCAGTTCGTTGTTCTCAAGGTCCAGCTTGGGCGCTGCCGCCAGGGTGACCTGGGTGGGCCGGGTGGCGGCCAGCAGTTCGCGCTGGGACCGGACAGAGATGAATTCACCGGCGCCCATGGACATGGCGCCGGCAAGGAGGCCGGCGATGCCGCTGAGCAGCACCACGCTGCTGGCCACGCCGGACGCCGCCATGCCCATCACCAGGGACAGGTTGCTGACCAGGCCGTCGTTTGCACCGAAAACCGCGGCGCGGAAGGTACCGGCCAGGCGATTGCGGCCGCGGGTTGCCAGGCCGCGGACCACTTCTTCATGGATCTGCTCGTCGGCGGCCATCGCGGGAGTGGCGTTGGGGTCCTTGGCATAGGGGGAGCGGCCCTCGGCGCGCTGGGCGAGGGCCAGCACGAACACGGAGCCGAAATGCCGGGCCAGGAACCCCAGGAACCGGCTTCGTGCAGAAGCCCTCTTGGGTTTGCCGGCGTGCTCCCCGAGCAGTGCCAGCCAGTGGGCTTCGTGGCGGCCTTCGGCCTCGGCCAGCGCCAGGAGGATGGAGCGTTCTTCCCCTTCCCGGTTCTGGGCGAGGTCGCGGTAGACCGCGGCTTCGGCGCGCTCGTCGGCCAGGTACTGGCGCCACCTCTTGATGTTCGACGGCGAGGGCTGGGCTTCGTGAGGGCGGCCGCCGCCCGTGGGCGTGGCGTGGGAATGTGGCCCGACGTTTTTGGGCTGGGCGTGCTGCGACACTGGTACTCCTGGGCTGGAAAGGGCATGTTTTTCGCGCCTTTGCCCTGCCAGCCTACTGCGGATTTGCGCGGTTTTTTGGCTGGCAAACCTCGCTGGAAAGTTTCGGTTTGCCTCAATAATGCGGCCGCTGGCGTTGCTGTTTGCAGCGTTTTGAGGCGAGTGCGGCGGCTATTGACCCGTCCGCCCGGCCGGTGTTGTGATGAAGGTGTGGCGCTGCCCGCGCCTACCTGAAAGAGCACGTCAGGCGAACATACGGAGGTTGAATCATGAGCACCACCGGACAGCACCCGGACATGCCGCACCTGGACGCCGTAGAAGCGGACCCCGCCTACGATTACGCCGAGGATGCACCGGTAGACGACGCGGACTGGGTTGCGGAGGACGAGTTGATTGACGAGGAAGAGCCGGTGGTCCAGCCGCCGCCAATAGTCATTGACGCCGAGGACCGCGAGGTTCCCCTGGACGACGACGAGCCGCGCGACACCGAAGGCTAGGAACACCAGGAACGAAGGACTAACGACGGCGGCACCTCCTTTCGCGGCAAAGCGAAAGGAGGCGCCGCCGTCGTACCTTATGTCTTTGCTGTGATGCCAAGCTCAGCGGCCGGCGAGGACTTCCTCCGGAGTGCCTTCCTGTTCCTGCCCCGCCACGCGGCGCTGCCAGGCATGCATGACAGCGGGATCGGTGGGCCGGCTCAGCAGCGAGACCGCGACGTAGACGATTGCCGAGGCGATCAGGCCGTAGTAGATGGGCTCGTTGGCGTAGACCCCGTCCAGCGGCGCCTTGGCATTGACTTCCAGGATGATCATGGTTCCCAACGTCACCACCGAGCCGACGGCCATGGATGCCGCGGCTGCGATTCCGGTGCCGCGCTTCCAGGCCAGCCCGCCAAGGATGGCCACCAGGAGGCCGCCCACCAGGATGTCGTAGGCGATGGTCAGCGCTGCCACTACGTCCTTGGTGATGATGGCGATAACTATGGCCACCACCCCGAGGGCCAGGACCCAGATGCGGTTGGCCTTGACGTCGTGCTCCGGGTTCTCCGTGTCGCCGGTGTTGACCGTCTTGCCGAACCAGCCGGCCACGAACGGCAGGACGTCGGCGCGGGCAACGGTGGCGGCCGCGATCAGCGCGCCGGACGCGGTGGACATCATGGCGGCGACGGCGGCGGCGAGGACCAGGCCGCCGATGCCGATGGGGAGAATGTTCTGGGCAACCTCGGCGTAGACGTCGTCCTTGGCGGCGATCTTGACGCCGGACAGGGCAACGTTGGCGGCCATGCCGATCAGTGCACCGGCCACGCCGTAGAGGATGCAGTAGATGCCTGCGGTGGCGCCGCCCCAGCGGGCCACCTTGGGCGTCTTGGCGGTGAACACGCGCTGCCAGATGTCCTGGCCGATCAGCAGGCCCAGGGTGTACACGACGAAGTACGTGATGATGGTCTGGACGCCGATGCCGTCCATCTGGAAGAAGCTGGCGTCGACGCGGCTGCGGATGCCGTCCAGGCCGCCGGCGGCGTTCAGGGTGAACGGGAGCATGAGGAAGAAGATGCCCACGGTCTTGATGACGAACTGCACCTGGTCCGCGAGCGTGATGGACCACATTCCGCCGATGGTGGAGTAAACCAGCACGATCGCGCCGCCTATTGCGATGGCCAGGGCGCGGTCCAGGCCGAACAGCACCACGAAGATGGTGGCATACGCACCCGTTGAGGTGGCGCACAGCATGAGCGTATAGGCGAGCATCACGATGCCGGACGCTTCGGTTGCCCGGCTCCCGTAGCGGAGGGTGAGCATCTGGGACACCGTGTAGATCTTCAGCTTCTGGATGGTTCCAGCGAAGAGCAGGCTAAGGAGCAGGACGCCGGCGCCGATGGCCACCACCAGCCACATGCCCGAGATGCCGAACTTGTAGCCCAGTCCCACGCCGCCCACCGTGGAGGCCCCGCCCAGGACGACCGCCGCCATGGTTCCCGTATAGAGGAACGGGCCCAGGCGCCTTCCGGCCACCAGGAAGTCGCTGTTGTTCCTGGTGCGGGACTTGCCCCACCAGCCGAAGGCCAGCATTGCGAGAAGGTACACCACCACGATGGCGATGTTGATGGCACTTGCATCCATAGGTGGGCTCCTTGGAGCTGTTGGGCGCCGGGTGTGGGACCGGGGGCAACAGCGCCCGGAACCGCCGCGGACGAACGGAGACGGCTCCTTTTTTGCCCTATAGGCAACAGGAGTTTCCACAGACTAGAGTGTGACGGCTGCAACAGTCAAGGACGCGCTTGGCTCACTCCCGCCCGTGTGGCATGGACGCGTCACAAAAGCGGCGGCCATTAGTATGGCTCGAGAGTGGGGGCCGGACTGCCGGCCATGAAAGGTTCGTAGATGAAGGCACTGCCAGTTGAGCCCAGCAACGTCCCCGTTGCCATCGGCTCCAGGATCCGGGCCGCCCGGCAGTCCCAGCGGCTCACCATCGAACAGGTCGCCGATGCCACCGGGTTAACCAAAGGGTTCCTGAGCCGCGTGGAACGGGACCTGACCTCGCCGTCGGTCGCCTCCCTGGTGACGCTCTGCCAGGTCCTGTCAATTTCCATCGGCGACCTTTTTGCTGCGCCCGAGACGCACCTGACCAAGCGGAACGACGGTCCGCGGATATCCCTGGGCGGCCAGGGCATCGTGGAGCGCCTGCTGACGGCGCGTTCGGAACGCAGGGTCCAGATCATCCAGGCCGTCATCGAGCCCCACGGCCGCGGTGAGTCCGAGCTTTACGCGGTGGACTGCGACGTCGACGTGCTGCACGTGATCAAGGGGTCCATCAAGCTCATCCTCACCAACGAGGAGTACGACCTCAGCACCGGCGACACGGTCACCTTCCCCGGCCGCGAACCCCACACCTGGGTCAACCCCACGGACAAGCCGGTCGAGGTGCTCTGGGTCCTGGTCCCCGCCGCCAGCCGTTAACTCGTCCCGCCGTCCACTCCTGCCCGCGCTTCCGAGCCGTGTGTCACGTCGGACAGGCTTTCGCGGACTCAGCGCCCGCGCCCTCCTGCAAACGCCGGCATCCTGCCGCCCCGGCTGACTCAAAGCATGCTCTGCGTGACGTTGGCATGCCCACCAGGAGCCGTGAAGGTAAACACTTGATGCTCCTTAGAAAACCAGGGTGTATGATGGAAGTCACAGACGTCCCCTCAACTCCTCGAAGGAGAGGCCTCCATTGGAAGAGCTGCGCATTGAAGCCAACGGCAACCTTGGTCCCATCGATTCATCCCGGATTCCCCGCTACGCCGGAGCTGCCACCTATGCCCGCCTTCCCCGCCTGGACCAGGTAGACAAGGCGGACGTCACCGTAGTCGGCGTTCCCTTCGACTCCGGTGTTTCCTACCGGCCGGGCGCCCGCTTCGGGGCCAACCACGTCCGTGAAGCCAGCCGTCTGCTGCGCCCCTACAACCCTGCCTGGGACGTCAGCCCGTTCGAGAACATCCAGGTAGCCGACGCCGGGGACATGGCGGTCAACCCGTTCAACATCAACGAAGCCATCGAGACCATCCAGCAGAATGCGCTGGACCTGACCGCGGCCGGCAGCAAGCTGCTGACCCTGGGCGGGGACCACACCATCGCCCTGCCGCTGCTGCGTGCCGGGGCCGAGCGGGCCGGTGAACCCATCGCCATGCTCCACTTCGACGCCCACCTGGATACCTGGGACACGTACTTCGGCGCCGAGTACACCCACGGCACGCCCTTCCGCCGCGCAGTCGAGGAAGGCATCCTGGACACCGAAGCCATCAGCCACATCGGCACCCGTGGCCCGCTCTACGGCAAGAAGGATCTCGACGACGACCACCGCTTCGGGTTCGGCATCGTCACCTCCGCGGACGTCTACTACCAGGGCGTCCTGGAGACGGTAGCCAAGGTCCGCGACCGAATCGGCACCCGCCCGCTCTACATCTCCGTGGACATCGACGTCCTGGATCCCGCGCACGCACCGGGCACCGGCACCCCCGAAGCCGGCGGCATCACCAGCCGCGAACTGCTCGAGATCATCCGGGGCTTCCGCGGCATGAACCTGGTGGGCGCTGACGTCGTGGAAGTGTCGCCAGCCTATGACCATGCCGAAATCACCGGCGTTGCCGCCAGCCACGTTGCCTACGAACTCGTGACCCTCATGGCGGACAACGCCCTGCCCGGAAGCCGCTTCGGTGCGGAAAGCGGATACTCGGCGCAGGCCCTGGGCCAGGAGGCCCGCCGCCCTGCCGGTTTCGCTGCCGCCGCCAAGGAGTAGGACCGTGACTGAATCGGGCGCACCGGTCCCTGGCCGGGGGAGCGGTGCCCGCAACGGCGGGGATCTCGTCGTCGAGACCCTTGAAGCGTTGGGCGCGAAAACTGTGTTCGGCATCCCGGGCCAGCACGCGCTGGGGCTCTTTGACGCCATGGGCCGGGGCAACCTGCACTTTGTCTCCTCCCGGGTGGAGAACAACAGCGCCTTTGCCGCGGACGGGTACTCGCGTGCCACGGGTGAGGTGGGAGTCCTGTTCCTCTCCACCGGTCCCGGCGCGCTGACCTCGCTGGCCGGCCTGCAGGAGGCCTACGCGACGGGGGTGCCCATGGTGGTGGTTGCCAGCCAGATTCCCCTGGAAGGCCTGGGCGCGCGGCGCAAAGGCATGCTGCACCAGCTCGATGACCAGAAGGCCTCCGCGGCAAATGTCACGAAGAGCCAGCGCCTGATCCAGCACGCCTCCGGCATCCCGTCCGCGATCCAGGATGCCTGGACGGAGGCCATCTCGTCCCCGCAGGGACCGGTATGGCTGGAAATCCCGCAAAACGTGCTGCTGGACCCGATCATGGTCCCGCCCGTGGAGGACGCGCTCGCCGAAGCGGCGGACAACCCACCGCGGATCGAACTGGTGCGCGAAGCGGTCAAGTGGCTGGAAACAGCCAAGCGCCCGGCCATCATCGCCGGCGGCGGAACGCGCCGCGGCAAGGCGGAAAAGTCGCTGCTGTCGATCGCCGAGAAGCTGCGCGCGCCGGTGATCTGTACGCCCGGCGGCAACGGTGCTTTCCCTTGGCACCATGAACTGTCGCTGCAGTCCTGGATCGAGGACCGGTACATGACAGACCTCCTCGAGGATGCGGACGTCCTGGTGGTGATCGGTTCATCCCTGGGCGAGGTCACCTCCAACTACTTCACCTTCGAACCGCGTGGCAGGATCATCCAAATCGACGCCGAGCCCCGCGTCCTGGAGTCCAACCGCCCCGGCCTGGGCATCCGTGCCGACGCCGGCCAGGCGCTCGCGGCTCTTGACGAGGCGCTGGACCCCGGCAGGGCTGCGACTCCCGACTGGCGCGGGAGCACTCCGGAAGAGCTTGTCGCGGAATCGCTCGCCAAGGTCCGCTCGCGGCTGGAGTCCCAGGACCTGGCCAAGGAACTGAAGTTCATGGCCGATATCCGTGAGGCTGTGCCTGCCGACATGCAGACCTTCTGGGACATGACCATCGCGGCCTACTGGGGCTGGTCCTGCTGGGATGCCCGGCAGGGGCAGTTCCACTCTGCCCAGGGCGCCGGCGGACTGGGCTATGCCTTTCCCGGAGCCATCGGCGCCGCCGTGGGGCTGGAAACGCTCGGCAAACCCGCCCGCGTTCTGGCAGTCTCGGGCGACGGCTCGTCCATGTACTCCATTGCCGAGCTTGCCACCGCCAAGCAGCACAACGTGCCGGTCACCTGGCTGATCGTTGACGACGGCGGCTACGGCATCCTGCGCGAGTACATGGTGGGCGCTTTCGGCAAAGCCACCGCCACCGAACTCGCCCGGCCTGACTTCGTGAAGCTCGCCGAATCCTTTGGCGTGCCGGCCACCCGGGTGGCGGCCGAGGATGTCGGGGACGCGCTAATGGCAGGATTCGCTGCAGACGGCCCAAACGTCGTCGTAGTTGAAACGCTCCTGAAGATGTTCAGCCCCACGCACATAGGCGACTGACAGCCGCAGCTGCGCATTGAACTCCCTCACTTCCAGTGGAAGTGGGGGAGTCTGCTCTTAACCCTGACCCCGACAAGTTCGTTTCCCTAAGCAACCTTTTAGTGATACAGTTGCTTGCAGCAACTAATTCTTTTAGGGAGGATCATGTCTGTCGCACCGGCCACTGCAGCCGACCTCGTCAGCCATATCTATGACCTCCAGCGCGCACTGCGCTGCGTCACGATGGTTAATGTCAAAGGCCAGGACACGGGCATTGCCCTGCAAGGCGTGCTCAAGTTCATTGGCGAAGGGGAGACCCGGGCCGCGCACCTGGCTGAGCGCCTGGGGGTCAGCGCGCCCGTGCTCAGCAGGCACGTGGCCGAGCTCGCTGACGCAGGCCTGGTGATGCGCACTCCGGACCCGGACGATGGCCGGGCCCAACTGCTGGCACTTTCCCCGCGCGGGAAGGAAAAACTGGCGGAGCTGGTGCGGCATAGGGCGGAAACATTGCAGGCCTACCTCGCTGACTGGAACGAGGACGACGCCGTCGCAACAGCCGCGATGCTGAACAAGCTCACCACATCCCTGAAGAATTCCATCCGGGCAAGGGCGGCCGGAACCACCACCGAACACACGCAGGAGTCCATTAATGGCTAACGTCACCGCCGCCGCGGACCAGGAGCAGGAGCGCCAGCGCGAACGCACCGCTAAACAGGAATCGCGGCAATCCAAGCGCCACGAACCCGGCGCACCCATGAACCACCGGCAGATCATGGAGGCCCTGACCGGCCTGCTCGCTGCCTTCTTCACCGCGATCCTCAGCAGCACCATCGTGGCCAACGCGCTGCCCACCATCATGTCCGAACTCAAGGGCACGCAGACCGACTTCGCATGGGTCATCACGGCCGCGCTCCTGGCCAACGCAGCCACCACCCCCATCTGGGGCAAGCTCGCCGATCTCTTCGACAAGAAGGTCCTGGTCCAGCTGAGCATCGTGATCTTCGTGGGCGGCTCCGTCATGGCGGGCTTCTCCGAAAACATCCCGTTCCTGCTCACCGCCCGCGTGATCCAGGGCATCGCCATGGGCGGCCTCACCGCCCTCGCGCAGGCCATCATCGGCTCCATCATTCCGCCGCGTGAACGCGGCAAGTACTCCGGCTACATGGGCGCCGTGATGGCTGTCGGCACCGCCGGCGGCCCGCTGCTGGGCGGCTTCATCGTGGACAGCGCGCTCGGCTGGCGCTGGACGTTCTTCGTCTGCGTGCCGCTCGCCGTCGTCGCCCTGATCCTGCTCCAGGTCACGCTGAAGGTCCCGCACGTCAAGCGCCCCGCCAAGATCGACTGGTTTGGTGCCATCCTGCTCACCTCCGGCGTCAGCCTGCTCCTGATCTGGGTCTCCTTCGCCGGCAAGGCCGACTACTACGACTGGTGGTCCTGGCAGACTGCAGTGATGGTGGGCGGCGGTGTCCTGCTGCTCGCCCTGCTGGTGCTGGTTGAGTCCAAGGTCTCGCAGCCGATCATCCCGCTGAAGATCATCTCCGAACGCACCACCGCCCTGGCCATCGTGGCTTCCGTCGCCGTCGGTGTTGCCATGTTCGGTTCCTCCACCTTCCTGGGCCAGTACTACCAGGTGGCCCGCGGCGCCACGCCCACCGAGGCCGGCCTGCTGACCCTGCCCATGATCGCCGGCAACCTCATCGGTTCGGTCGTCTCCGGCCAGCTGATCAGCCGCTACGGCAAGTGGAAGCGGTTCCTGATCGGCGGCACCGTCCTGCTGATCGGCGGCCTGGCGCTCGCCGGAACCATGGACCACACCACCGAACTCTGGCTGACCGGCCTCTACACGGGCATCTTCGGCATCGGCCTGGGCATGCTCATGCAGAACCTGGTCCTGGCCGTCCAGAACACCGTCCAGGCCAAGGACATCGGGTCCGCCAGCGCCTCCGTTGCCTTCTTCCGCTCCGTGGGCGGCGCAATCGGTGTGTCCGTCCTGGGTGCCGTCATGGCCAATCACGTCAAGGACCTGGCCACGGACGGCCTTGCGAAACTGGGCATCCAGGCCTCCGGGAACAGCGGTGCCACGCTGGACCTCAAGGACCTGCCCGCACCGATCGCCGACATCATGCGCGCCGCCTACGGTGACGCCACGGCCGGCATCTTCATGATCTCCGCCGTCGTCAGCGTGGTTGCCCTGATCGCCGTGATCTTCATCAAGGAAGTGCCGCTGCGCAAGACCGTGGACATCACTCCCGAAGCCACCCTGCAGGCCAACGCTGCCGGTGAAGCGGGCATGACCGCCATGACCGGCCAGCTGCCCATGGTCTCCAGCGACGCCCAGGACCGGGACATCCCCGCAGGGCCGGGTATGGCCACGCGGAGTGCGGCACGTGCAAGTTCCGCCGCCAAGAGGTACGACGGCGGTGCTGCCGCAGCCGCCGCAGCGTCCGGCCGGGTGGCCACGGAGGACTTCGAGGAAGTCTTCGCCCGGAGCTTCAGCTCCGAGAGCCTGGACCTGCCGTCCGCGGACAACGCCCAGAAGGTGGCGGACGCCGTCGCCAGCGCCGCGGCCACCCTGCAGAAGCTGCAGGAAACCCAGCACCTGCTGGCCCGTCAGCAGGCAGCACTGGGCAACATGCTGTTGGACATGCAGGAACAGCACCGTTCCCAACAGGAGTTGGCTGCCAAGCAGGCCGCCACGGCGGCGGAGCTCAGCAGGCTGCAGCGCAAGCTCCTGAAGGAACGCAAGATCCAGGCAGCAGCCGCGCTGTACCTGGCCGGGCGCGGCAAGCACAGCGCCGCGGCGCCGGCTGCCGGCACCGCTTCGGAGCAGGGCCAGGGACAGTAACGTATAGGCCGGCCCGGCTGCCGGCAGGCCTGTGACGGATCCTGCCACGGAGACATCAAAAGCCGCGGCCCGCCCCCGATAAACCTTCGGGGGCGGGCCGCGGCTTTGTTGCCGGTTGGACGGCTCACGTATGTTGCCTGCTTCCGCCTCGTGGGCGAATGCCGGAAGGAAAGTGCTGCGAGGGGGACCCATTGTCGGTGGTCATCACTAGAGTTGGGTCCATGCTCCTTACCCTGATACGGCGCTACTCCAAACCGTATGCGCCGTACATCCTGGCTGTCGTCGTTTTCCAGCTCGCCTCCACCATTGCCGCCCTTTATCTGCCCAGCCTGAACGCGCAGATCATCGATGAAGGGGTGGCCCGCGGAGACACCGATTTCATCTGGCGCACCGGTGCGCTGATGCTCCTGGTGGCGTTCGCGCAGGTGGCGGCAGCCGTTGCCGGGGTTTACTTCGGCTCAAGGACGGCCATGGCCGTCGGCAGGGACCTGCGCCGCGCTGTCTTCCGGAAGGTCACCAGTTTCTCTGCCAAGGACGTCAATGCCTTCGGCGCGCCCACGCTGATCACCCGCGGGACGAACGATGTCCAGCAGGTGCAGATGCTCCTGCTCATGGGGCTGAACTTTATGGTGGCCACACCCATCATGTGCATTGGCGGCATCATCATGGCGTTACGTGAGGACATCAACCTGTCCTGGCTGGTTTGGGTATCCGTCCCCCTGCTGGCCGTGGTGGTGGGGTACCTGGTGGTTCGGCTCATGCCGTTGTTCCGCTCCATGCAGCGGAAAATCGACCGGATCAACGCCGTGCTGCGCGAACAGATAATCGGCATCCGCGTGGTCCGGGCCTTCGTGCGCGAGCCGTTTGAGACCGAACGGTTCGGCGTGGCCAACAAGGAACTCACGGACGTCTCGCTGCGCATCGGCGCCCTGTTCGTGCTCATGTTTCCGGCCATCAGTATGATCCTGCATTTGTCCACGGCGGCAGTGCTATGGTTCGGCGGCCAGCGGGTGGACGCCGGCGCAATGCAGGTGGGCTCGCTCACCGCGTTCCTGCAGTACCTGCTCCAGATCCTGATGGCGGTCATGATGGGCACCTTCATGGCCATGATGATCCCGCGGGCCTCAGTCTGCGCCGACCGCATCGGCGAGGTGCTCGGCGTCGAACCTTCCATCCACGACCCCCAAAACCCGCAGGCTCCTGCCTCACTGGCGGGAGTGGTGGAGTACCGCAACGTCACCTTCGCCTACCCCGGGGCCGAATCCCCGGTGCTCAGCAACATCAGCTTCACTGCCCGTCCCGGCCAAACCATCGCGATCATCGGCTCGACGGGTGCCGGCAAAACCTCCCTTCTGTCCCTGTTGCCGCGGCTCTACGACCCCGTGGAGGGGCAGGTCCTGCTGGACGGCGTTCCGGTGGACCGGCTGGACCGTGCCGAGATCACCAAACGCGTCGCTCTGGTGCCGCAACGCCCCTACCTCTTCTCCGGTACCATCGGGCACAACCTGCGGTTCGGTAAGACCGAGGCGACGGAGCAGGAACTTTGGGATGCGCTCCGGGTGGCCCAAGGGGATTCCTTTGTCCGGGAGAAGAAGAACGGCCTGGACTCGCGGATCTCGCAGGGAGGCACCAACGTTTCCGGCGGCCAGCGGCAGCGGCTCTGCATTGCCCGCGCCCTGGTCACCAAACCCCGGGTCTACCTCTTTGACGACTCCTTCTCGGCCCTGGACGTGGCCACTGACGCCCGGCTCCGTGCCGCCCTCAAGGCAACCATCGCGGACGCCACCGTCATCATCGTGGCCCAACGCATCTCCACCATCACCGAGGCCGACCAGATCCTGGTGTTGGACAACGGGCGGATTGTGGACAGGGGCACGCACGAGGAACTCCTGGAAACCTCGCCCACCTACCAGGAGATCGTTGAGTCCCAGTTGAGCGTGGAGGAAGTGGCATGAGCCCCCGTAGGAAGGACTCCGCGGCAGTGGAGAAGACTGCCCAGCCATCCCCGCCGGCTGCGGGCGACGGGCATCAAGATGACGACTTCGTCGAGGAGGAATTCCAGCCCACCGAAGCCGACGGTGGCATGTTCGGCGCCATGCCCGCCAAGAAGGCCGAGCACTTCTGGCCTTCGGCCAAGCGGCTCATGGGCCTACTGAAACCGGAATCCCTGGGTATCTATGCGGTGGTGGGCCTGGTGGTCATCTCCGTGGTCCTGAACGTCATTGCCCCCAAGATCCTGGGCCAGGCCATGGATGTGATCTTCGCCGGGGTGGTGGGCAGGCAGCTGCCCGCCGGAGCCAGCAAGGAGCAGTTTGTTGCCGGGCTGCGCCAGCAGGGCCAGGACGACTTCGCGGACATGGTGTCCCGGATGGAGCTGGTGCCCGGCGCAGGGATCAACTTCGACAAGCTCACAATGCTCATCGCCATCGTCCTGCTGATGTACTTCGTGGCGAACATTTTCATGTGGCTGCAGGGCTATGTGCTGAACCGCATCGTCATGAAGGTCATCCGCCGCCTGCGCGATGACACCGAGAGCAAGCTGAACCGGCTGCCGCTGAACTACTTCGATACCCGGCAGCGCGGCGACGTGCTCTCCCGGGTGACCAACGATGTCGACAACATCCAGCAGGCGCTCCAGCAGGCGTTCGCGCAGCTGGTTAACTCCGTGCTGACCGTGGTGGGCATCGTCATCATGATGTTCATCGTTTCCTGGCAGCTTGCCCTGATCGCCCTGGTTGCCCTGCCGTTGTCCGGGGTGGCCGCAGGCATCATCGGGGCCCGAAGCCAGAAGCTCTTCGCAGCCCAGTGGAAGAACACGGGGTCGCTGAATGGCCAGATCGAGGAGTCCTTCTCCGGACACGACCTGGTCCGCGTCTTCGGCCGCGACGCGGACATGCTGGCGCGGTTCGAGGAACGCAACGAGGAACTGTACAGGGCGAGCTTCGGCGCACAGTTTGTCTCCGGGATCATCTTCCCTGTGATGCAGTTCGTTTCCTACCTCAGCTATGTGGGCATCGCCGTGGTGGGAGGCCTTCGTGTGGCGTCCGGAGCGATGTCCCTGGGCGATGCCACGGCGTTCATCCAGTATTCCCGCGAGTTCACCCAACCGCTCGGCCAGATGGCCGGCATGGCGAACATGCTTCAGTCAGGCGTGGCATCCTCCGAGCGCGTGTTCGAGTTCCTGGACGCCGAGGAACAGGACGTCGAGACGGCCACTGAACACCTGCCGGCCAAGACTGACGGACACGTTGACTTCAGGAACGTGACCTTCAGCTACACCCCGGACAAGCCGCTCATTGAAAACCTGTCCTTCACGGCAGAGCCGGGCAACACCGTGGCGATTGTCGGACCTACGGGTGCCGGCAAGACCACCCTGGTGAACCTGGTCATGCGCTTCTACGAGCTCAACTCGGGCTCTATCCTGCTGGACGGCGTGGACGTCACCCACCTCAGCCGGTCGGAGCTGCGGTCCAAGGTGGGCATGGTGCTGCAGGACGCCTGGCTGTTCGGCGGGTCCATTTACGACAACATCCGCTACGGCAACCTCGACGCCACCGAGGAACAGGTCATGGCCGCGGCCAAGGCCACCTTCGTGGACCGTTTCGTCAGGGCCCTGCCGGAGGGCTACAGCACGGTGATCGACGAGGAAGGCAACAACGTCAGCGCCGGTGAAAAGCAGCTGATCACCATCGCCCGAGCCTTCGTGGCCAACCCCTCGCTGCTGATCCTGGATGAGGCCACCAGCTCCGTGGACACCCGCACCGAGTTGCTGGTGCAGAAGGCCATGGCAGCGTTGCGATCGGACCGGACCAGCTTCGTAATCGCACACCGCCTCTCCACCATCCGGGATGCCGATACGATCCTGGTCATGGAAAACGGACGAATCGTTGAACAGGGCAACCATCAGGTGCTGCTCGCTGCCGGCGGGGCCTACCACCGCCTCTACATGTCGCAGTTTGCCGGTGCTGACTCCGGCGAAACAGCGGTGGATGACTCGACGGCGGTGCGCAGCTGAGCGCCCACGGTGGCCAGCGCATCGAGGTCTTGGTCCCGATGCGCTGGGGCGACATGGACGCCTACGGCCACATCAACAACGTCCAGATCGTGAGGATGCTGGAGGAAGCGCGCGTCGCAGCTTTCGGGCCGCCGCGGGGCACGGGCCTGCCGGGCGTTCAGCCCCCTGTGTCGCTGTTCAACGATGTCCCGGAGGGCACGCTGGCCCTGATTGTGGACCACAAAATCCGCTACGTCAGGACGTTGGAGTACCGCAACGTTCCGGCCGTGGTCCAGGTCTGGATTGGCGCCGTCAAGGGCGCCAGCTTCGATATCCATTACCTGCTCCAGGACCCCGTCACCGGGGAGGACTGCGTGAAGGCAAGCAGCCACCTGGCCTTCGTGGATGAGGCGACCGGCAGGGTGCAACGGCTCACGCCGGAGCAGAAGGACCGGATGGCCCCCTACAGGCACTAAGACTCTGGCCGGGAAGGCATAGCAAAGACTGAACTGTAAACACCGGCCTTGAACCACCACACATCTCGAAAGGAAGCCCAGATGGCCAAGAACAAGAAGCGCGCGGCTCAGAAGAAGAAGACCTGGAAGGAAATGTCCCCGGCGGGAAAGGTGGGCACCATCCTTACCGCGATCGTGCAGGTGTCCCTGCTGGTGGCGGCCCAGCGCGACATCTCGCACCGGCCGGCCGAGCTGATCAACGGCCCGAAGGCCGCGTGGAGGGCAGCGTCCTTTGTGAACTTCATCGGACCCATGGGCTACTTCATCTTTGGCAGGAAGCGCTCTGCCACCGGCAAGTAGCATGCCTTGCGGTAGGCCAGTTCAGCGGCCGTGGAGCGCACGTCCAGCTTGACCCTGTAAATTTGAGGGCATGACCCCCACTGCCACTGCTGCCATGACCCGCGCCCTCGGCATCTCCAAGGAGATCGAGGACGCGGCGTGGTTCGTACTGGGACCGGGGCTGCAGGGGAAGGCGTCGCCCTTGGACGGCCGCACCAGGACGTGGTCCGTCCCCGCCGCCGCGGAACTGCTCGACCGCCTGGAGCGGGGCATCGCGGATTCCAAGGCGCCCATGATGACCAACCTCCGCGAGAACCTGGAGGGGGCCACCCGCGGGGCCAAGCAGCTGGCGGTGGAACTGCTCTTCCTGCAGTCCCTGCCGCTTGCCCACGAGGTGAAGTCGCTGAAGGTCAAGCGTGCCAGGGTGGCAGAAGCCGCAGGCTGGTTGGAGCCGCCCTTGGAGCTCCCTGAAGAGCTGTACGCCGGCATGACCGACCACGGCGTGATCCGCGACCGGACCGCCGAATTCAACTGGACCATCTGGGACCACCTTAAATGGCTGTGCCGGTTCGTCCGGAACGTCGCCCAGCGCCCGGCCGCCGTGGTGCAGGCGGCCATCAAGGACCCCCTGCAGTTCCATCACCTTGCCGCCTCCACCCCGGACGACCAGCCCGCCATCCGCCGCAGCATCGAATTCCTGGCCTGGCCCAGCTACTTCGAGCCCGTGGTGGCGGACGTGGAGCGTCAGGAGATCCGGGACGCGTTCGCCTCGCTGGTAGGAGGGGCCAACGGAGACAGCGAAGAAGACATCACCGCCGATATCCACCGCATCCGCTTGCACCTGGACGAGCAGGCCGGGCAGCGCATCGACTGGTACTCCCGGCAACTGGTCAGCCAATGGCGCAAAGTGGGCGACCCGGGCCGTCGCGCCTGGCTGCTCCGGACACACAGCGACCACGCCGAGCTGCTCACCGCCTGGCACGGCGAGGAAAAGGTGACCCTCGACGTCGAACACCTCCGCCACCTGGACCCCGGCGTCAGTGCCGGGGTGGTGCAGCACGCCGTGGACGAGGACTACAAGCACCTTGGCTACGTGGAGCGTGAGGACACCAAGACCGCGGTCTTCGCCTTCCTGACCGTCATGAAACCTGGCGACCTCGTGCTCTACCAGCACGCCGGAACGGTGCGCCTGGGCGGTGTGCTGGGGGAGCCCGAGTACAACGACGACAACCGGCGGCTCCGCCGCAAGGTGCGCTGGTTCGACGACGGTCACACAACCGCCAGCCTGCCCCGGCACGTCCAGCGCCAGCTCGCCACCCCCGGCATCGTGGTGGATACGACCCGCGTGGTCCAGGCGCTGCAGGCGCTGCTGCCGGCAGAAGCGGAAACCGAGCCTGACAGCGATACTGAGGGCGCCGCCGTCGTCCTCCCCTTGCAGGAGGGCTTCCGCCCGCTGACGCAGGAATTCGCCGCATCCCTGCACATGGAACTGGACCCGCTCCAGGAGATCGCCGACCTGCTGGAGGAAAACCGGCAATTGGTGCTTTACGGGCCGCCGGGCACCGGCAAGACCTACCTGGCCAAGCACCTGGCGGCTGAACTTGCCGATGACGCTACCGACGAGCGCGTCAAGCTGGTGCAGTTCCATCCGTCCTACGCCTACGAGGACTTCTTCGAGGGCTACCGGCCGGACAAGACCGACGAAGGCCAGGTGTCCTTCAAGCTGGTGGCCGGGCCGCTGCGGCGCCTCGCAGAGGAAGCCGCAAAGCCTGGGAACGAGAAGAAGCCGTACTTCCTGATCATTGACGAAATGAACCGGGCCAACCTGGCCAAGGTGTTCGGCGAACTGTACTTCCTGCTGGAATACCGGGACGACCGGATCTACCTGCAGTACAGCCCCAACGAGCCGTTCACGCTACCGGACAACCTCTACATCATCGGCACCATGAACACCGCGGACCGGTCCATCGCCATGATGGATGCCGCTATCCGCCGCCGGTTCTCGTTCATCGAACTGCACCCGCAGACCGAACCGGTCAAGGGTTCCCTGCTGCGCTTCCTCGAGGCCCGGCAGCTCGACACCACCCCTGCACTGCTGCTGGACGCCCTCAACGGCGCGATTGATGAGTGGGACCGCGACCTGATGATCGGCCCGTCCTACTTCATGAAGCCGGCAGCCCAGACCCCGGCCGGGCTGCGCCGGATCTGGAAGTACGAGCTCATGCCGCTGCTGGAGGAGCACTACCACGGCCAGTTGACCCGACCACAGCTGGAAGAGCGCTTCGGGCTGGACCAGCTGCTGGGACGCATTGCAGCGCGGTGATTCCCGGGCGCCCGGCACACCAACCGGTCCTGTGCGGCACCTGGTCCTGGATGAGCTGTCCGCCGGCCTGGTGGAGCGGCTGGACTCCGCCAGTGCTTCCTTCCTGAACACCAGCGGCCTGGCGAAAGCATCGCCCATGGGCATGGGGCTGTACCGGATCGAGCCCGTGGGCAAGGTAGGGTCCGTGCGGACAACCACTATGCAGCTGGATGTCCGGCCCAAGGACCGGCTGGGACTTAGCCGGCTCCTGTTCCTGCTCAGCTACGCGGGGGAGCAGGGCTTCCGGCCGGACCTGGTGGCGGCGAGCGAAGACGGCGACCTGTGGAGCGCGCTGGCAGAATCGCTGGCCCGGCTGGCGGAACGGGCATTGGGCCGCGGCGTCCTGCAGGGCTACCTCACCGTGGACGAGTCCCTGCGCACGGTGAAGGGGCGAATCCGGATTTCGGACCAGATCTCCCGCCGCCCTGGCATGCTGGTTCCCCTCGAAGTCTCCTACGACGAGTTCACGGAGGACATTGCCGAGAACCGGATTTTGCGTGCAGCCCTGGACCGGATGGGACAGGTTCCCGGGGTGCGACCCGACGTGCTGGGCCGGCTGCGCCAGCTGAAGGGAAAGCTCGACGGCGTCACACGCCTTCCAGCCGGTGCTCCGGTGCCGCCGTGGAAGCCCACCCGGATGAACTTGCGCTACCACGCCGTGCTGCGGCTGGCGGAACTGGTCCTGCGCAATGCATCCGCGGAAGCCGGTGAGGGCAAACAGCAGACCGCCTCCTTCGTAGTCGACATGGCGCAGGTGTTCGAAGACTTTGTGGGCACTGCACTGCGCACCGCGATGGCGGCTTATCCGGGGGAGCTGCGGCTGCGGTACAACGCCCTGCTCAGTGAGGCCGTGCGTGATTCCGACCGGCTGTCCGTGCGCCCGGACGCGGTCCACATGCTCGGTGGCCGACCCGTGGTGGCCTACAACGCCAAGTACCGGGCGGCCTCGGATACCGGCGCGTCGCTGACGGCGGACCACTACCAGATGCTGGCCCACTGCACCGCGCTGGCCGTGCCCACCGCCTGGCTGGTCTATGCCGGCAAGGGTGAGGTCAAACTTCGCCGCATCCTCAACACCGACATTGACATCGTTGAGTTTCCGTTGGACCTCAGCCAGCCGCCGTCGGCCATCCTTGGGTCCATCAAGGACCTGGCCGGCCAGTCGTGGGGCGAAGTAGTCCGGCAGGCCAGGAACGCCTGACCGTAACTGGCCCGTCCGTCGTCGTCCCTTTAGACCGGCACGCGGAACGTGAACGTCGTTCCCTTACCCAGCGAGCTCTCGACGTCGATGGTTCCGCCGTGTGCCTCAACGATCGCCTTGCTGATGGGAAGCCCCAGGCCCACGCCGGGAATGGCGGTGCGCCGGACGCTGCTGGTGCGGAAGAATTTGGCGAAAACCTCGGACGTATCCTCGGGAGTCATCCCCATGCCGGTGTCCGTGACGCGGCAGGCGACGCGTCCTTCCTGTTGTGCGAGCGACACCACCACCTCACCGCCGTCGGGCGAGTATTTGATGGCGTTGGACACCAGGTTGTCCAGGACTTGGGAAATCCGCGCACTGTCCACGTGGGCTTCCAGCCGCTCCGGGGCTTCGGCCCGCAACTCCACTCCGGCGGCCACCGCCCGTGGCATCGCGGAGGACACGCTGCTGCGCACCAGCTCGGCAACGTCCACGGCTTGGGGCGTGACGATCAGCTCGCCGTTCCGGCTGGACAACAGGTCCGACACCAGGGTCAGGAGCCGCTCCGAATTGCGGCGGATGATCTCCAGCATCTGGCCCTGCGGCTCGTCCGGCTCCTCGGCGAGCAGGATCTCCACGTAGCCGAGGATGGAGGTCAGCGGGGTGCGGAATTCATGGGAGACACTGGAAACGAAATCATCCTTGGCGGTGAGGGCGTTTACCAGGTCCGTGACATCGCTGAAGACGATCACCGAGCCGGTGAAGTTGCCGTCGGAATCCTTCATGGCGCGCGCCGTGGTCACCAGGGCCCGCTGGTCCTTCCCCTCACCCAGCCACACCAGGTAATCCGTAAAGGTCTCACCGAGAACGGCGCGGCGCACCGGACGTTCCTCAATGGGGATCAAGGTCTTCCGGTCTGCACCATAGACCAGCAGCTGCGACTCGTTGGGGTCCGCAATGTTCTTGGGCCGGGCCAGCTCGTGGTTGGCGCGCTGCTTCCGGTTCATCAGGACGTCATGCCCGTCCGCGTCGACGGCCAGCACACCGAGGTGCACGGTATCCAGGATGGTGTTCAGCAGCGACTCCTGTCGTTTGCTGGTACGCAGGTTGGCCCGCAGTTGCTCGTCTTTTTCCTCCAGCTGTTCTTGCTGGCGCATCATGCTCTGCGTCAGGACGCTCACCGACACCCCGATTCCCAGCATCATGACCGGCAGGAGCAGGGACCGTGCGAAGTCCTGCGGATTCTGGTTTCCCTTCAGCAGCAGCGGCACCCAGATGATGGCCAGCGGTCCCAGGAAGGACAGCCACAGTGCGGCCCGGGCGTAGTACCCGGATGCGCAGAGCCAGATGACCGGAAACACGGCGAGCAGGCTGATCCCCGTGAGGCTCTCCTGGCCGCCTTCCCTGCCCGCCGTGATGGAGACGAAGTCCAGCAGCGGGATGGCGAGGAAGCTGGTGTAGGGCAGCCGTTCCCAAGGAACGGCATAGCAGAGCGCCATGATCACCAGCTGTGAGACCAAGAACGTAATGAACAAGGGGTTGTTCATTGTGTCCGGGAAGAACGCCCACACCAGCACGGCCGTCAGGATGGTGGTCACGAACAGCGGCATCTGGCTCATGGCCACGCGGTCCGTCAGCCGGTATTCATGAAAGGGACGCTTGAACAAGCGCAGCCGTCCCCAGGACCAGGCCGTGGGGATGCTCATGGTGCGGAAGACGCGGACGTCAGGGGGTGCGAGACCATAGCAGCAGGATATCCGCAGCCAGCTATACTTCTGACGTTGGCACTGAGGGGGCTCTATGAGTGAGGCACGTGTGGGTCTGGTCATCG
>Ga0308169_10001292_pt1 | contig 29825 bp, 44 predicted proteins | sample PhyBR1_2_FD_202139 | JGI IMG/M metagenome (GOLD analysis project Ga0308169, IMG submission 202139) | Phyllosphere microbial communities from UC Gill Tract Community Farm, Albany, California, United States - DLSLSB.R1 | ecosystem: Host-associated > Plants > Phyllosphere > Unclassified | place...
GCGGTCTTGCGGCGTCACCGGCGGATCATAAGGCGTTGACAAAAGCTGAGAGCGCTCAACCTGATCAATGGTTGTTCGAGCTGTGGACGGGGTAGAGCAATCCTGCGTCGCGTGTTGCGTGTTGATGAGCGGGAAGAGACACTCTGAACGGTGGCGAAACATCAGACGTCACTCGCGTTTCAGAATGTGACGCGCGGCGAGGTGAGTGACTTGTTCGTCAGAAGCGTGTCTGAACCACCACAGCATGCATGCGCAGCGCCTACGAGCATCTCTGCGTGTGGTCGTGTTCACTGAGACACGCCGCTCCTGCATGCTAAGACGCCTGCTTCAGGCCTTGCGGGGCCCATGGAGGGAGGTGACGCGTAGGTGGTCGTCGTGATAAGCAACGATCTCGTGACGTGGCAAGACGGATTGCATCCCTCGTCGTCATCGACGCTGTGCCCTCGCTCACCGCTATTGACGCTTGCACCGTTGTTTCGTTCACTCAATTCCATCCAGCCTGCTTCATCTTTGTGACATCCACGGAGTAGTAGACTGATAGAGTCCTCTCCCGCGCTCTCCGCTCTGACCTGAACCACTCGCAACCAACCACGCTCAACATGTCCGCTCCCGAGGTCCACCAACTCTCGCTCGGGCCGCTCACGGGTGTTGCCTTCAGCCCCGACCGCTCTCGTGCGTGCACAACTATTTTTTGCTTGCATGAAGGCACTGACTTGTAGAGGTTGTGGTCAGCCCAAACAACAACGAAGCGCAGATCTACAGCAAGTCGGGCGACGAATGGCAGCTCACCCAGACCCTTGCCGAGGTTAGTCCTTGTGTTGTTTCGCAGTGCAGGCGGTGCAACCCTTGTCAATCCCAATCCAGGTTCATATCGGGAACTCGGCGCTGCCTTTTCGTTCGGCAACCAGCATATCGCTGACGCGCAGCACGACAAGCTCATCACCGCCATCTCCTGGGCGCCGCAGACCAATCGGATCGTGACCTGCTCCCAGGACCGAAACGCGTACGTCTGGACCCCCACCGAACAAGGCTGGAAGCCGGCGCTTGTGCTTCTCCGGATCAACCGAGCCGCGACGTGCGTCAAGTGGTCGCCTAACGAGGACAAATTCGCCGTGGGAAGCGGTGCCAGGTGAGTTGTCACCCCGCAACGGCTCTGGGAGGAGCTCACGTGCAGGACCATCGCTGTTTGTTCCTTCGATGAAGAGAACAACTGGTGGGTGTCAAAGCATATCAAGAAGCCGCTGCGATCGACGGTGCTTGCTATCGATTGGCATCCCAACAATGTGCTGCTGGCGGCGGGCGCAGCGGATGCGAAGGCTTATGTCTATTCGGCCTTCATCAAGGGCGTTGATGCCAAGTGAGCCGCGGTGTCCTCGGCAAGCGAGCATCAGCTGACCTGTAGACCGGAGCCGACCGCATGGGGAGAGAAGCTTCCCTTCGGGACTATCTGCGGCGAGTTCTCGAGCCCGAACGGTGGATGGGTGCACGACGTCGCGTTCTCGCCGTCCGGCAACATCCTCGCTTATACCGGTGAGTGCACGAAAAGCCAGCCAGAGACTTCAGCTCACGTCAGCACACGACTCATCCATCAGCCTCGTGTACCCCTCTGCCCCCGGTCAGCCCCCCGCGGCGCACATCTCCGTCCGCCTCCCGTCCCTGCCCTACCTCTCCCTGACGTTCATCTCCGAGAACAGCCTCATCGCTGCGGGCCACGACTGCCAGCCCGTTCTCTACACAGGCGACGAGTCTGGCTGGGCCCTCTCCCACTCGCTCGATGACCCCGCCACGGCCGGCTCGCGCGCGCTCACGCCGTCCGCGACGGGCGGGCGACCCACCGGCGGGGTTGGGCGACTCAATAACGAGGCGTTTAACCGGTTCAAGCAGGCCGACTCGCGGGGTCAGACGGGCCCGCCTGTCCCGGGCGCGAAGCCCTCCGCGGCCAGCGGTGGAGCGGCAGTGGGGCCTGATGGGCTGCTGCTCACGGTGCACCAGAACTCCATTACCTGGGTGGACGCGTACGAGTGGGGAGCGAATGGCGAGGTTTCGAAGGTGTCGACGGCGGGGAGGGATGGAAAGCTCGTCATTTGGCCGGTCACTGCCAAGGGCGCAGCAGGGCTTGCCGGAAAGATGGGAAATTTGCACGTGTAGGTAGTTGAGTTGTATATGGGGTAAACAATGCTTGAATTCACATGAAACAATGGTGTCAATGCCTCGTTCAAATCGAGCGATCTCGACTCCCTTGTGATGCTTTGGACGTGCCCGCAACATCAGGGTCCTCAGGGTTATGATAATGCATGAGTTGCCAGGGATCGACCGCTCTTCGGAACGCAATGAGAACGTAATGTATAGACAGTATAACATACAAGTGGGCTACCGAGACACAGGTATCGTACATCCGCAGCCGGCGCCATTCGTCTCGGAGTGGGAGGACAGCCGTGTTGGACTGTTGGACTGGTCAAGTCAGCTAATAACCCCGTGGCGCGAGTCGACTTACTCCCCGCCGATGACCGGCATTACACACCCACGGTCGGATCGTCGACCGCATATGTCTGGACGAACCCATGCCCTCTGTTCTCTGCCGCGGACTGGACCTCGCCGAAGACTCCCGCTTCAGTGTACGAACCTCCTCCCCCGCCGGCACCACCGAGCCCACCGCCTCCGCCACCAGAGTAGCCTCCGCCACCACCCCCTCCAAGTAAGCTCCCTCCCCCTCCACCCCCGTACCCGCCTCTTCCGCCGCCGACACCCGCCGCTCCGCCCGCGAATCCATTGGAGAATCCGCGTCCACCTTGTCCGCCACTCGGTGTCACCTCATTCAGGGGTAGGCCATCTCCACCGATGCCTCCGCCGCCCCCGCCACTGACGAGAGACACACCGCCTCCTTGTCCACCTTGACCTGAAGCCCCGCCTTGACCGGCTTGAATGCCCGACCCGGCACTCCCGCTTCCGGTGAGAATGATGGTGCCGTCGGTGGTCGGAGATTTGGTGTCTAGGAAGGTCATGCCGCCTCCGCCACCCGCCGAGAGCAGCAGCACCCAGCTGGCTGGATCACTCCCGATGCCTGGCGCTGCAAAGACGTGCGTCGCTCCCCCGCCGCCTGATCCGCCGCCCAGCGGGAAGGAAAGGCCATTCGTGGCCGTCGTCGTGTCGGGTTTCCCTGCCCGTTCCCCCTACCCGTCAGCAACATCTGCACTAAATGCGGGACGTACGGTGGCACCGCTCGCAGCTGTTTCTGCAGCTGACAGCCTCCAGAGGATGTCTGAGTGGTTCGATGTCGAGACCGCTTTCAGCGTGTCAGTTGTCGGGGCAGACTCTAACGCGGTGACGAGCCCCCGACCCAGCTCGGACTTCGGATCAAGCGTGAACGGCGATGGAGGAGGTGGCTGTTCGCCAACGAAGATCTCCACAACCGCCCCCTCGACCATCAGGTACGTGGCATCTAAGACCACACCCGCCGAACCATGGTTCCCGACTCGTCCACCACCCGCTCCGGCGATGTGAAAACGATAAAAGCCGTCTTCTGGAGCAATCCAGGTCCGCATGGCGCCAGTGTATTGGAACGACGCGAGGGGCGTATCTGCGCGACCTGTTAGTCGCCCCTCGGTTTCGCCCTCTCGAGGCGGCGGGGCAGTTGGACGAAGAGGTCGAAGCGCGCGGAGTGGGAGACGACGCGCCAGGTTTTCTGCCTTGGTGTTGAATGTGGGTGATGCCCACGCGTCGTAGGACGACCAGGTATCGGTGGACTGCCCGGGGGTGCTGGCTGAGGCGGGGTGGAGAGTGGTGAGAGCGAGGGTAAGCAGGACCAAGCTAGTGGCGAGGACACGGAGACGACGCATCTTGCGTTGCTATGTAGTCGTATGCCGGTGCCAGGGGTGCTCAGATATCGCTATCGAGTGCGTTGAAAGAGGGATAAGCTGGAGACGCGTGCTCGGCGTCAAGTGTCTGGATACTGTGGGTTGGACTGGAAAAAGTACTGTTAAGTATTGGTAGGGTGGGGCGGCATGCTTGATGGGGGGAGCGCAAGCTCCGGAAAGCGAACATGAAGCGAATAGCGAATACGAGTTGATGAGCACAGACACATGTTCGCCGATCGCTCGAGCCGAATAAGGTAGGGTAGCCCAAGCGATCAATTGTCCCCTGGCCACTTCGAGAGTCGCCCCATCGTTCCTTCGACATGACCATGAGTGAAAGCAGTCCTCGTCGCGCCGGTCTCGCTCACCGCGCTTGACATTGTGCTGCCGGCTTTTGACAGAGGATTGCTCATGGACGAACCATGGCTTAACAACCATCTTTCTGAAGTCCTTTTCGGTGCAGTGTAATCAATGTCGATCGCCAGGGGATCGATCCGCCCACAGGAGGTGACAGATGACCAACATAGATCGAGGGCTTCTTCCAGCCAGCGAAACCTGCACGTGATATCATACATCACCAAACGTCGGCACATCTATCAGATGCTTGTAATACCCCGCTCACTGACCATGCACATTCATTCGCTCCATCCCGCCCGCCACGCCCGCGACACTCCCTCCAGATGCAGCTCGGTGACCCTGCCACTGCGGCTGTCCATGTCCCGGCTGTCCTTGCCCCTGCGCCGCCGGTTCAGCACCGTGTTGGGCGGGGTATGGCGAGGCGCCATACGCCGGCTGCGGCACTCCATCTTGCACCTGCCCATGCTGCTGGCCCTGGGCTTGCGCCTGCGCAGCGTAGTACGCATCCCACGCCGCACGATGTTCGGCTTCCACATCATTGCCTGCCCCGAGGCCCGCTGCGCCGGGGTTGGTGTTGTTCCGCTGAGGTCCGGACGCCGGCGGGAGGTCAGGTGCACCGGTGGGGGCTCGGTGTAAGCTCGCTTGCGAAGCGACACTTTGCTGGTAGAACTGCCCGGGAGCGGGAGCGGTCTCTCCTTGAGGGGTGTAAGCCGGCTGTTGTTGTTGTTGTTGAGGCGAGGTGGATGGGTGGTATGGGTGCGGTTGGGGAATAGGCAAGGCTTGTTGCTGGCCTTGCTGGTAAGGATCAGGTTGCTGGGCGTATGGAGGATGTTGCGCGTCCGGCGAGTGAGCCGGAGGAGGGTGTTGGGGGAATGCCTGGGGCTGCGCTGGGTACCCGTTGTGGTCATATGAATGTTGTTGAGCAATAGCTGGAGGTTGCTGAGGGTGCTGTTGGGCGGCATATGGGTCATGTGGGGGCGGGGCGTAGCCGTATTCTGTTCATCAGCGCGCCCAATGATTTGGTTCTAACTAAGAAGCTGCTTACGAGGCTGAGCGGCAGGGCCGCGACGCAACTCCTCGTACTGCTGGATCGCTCGCACGAAGTTGGCGTTCATGTGTTCCAGCTCGGCTTCTCGTCAACCTTTGTGACTTTCTCCGAAGTCACCAAACTCACCCTTCTGATCCGAGTACTTCTTGATCAAGTCGTTGATCTGCCCCTGCAGCTCCACGCTGGCCTGGTACATGCCCTGCGGCGTCAGAGTCGGCCGTCATCGTGAGCTTCCGTGCTTACCTCGACTTCGGGCGAATCGTCAATCCTCTCGCCCTTGCTCGGGTCGATCGCCTTCAGGGCCTGCAGAAGCTGGTCGACCAGACCTGACAATTAGTATCCATCAATCCCAAGCCAGGATGATGCGCACCAAGCGATGCGAACACCTTGGCCTCTGCCTGTGCTTCCTCCTGCAGTTCCCTCGGGGTCGGTTCCGGCATCGCTTCGACATACGTAACCGGGAAGATCTGCCCTCAGTTTTCCCCCCTGTAATGAGGTCACCGTGACTCACTCCTATCCTCCCGTTGCAAGCACCTCTCCACCACTCTTGGAATCCTCGATCCAGCACCTTGATAACGTCACCTCGCTCAAAATTCAGCTCTCCGACCTCGGCTGAGGTGAAGGTATACAGAGCTCGAACACGGGTCGCGCTGTTGATGTCAACCGACGCCGGTTCCGGCTCGGGCGGGACATAAGCGGGCTGAGGGGCGTGGTACGATGGCTGTTGTTGGTGATACGAAGCCGGTCGTGCAGCTCCGCCAGCAGATGACGACGACCCGTTCGTCGCCGATGGCTGGTATGTCGATCGTCCTCCTTTATCTTGCTTCGACAGCTCGAGTACCCGTTGGAGCTCTTCCTCTTCCCTTCTTTGACGCTCGTCGATCTGAGGTCAGTCTCGCTAAACAAATAACTCTGCATACTCACGAGTGACTCGGGAGCCGGTTCGGGCTCGTCGAAGACCACATCTGCAACGTTAGATCGAACCTCAGGGTAGGTAAAGCTAGACGGCATGCTCACTCTTGGCACGAAGCTGGTCGTAGTATTCGCCCATGATGCCCAGATTGGGGTCTCCCGTCTCTTCGAACTGCTTCGCCCATGCCTTGATATAACCCAGCGCCTTCTTCTTCACCGGAGCAGCGGTCGTCTGCGCTCAGCGATGACACACACAAAATGGTAGACATACCCGATCATTGATCAACCGATCCAAAGCGCCCGTCCATGGCCTCGATGACAGCTCCTCCAACAGCGGCTTGCTGCAGTTCTGTGCCAGTGTGTTCGCCAGCTGCACATGAGCTCAATGACCTCGTCCCCGATGCAAGCTCACCTCAAGAGCGTAAAGCTGTACATTCGGGTTCCGATGTGCGAGGCGTTTCTGCAGCGCGGCGACTGCATTACGGGCACTGCAGGTGAGCGACAGCCTACTTCAAGATTGCTTTAAGAGATGCTTACCCAGTCTGCCCTTCCCCAGACACCTTGTCGCATACCTCGAGGTTGAGCGCCCAGTCCTCGGACGCTAGGTTCTCATCCGTGGCTTTGGCTATGGAGTCAGCGCGGAAAGAAGGGTTCGGATTTGCAGCACAGGTCGGCGGGTATCAGACGACGGGAGACTCACTGATGATCTCGTCGTAAGGGTTTGCTGCTGCTGAGAACATGGTGCACGGGAGATGTATGCGGGGCAGGGAGTGGAAGGGATGTACACCAGGAGGATAGTACGACCGCTGTCGACTGTATCGGTGTCGGCCGTGCGCACTGTGCGCACTGGGGGGGGTGGGTTGCTTGGTCGTCGTCGTCATTGCGTGGCAATGGCGATGCATCATCTCAAACTTGCCTCTTTCGGTAAATCCACCGAGCTTCATCTTTATGCGTGCAAGCACCGAGCAACACCGTCAACCGAGAAAGGGCGCGTGCAGCATTTCCAGCCAAGACGCCTGCCGATCGGCCCCTTTCAAGGCGTAGCTACAGCACACAGCCTCAGCCATGTCCGACACGCCCAGGTCAAGCTTCCCCCTCGCCTTGCCCCCCGCGGACTTGGCGATCCCTCCGCCAATATATCGTCGACCCGCGCTGATCACGACGTACTCGCACCTCCCGGACCGGAGCATACAGCACGATGACTCGTCTATGGCTTATTACTCGCCTGCACCCATAGGCAGTGACCTGAATTACGGCTTTGAACGGCGTATAGAGCGGGATGAAAGCATCGACGAACATTTGGATGGGTTGTGTGAGGCGCTGCGAGAGGTCGAAGAGCGGGGAGGGCAGGCGGAGAGGAAAGGCGGGATCATTACCTGGAGGGGAATGGTGACCAGGTGTGTATGTTCATGGCAGGCAGCCTGCATGCCCCAGGGGAGCTGACAGTAGGATCATGACGGCGCCGTTCGAAGATCGTGAAGGCTGGGAGATGACAGCTGTACCGCTGGATGGATCCGTTTACGTCGAGCTGTATGACCCGCCAGAGGCCAAAGCCAAGAGGTGGGGTGAAAATCAGGGCGTCCAGTGGAGCTGAGCCCGCAGAAAGAGGAGTCAAGGCGACTATGCCAGGCAGACGTATATGGGCTATTCGTATGAGAGCTTCTCAACGATACCGACTGAGGGCATCGAGCCCCGAGATGCCGATCCTATCGGGTGGTCCGGCGATGTCAACACAAATATCCAGGTGGGTCTCGGTATGCAGTGAGGTGAGGATATGGGCTGAGGCTACAGTGGTGCAAGTGAGCATCACCGCATAAACTCGCTCGCAGCTGACCGGGAAGCGTTGTACGGTCCGCAATAGGCGAGTATCCCTTGTGTCTCGGCGGCGAGGTGGACTGCGTTGAGAGTGAGTCGACGCGGCCGGCAATAATCCATGCTGATCTCAGCCGATGTCGGTGCGGACCATCCCGGTCTGGAGAGATGTATGGAGCTCAAGACCAACAAGGTGATCGAGAATGAGCGGCAAGAAGCTGCCTTCCATAAGTGAGCTGGCAATACCTCATTCTCCTACCAGGCTGACCTTGCAGAAAACTGCTCAAGCACTGGGCACAGTCGTGGCTCCTGGGTGTGCCGGTATGTGTATCTGCGTTCTCCTGCAGTCGTGACCGATGTTGAGCTGCAGGCGGTGGAGATTGGCTTTCGGACGGAAGCAGGAATCGTGCGCTCGCAACGCAGATTTGACACCGAGTCAATACCAGCTTTGTACGTCGAGTCTCGTGCTTGGCGTGCGTCTCTGGCTGATCAAGAGCATTGCGTCAACCCCACGGCCCCAGTGGTCTGCCGAACCATGCCTGCATTTCCTAAACGCGACAATACAGCATATTCTCTTCCATGTGCTTCCGACAGATCCGACACCCGAGTACGGCCTGGCACCAGATGAACCACTTCCTCCCGCTGTGGTGTGGCGATTCCGCTTTGTTCCTAGACGAGGGGTCGAGCTGTACCGCGTCGACGCATACGACGAATGCCACGGGCGATGGGGTGGAGTCCTGCCGGAGGAATATGTCCGGTGGCGGATGAGCAGGAGATGAGACACGTATGAGTGGTCAGGCATGATGACATCATCCAATGCCTGGTGTACCATTGCGAAAGGTCGGCACAGATCTGAAATGGCTGGTGGAACCATCCTTTCTGACTAAAGCAGGGCTGTACTCGCGACGCGTCGCGTGTACGAGGGGGTGAAAGGACGTTTGCGCGGTGACTATCGCTAACCGAGTGGCATTGATGGGATGTTGATCTCCGTCCCCAGCTCACTATACTCACAGCGCTGCGCAGCGGAAACCGTTGATCGGCGTTAGCAAGCACCGCATCGACATCTCATCAACTACCCAAAAGAAGCGTGCCGCCGGACAGTGCGCTATCTAACATGCCACGCCTGCTACGCGCCCGTCAAGAGGACGCGAATGGGCTCGCAGATTCCGCGGTGACGATTACAAGTCCGACTTCACCAACGACTACTTCGGCCCGCCCGACTACGACGGCGAGCACGAAAGCCGACGAGGAAGAAGATGGTACGAAGACCGCGACTCCTGCGCGACCGACCACGAGTCGGGCGGTCGTAGCTGCCGACACCGGAACCGGCACGGGAGCGGCCGAGCCGACTGCGTCTGGCCCCGGGGCGATCGAACAGCTCGGAAACGCGTACGACAGCTGTGAGGGCGCGACGGAGTGCAGTCAGTCTGTCCTGGACTGGGCATCGGAGAATACGTGGATCGCTGCGGTAGCCAGTGAGTTGCCGAGCACGTGCTTTGTTTGAGAACTAGGTTGATTGAACAGTTCTCGTCTTTCTGGCACTTGGTCTCGCGACATGGCTGTTTTGGCACCGGAGGAGGAAACACAAGAGGGCCTTGGAGTTGAAGGAGAAGAAGGCTAGTGTTCGATCAGGAAGCAAGTCAGGGGACTGAGAGGCGTAGACAAAAGCATACTGTTGTAAAGATTGCTTGACCATGCCATTGTATCAACGGACATGCAGTGAACTCATCCAAGCGGAACACTCAGCCACCGTGTCGTTCATCCCCTTGCCCTATCACGGGATGGCGCTCGCAGGATGAACGGCCTAGCCTCGGGCGGCTAGCAGCGCTTGAACGGGCATTTGCCGGGTGTCCGCGTTTCCTAGCCGGAGTTAACCGAAGGCACCCGCGAGGATGATCGACTGGGCTAACGATACGAGTCAGCCAACATCTCGACTCGGTGCCCTACAAGTCTTCTATTGCCCTCGCTTTTCACAGGGGTTGTGGTCTAGCTCTCATTCTGTGAGGATTGTACATAGTCATCCAGCTCCGTCCGTGGCCTCTCAGCGATTAGCGACCGATCTAGCGCCAAGTAGGCTTCTATCAGCTCCGTTCCGTCACTAGCCGCTCGCTCGTGGTCGCGCCTGACCCTCCACCCTCCACGCTTCTCCCCATCTACTACTTCTCTACCCGGCCGTTGCAGACGGACTTTCAAATCAATCATGGTCACCACCCCAATGGACACGAACGGAATCGCGATCGTCCAGCCGGTCACGGGCACGAACACCCCCCAGCACAACGAGGCTTATCACAAGGGGTATTTCTTGAACGACAAGGCTCGAGTCAGCGAGATTGACGGGAGTGAGTTGAATGTCTCCGCCGATATGACTTGGAGTCTGGAGAGTCGGAGACGGCTGGAGTGCCATCGGGCTGGAGGCAGACTTCGACCCGGAGACACTTAGCTGACCCCAGTCCGAGGTCTTCTGATTCACGAGAAACCCGGTGTTGTTTCTTTCGTACGTCGTCGCCCTGCACCAATCAAAGCTAAACACTGACGCGTAGCTGTGAGCGAATGACACCTCCACTCCCTCTACCTGTGTCTCACCCCAGCGCCGGCAAGCCGAACCCCACCACCTTTCCCTTTGAAAGCATCACGCTCAATCTCAAGCCGCCCCTCGGCCAAGCCTCCACCGAGAACAGCCCTCCGACGTCCTTGACCATCGAAGGTGCCGACCTCGACGCCGCGTTGCAGTACGGTCCCACCCCAGGACTTGCGACATTCAGAGCATGGCTCGAAGACTTCCAGTCGGCGGTACACGGTCGCGCGAAGGACGGGAGCTGGACCGTGAACATTGGAACGGGTTCGCAAGACCTCATGGCCAAGGTGGGCCGCATGGGATGCGCTGGCTGAGGACATGGCTGACATCTAGGCATTCAGCGTGGTGCTAAACCCCGGCGACCCTGTTCTGATCGAGACACCAGTGTACGCCGGTATCCTTCCCCCGCTGAAGAACCTTCAGGCCAAGACAATCGGTAAGCGGACAACGTGTCCTTGGGTCAGCTTTGAGCTCATGCCAGAGGTTGAAGTGGACGACGAGGGTATTTCGGCTGAGAATCTGGAACAGATACTTGCCAATTGGCCGGCGAACGAGAAGCGTCCTCGGGTCGTCTAGTACGTCCCAGCTCGCCGCTCAGCTTGCATACATGCTGAGACCCAGCGTCAACCCTACAGGATGTAATCCTTCTGGCTGCTCTCACTCAAGGGAGCGCAAGCTGGCCGTTCTGGAGGTTTGCAAGAAGTACCACTTGTTACTGCTGGAGGGTGAGTCGGACCAATGGGACATCACGAGCCACGACTGATATGCAGATGACCCGTACTGTGAGCTGGCGTTCAACATCCCACTTGCAAGACGCTGAGGGAAAGACTACTTGGCCCAGGAGCGGATTCCGAGCTATTTCGAGCTGGAGACGGAGGTCTTCCCGGAAGGAGGCCATGTGCTGCGGTTCGACTCGTTCTCGAAGCTGCTTGCTGCGGGCATGCGATTGGGTTTCGCCTCGGGACCGAAGGAGATCTTGCACGCTATTGACGTGCTCACTGCCGGTACGCTGCTTCCGCATCAGGTTATCCCGCCGACTGGTGAATTGACCTCAAGGTGCTTGCTTGCATTCCAGCGCCGTCTCTCAAGCGGTCGCGTACCGCCTCGTCAAACACTGTGAGCCAGTATCCCCCACAGCATGTCTGTAGCTCACGCAACAGGGGGCGTCGAGGGCTTCCTCAACCACGCACAGCACGTCGCCGACTTCTACGCTAGCAGGAGACAGCGTTTCGAAGATCTCGCGCACAAACACCTCGACGGCCTTGCCAAGTGGGTGAGCCCCACGGCGGGCATGTTCTTGTGGCTCGACCTGTCGCCCGCGGGCGTAAAGGATAGCTATGCCCTGGTCCGAACTGAAGCTCTCGCGAAGGGCGTGCTTGCTGTGCCAGGCTACTCGTGAGGCATTTCCTATTTGCGTCGTGTGGGCGGCGCCGTGTGCTTGACTAAGTGTGGGCTGATCAGCAGATTCTACCCGAATGGCCGGAAGAGCTCGCATGTCAGGACGAGTTTCTCCCTTGTCGATCTTGACCAAGACGCCGAGGTGGGCATGCAGCGTCTCGCGGAAGCGATCAGGGACTGGCGAAAACAGAATGGACTCGAGTAACAAGTGAGACATCCCGCAAAACTGATGCAAAAGGGTATGCATGACAATGAGGTGTTTCATATTTTGCTGCTCGTTATATGTGTGTCGAGTATTCGCATGACGAGTTGAAGGGCGTGCTTTGCACGGCTTCAGGATAAAGCCTCACTTGCGATTCCAATAGGCCGGAGACGCGGGCGACGGACATGGTGCGGAATGGAGGCCTCCATGTTGACTCGTAGGTTGGGATCCGCCTCGCTTGAAACGAAGGACTTGGTACCCAAACCAGATGCCCAGCGGGCCGAACGACGTCCGACCGTCGGCCATCGCAGTCTCAGAGTAGGCCAGTTAAAGGGTTTGCCTTCGACTCGGGCAGGAGCACCTCTTATGTATATCTGCACTTTCTCCACAAAGGAAAGCTACACTATAGTGCAGGGTGGAAAGGTCGTTGCAGTCTCATTCAAATGACTGCACGGGCTTGGAACAGTCTAGGAAGGGTGATCCAAGGGGCGAAGCCGGAAGGCAGCTATGGAGTCAAGCGGATGGCAAGTTATATATGCTGACAGACGTACTGAGCCCGCGGTATATCCCCATACCCCGGCAAAGCGAGTGCCACGGAGTCGAGACCATGCCCGCCACTCAGTCCGAAACCGCGCAGACAACTGCATCCTCAAACCCAAATGCCTCTTGCGCTCCTACTTCGAGCAATCATGCGTCAGCTGGCCAGCCGACCACGGCAGTGGCGGCCGCATCAGCCAGACCGACAAGCAGTTCGACGGTTGAGCCATCGCGGTTGTCAGTGGCTTCCTCTTGCACGACCCCTCTTGGAGACGTCGATGGCGTGTCCATGGCGGTCTTCAACGAGTCTGCTTGGTAGGCCAATGCGGTCGAGGTGAGAAACCCGTCCTTCTCTTCCACCTCACGAGACCTATATTGTCTGTACAGAGCACCGAGACCGATGACCGTCCAACCAACGAGGAGCATGCACATACATTGAGCTTGACTCTGCTTTGAGCGATTAATGCAGGATCACGTGTGGCATGGGTGTGGCCACGAAGCCTCAGTGTTTGTCTCCTCTTGTCGGTGGAGAACCCTGTAATCCAACTTGGGGCGCACACAAAGCAGGTATCATTCGACCTCAACTCAACCTAGGAACCTGTCTTTAGGGTGCCATTGCAATGCATAAGATCTCTCAAGGAACACCAGCGCCTTCACAGCCGGCGGCGCAGTTCTTATCCCCCCCCGCCTGGGTGATGAGTACATGAATTGGGGATATCACTATAGCCCTCCCCATGAACACCGCTGTGGGTTTGACATGTGCTCTTCTGGCTTGGCGAACATGCCAGAAATCTCCCTGTATTACCAGGAAAGCCCCACTGGAGCGACAATACAAAGGATGCCCCTGAACGGAAGGAGCGAAGGCCTAGACATAGTGGACATATATAGGAGACAGGAGGAGAGCCCCCGTCCAATCTTCGCTCCTCTCCCTTCGTAGGCAAAGCAGGCAGCACCCTTACCAGGTTGGAACTCATCTGAGCCAGCATGCCTTCTCAAGCCAGCGCCAATCAGTCTTTCAAACGCTCACAGGTCTACACCGACTTCCTCAGCCAAGGTGAGTGGCCTGCGGGGGTCGCCACTACGTGCTATGCCTGTCGACGGTCTTCCCTAAGAGCGTCGAAGCGACTGACGACGCAGATGACAGAAAAACTGCCCTTACCGAATCATACCTCAGTGGACTCGACAAGTACGATGTGAGCGAGATCCGCTCTCGATGGAGGTCCCTTCGAGACCGCACATCCGACGCGTCGCGAGACCTGCGACGCTTCAAAAGGCAGCTCAACATGAGCAAGAGCGACAAGGCAAAGTGGAGTCATCAGATCACCCAGGCTGCCAGGGATGACATTGCGTCGCGCGACCCAGAGCTTTGGGAGGAGCGTCTGGCAAGGAGATCTGCGCAGTCCTCCACCACGTCTAAGACGGGCCGTAGGCGGTCCCGCTCATCGTTGAAGCCTCGGAGCAGGGCTCCGAAATCGACCAATACTTCGAGGTCCACCACGAGGAGCAAGTCCAGGGAGTCGACGTCCAGGCCGTCCAGGAGCTCCCGCCCGACAGGCACACGCTCTTCCTCTCAGGCGGGCTCGAAGTCGAGTCGAACCTCGACGTCTGGCGGTACCGCCTCTACGGTGGGGCCCACTTTCCGCCCTGAGGCGAGGTCCGCGGCGGCAAGTTCTGCAATCAGCGCTGCCACCCAAGCTCCAACGCTTGTTTCGGCCGCTGCCTAGGTGGCAGGCTCTACTACTCGTTGCCACGTGAGACTCGGTATTGATTGTGGAATGAGGCGACGTTGGATTTTGTTTTTGGCCATACACGTGAGCGGTATGCATGTAGGGAGTAGAAAACTCGACAGTCATCGCGTAATAGCGGGTGAGGTGTAGACGCGTCGCTAGTGCTCTGCTGATTGCGGCCCTGCCAACAAATGGTCCTATACCGGGTACCTCGAGAGCTATACCATTGACGTGAGACTGCAACAGGGTAGTTGTTTGTCGCTCCCTGGACCCAAAGCCGATAGCACCGCTTGTCGCACGACTGCCATCCTCTTTGGGTGCTGAGGCAGCGCCTACCTTGGCTCACCGATCGTGGAGACCCCCTTGAGATAGCAGTCGACGTTCCAGCCGCTCGTGTTCCAACTCTACACACCGTCTCACCTTGCAGCCCAGCTCACGTGCTCTCCTTTGCCACTGTGGATTACGCTAGAAAATCTGGCACACTAGATTCACGTGCGATCCGCACAACAGTGGTCTCACCTGTCCACAAACGTTACGGGCTTTGGCCTGGCTGCCAATAACAAGCGGGATTTATCGAATCGGTCCCCTTCAGTCGCCATAGCCCTTAGAGCATTGGGGATATGAGAGCATGCATGGTGCTCCGACGCAATGATGCAGCTAACGAACATTTCCCGCTCTGGTGCTCACGCAACTAAGATGAGTAGGGAGTTTCGCAGCTTCAAGCTTTTCCGCCTCCCCTAGCCCTGTTCGCGGCGTCCACCTTGGCCTGGTTGGTCTTGGCCACAGCGTAGACCAGTCCGGCTAGTCCACCGACTCCAATAGCCGAGACGTTCCCGAAGCTCGCTGGGTCGCCGAAGAAGAGCATACCGGAAGCGGCGACCGGCAGCTTGTTGAGCGCGCCAACCATAGAGTACGTCGTCGACCCGCAGACTCGGACACACCATGCCGTCGAGTACGAGATGAAGACAGCGGCGGCACCGGAGAAAGCGATAGCTGAGAGCAGGATGAATCGGTTGGAAGCGGGGAAGTTGGCCGAGAGGGAAGCGGATCCCCAATCTTCGACGATGATGCTGAAGATGACGAGGACGGGGATGGAGAGGAGGTTGTTGTAGAACATCGAGTCCCAGTCCTTGAATCCCGTGACCTTGATTCGCTTTCGCATGAAGAGGACCTGGATGTCAGCTGCGCTGATGGGGAAGATGTGGTAACTCACATAAGCCGCGGACGCGAAGCAGTTGAGCGCCATCCAGAAGTATCCAACGTTGACACCGCCAATGGTAGGATGGGCGACCAGCTCGAGGCCGGTGGTCTGATCGATCGCGTCAGCCGCGGACCAAGCGGACGAGATGTCGGCCCAGCCGGCGATGATAGACGAGCCGACCATCAGGGCGAACGAGACGAGGGTGAGGCCAGTGACCATTCCGTTGAACATCATCACTTCCCCGTAGGCGATCAGGATGATCGTGAGGTTCTTGAAAATGCTACGCGTGAGTCTGGGCTCGAATCTCGTGGGATGGAAACGGCGCACGTGTATACGGGAATGCTAAGGAATTGCTGGTACGGTCAGCGATGCTGCAACAGACATAACCGCTGAGCTCACAAGGGCCTTGGATCCGGTGTAAATGACAGTGACGAGCAAAGTAGAGATGGGGTACCAGGCTTTGGCGTCATTCTTGTCGAAGTCTCGGACTGCTAATCAGCGACTGAGAATGGGCATGGTAGTTCAGCATTCCACTCACAAGTGATGATGCCCAGCTTCTTGACACTCCAAACAGCCAATACACAGACACCGGACTGGATGGCCAGGAGAAGGAAGGTCATGGTGAAATCTTTCCCGGACACAACATACTGCTCAGTCAGCTCGGGCACGAAAACGATCAGGCGGCAGACAAGCGCTACACTCTTATCTTCCGAAGTGCGAGGTGGCCTGATTCTTCCCAAGAAATCACACCTCGGCGAGATCGACCGTACACAGCCACAACATGGGCCAGCGGCTCACCTTGTTGACTACCGTCATCATGATACTGGCAGCGCAGTACGACAGAATGGGCAGGGCCTGATCCCTCGGCGTCAGCGGCTGGTTCGCAGCGCCGGCGTCCTTGGCCTTGTCTGCTCCAAGGGGGCCCATCATGAGCGCTTGTCGATCCTTGTCCTCCTCCGACATGAAGGTCGGGGGCGGAGAGGTGGGGCGCGAGCCCATCGGAGTGGGCACAAAGAGGTTTGTCTTGCTCATATCGTGTTTCGACAGACGATGGGTGAGAGGAAACAGGTTTGCAACGTTGAGCGCTATTCTGAGAGACGCGCAGCAGGCCTCTAAAGCCTCGTCACTTTATCAGAGGGACGCGCCGAGCCCCACCAGCGGAAGCAAAATGCCACGTGTCGATCGTGTACGGTCTCCCCCGGTCTTGAGTGTGAGAGTCTCTCATTGTAAAATTGGTTCCGTTGTATTTGGGGTATCACCAGGTTGATTCGCCTCTTACACGCCGTACAAAGTGGATCAACAGATCCCAAAAGGAGCATGGCAGACTCATCCTCTCTGCCTGCACCAGACATCTCACAAGAACAATCATCCATTCCAACAAATCTCGTACCGGAAGAGAAGGAGGCCACACCGACTGCCGCGATCAATGATGATGACACCGCTCCCAACGGTCCTTCGGGCGCTTCCGAATGGCAGGCGTATATCAGAGGAAGGAAGCGGAAATGGTCGGCGGTGGGCATAAATGAGAAGCACATGGACGATCTGGAGGGCATCGCTCTGGGGTGAGCATGCTCAGAGAGTTCGCGGTCCATGACGCTGAGCAGCAGCTATCACATGGCGATGATGCAAGATCAGCTGGACGTGCTTCATCCTCCGACCCCAACGGCCTTTTCATCAACACAGGATGCTCTCCGCCGTTTACTCCCGTACCACATTTACCAAGTGCACGACTCGGAGCTCGAAGGGCAAGCACCTATTGCAGCTAACAAGCAAGCCCAAAAACGTACGTGACTCCGAGCTCACGCTTGCGATCAGCTGATCCCTCAGAGAAAGAGGAAGCGGACTTGGCGCGGCGGATCAACTCAGTGCACGAACGAGTCTTCATGTTGAGACGACGCGAGGGCACGGTGGGTGACCATTTATGTCAGCTGAAGCTTCGCTGACGCTTAGCATCCTTCTTCACTGCCTTCCCTCATTTCCCTCATACAATCGTCCACCGAGAGCCTTCGGCAGGAAGCGGCAGCAGTGCAAGCGCAGTATAAGCAAGCCAAAGGGATCTATGACACCATAGAAGCCGAGCAAAGGGAGCGGGAGCGAGCGAGGGCTGCTGCAATCGCTCAAGCAAATGCTCTGCGAGCGCCACAACAGGTCGCTCCAGCCAAAGCCCCAACTCCTGCACCGGCCTCTGCGCCTGCTCCCGCTACGGCACCCGCACCGACACCAGCGCCGCCTCGACCAGTCGCATCCACAACCAACCCAGTCACCGCTCCTCGACCTACACCTCCCGTCGTCTCGGCTCCCACCGCGGATACGAGTGAACTGCTGCCAAAGGTCTCCCGCGGTCGAGGTCGACCACCGGGATCTAAAACCACTCCACGGCCGGCTAGCACGGCCGCACCTGTCCAAAACGGCGTCGCCAGTAATTCGAGCGGCCAGGTCAGACCGCCTCCACTTACGACCGCCGTCAACCCGCAGATGGCAAGGGCAACGGTTCCGCCAAACGCTGGCGGATCCCACACATCACCCTCCGGGCCTGGGCAGCCAGGGCAACCATCTGCAACTCCCAGCAGGCCTCCCACGGCGACGGCGACCGCGAATGCCACCCGCCCTGCGTCTTCGACCGCCGGTGCATCGACGTCAGTTGGCCCACCGGCCAGACCACCAAATGGGACCTCTACGTCATCTGCGGGGTCAGCAGGCGAATCAAGCTACAAAAAGGACGCTTTACCCACCACGCCGTCCACGCTCCGAATGACGGTCAAACAGCTCCCGCAACTGGTCAGCTTGGGGATCGTCACTCTGCCGCGGGATCCGAAGGTCAAGACACCGGGTTATGTGTCACAAATCTCGGCGAACAAGGAAATCGTTACTGTGGTTGTGTGAGTACGAGGTCTCATCTAGGGATATCATCACTGACTTCCCAGCACATTGGCAGAGTGTTCGCATATTCAGCTGACTACGCTGGCGAAGATGCTCGGTGTAGCAGCCAAGCCAGCAGAAGGGGCAGCCAAGCCAACCGAGGGAGGGTCCAGACCCGCGAATGGGACGGACAGCGCAACAAGCAGTGGAAGCTCCAGGACTGCCGCAGCACCCAAGCAGGAATAAGGGCGTACAGGGCAATCGCGCCACACATGTATTTCTATGCAGCATACGCATGTGTCTGATTCACACGCTTCACAGATTGATCCGCGTCGTTCCGTGTTATCTGCCCCATTCATGCACATGCTCAATCCCATTGACGAGGGGGGAGGGAATGATTTTCGGATTTGGGACGGATATAACCGATGTTACGTAAGGGGATGAGATGGTTTGGGGCAACTTGTGATCGGTGAATGTTCCCCCAGCGCGTAGCCGGACCCACCACCACCAAACGCCAAAAGAAGCGGGCGGACGACATAGGGTGACTCCCCTCCTCCTCTATCTTCACCCTTCTTCAACTACTCTACACAATCCACTCCCCCCTATTCTCCCCAATCCCTGTCCAACTCACGTATACGTATAGCTTGAGCACCTGTTCTCGAGCTGGAGGGCGACTGTCTCGCCCAACTTTTGCTCCTGCCCGACCTCCACTTTCTGGCTCCGGTCCCAGTTGAAATATCCCAGCTCTACACCTACTACTACCCCATCCTCACTCCGCGCCGGAAGCGCTAGTCAGCCATCATGACCGCTTCCACTACCTCGGCAGGCGCTGCCAACGGTAGTGCCGACATCTATGACCATGGAAAGGTCGCTCATTTCATTGGTGAGTCCGAGCTCTGATCGCGGTGGGGATGCCGATGTATGGGGAAGGGAAGTGCGAGAGCCCGGTCCGATGTCAGGAGAGGTCCAGAGGAACGTGAACCACACTATACGCTTGCTCTCGCATGTCCAGCTACCGTTCGGTAGCTGCAACAAGCCACATCATGGACTTGGGGAAATGGGGTAGCGGTGGGGTGGTGGGCTACTCCGCTCGTGGCGACGTCCAGGAGAAGGGAAAGGCGCAGAACCATGAAGACCTCAGCGCTGATCACATCTATTCTCTCGACTGCTTTCCCCCCGGCCCTGACCTTCCTCATCTCCGCGACTCTGAAAACTCGCTTCCTCACGCACAGGCGCCAACTCCCTCGAAGTCGCTCCGTCGGGTCGAGTGACCGACTTCGTCAAGGCTCAGGGAGGTCACACCGTCATCACCAAGGTGAGTGCTTGTGGTCCAGACGTCTCTCCAAAATGCTGCGGCCATTGTCTGGCCTCGCTGCGAAGCACGCCTCCTCCACACTGCCCTTGCCCCACATCCTTGACTCCCCGTTATAGCGTGACAAACGGGCTGACCCGCAGGTTCTTATTGCCAACAACGGTATCGCTGCCGTCAAGGAGATCCGATCTATCCGGAAATGGTCTTACGAGACCTTCGGCTCGGACCGTCAGATCGAGTTCACCGTCATGGCTACTCCCGAAGATCTGCGGATCAACGCCGAGTACATTCGAATGGCCGACCGATACGTCGAGGTGCCAGGTGGATCGAACAACAACAACTACGCCAACGTCGACTTCATTGTCGATGTCGCCGAGCGAGCTGGCGTCCACGCCGTTTGGGCTGGATGGTGAGCTGCCATTCTTGGGCGCGCGGACACAGCTGATATCAAGGGGTCACGCTTCCGAGAACCCTCGTCTCCCCGAAACCCTCGCCAAGTCCAAGATCGTCTTCATCGGTCCTCCAGGATCCGCCATGCGATCCCTCGGAGACAAGATCTCCTCCACTATCGTTGCTCAGCATGCCGAAGTACCTTGCATGGCCTGGTCCGGTACCGGCATCTCGGACACAATGCTCTCGCCCCAGGGCTTTGTGACCGTCCCCGACAAGGCCTACGACGACGCCTGCATCCACAACTGGGAGGAAGGTCTGGCGCGAGCAGAGAAGATCGGATGGCCCGTCATGATCAAGGCGTCCGAGGGAGGAGGAGGAAAGGGTATCCGAAAGGTTGAGGATGCCGAGAAGTTCAAGAACGCCTTCCAGGCTGTCGCAAGCGAAGTGCCAGGTGAGTTGCAGACCTGCATATTGACCTTCAAGCAACATTCAAGCTGACGGGCAGGATCTCCCATCTTCATCATGAAGCTCGCTGGCTCTGCCCGACATCTCGAGGTCCAGCTCATTGCCGATCAGTACGGAAACGCCATCTCGCTCTTCGGACGAGACTGCTCCGTCCAACGACGTCACCAGAAGATCATCGAAGAGGCCCCGGTGACCATCGCCCGACCTGAGAAGTTCGAGGAGATGGAGAAGGCTGCTGTCCGACTTGCCAAACTGGTCGGATACGTCTCTGCGGGTACTGTCGAGTACCTGTACTCACACTCGGACGACTCGTTCTACTTCCTCGAGCTCAACCCGCGTCTTCAGGTCGAGCACCCGACCACTGAGATGGTCAGTGGCTGTAACATTCCGGCTATCCAGCTTCAAATCGCTATGGGTATCCCCCTCCACCGAATCCGAGACATTAGAACGCTCTACGGCATGGACCCGCACGGAGTCACCGAGATCGACTTTGACGGAACCAACCCCGACTCCGTCAACAAGCAGCGAAAGCCTCAGCCTAAGGGTCACGTCGTCGCTTGTCGTATCACGGGAGAGAACCCGGATGCCGGGTTCAAGCCGTCTTCTGGCAACCTTACCGAGCTCAACTTCCGATCAAACTCGAACGTCTGGGGTTACTTCTCGGTTTCCTCTGCCGGAGGTCTGCACGAGTACGCCGACTCGCAGTTCGGACACATCTTCGCGTACGGTATGGAGCGTGGCGAAGCGCGAAAGTCGATGGTCGTCGCTCTTAAGGAGCTGAGCATTCGAGGAGAGTTCCGAACGACGGTTGAATACCTCATCAAGTTGCTCGAGAAGCCCGAGTTCGAGAACAATACGCTCACGACGCAATGGCTCGACTCACTCATTGCTGAGGGTATGACCTCGGAGCGACCCGACCCCACGCTCTCGGTCGTTTGCGGAGCGGTCGTCAAGGCTCATATCGCCTACGAGGCCTCTTTGGCCAAGTACAAGTCGGTCCTCGACAAGGGTCAAGTCCCGTCCAAGGACACCCTCCAGACCTTCTTCAAGAGCGAATTCATAAACGAAGGCGTACGATACTCCTTTGCCATGGCCAAGTCCTCGCAGCACTCGTTCACACTCTACCTCAACGGAGGCCGCATCTTCGTCGGAGCTCGAACGCTGAGCGACGGTGGTCTTCTTATCGCGCTTGAGGGTGCTTCGCACACCGTCTACTGGCGGGAGGAAGTTGGCGCCATGGTCCTGTCGATCGACTCGAAGACGACCATGATCGAAGACGAGCAGGACCCGACTCAGCTGCGATCGCCGAGTCCCGGTAAACTCGTCCGATACCTCATCGACTCCGGCGACCACATCGAGGCTGGTGAGGCCTATGCTGAGATCGAAGTCATGAAGATGATCATGCCGGTCACCGCCACCGAGTCAGGTATCGCACAGTTCATGAAGCAGCCTGGACAGACGCTGGCCCAGGGTGAGCTCCTCGGTATCCTCACCCTAGACGACCCGACCAAGGTCAAGTTCGCCAAGCCGTTCGACAGCATGCTCCCGACTTTCGAGCTCAAGAACGGCCGATACGGCACCAAGCCGCACCAGCGACTCCGAGAAAACCTCGAGGTGCTGTACGATAACCTGCAAGGGTTCGACAACAGCGCCGCTGTCCTTGGCGCTTTGCGTATTGTCGAGACTTCGCTGCGAGACCCGTCTCTGCCGTACACCCACGCCTCGGACGTCCTGTCCACGCTTAGCGGCCGAATTCCGGCCAAGCTCGAGGAGGAGATCCGGGCTACGATCGACGCCTCTCGAGCCAAGAACGCCGAGTTCCCGAGCATCAAGCTTCGACGATCGATTGACTATTTCATCGAGGAGAACGTCATCCCCAAGGAGAGGGCTCAAGTCCGGGCCGCTATCGCGCCTCTTCAGCAGCTCATCGACGCCTTCGCCTACGGCCTCAAGGTCCACGAGTGGCAGACTTGGGCAGACCTGCTCAACTACTTCACGGACATTGAAACGCCTTTCGCCGACCCGAACCTCACGCAAGAGAACGTCGTGCTCAAGCTGCGAGACGAGAACAAGGACCTTGACCAGGTCGTCCGACTCGTCTTGTCCCACTCCAAGATTGCTTCCAAGACGAAGCTCATCCTCGCTTTGCTCGACATCATCAAGACCGAGTCGCCGCACGCATCGATGACGCCGGAGAGCCGAGTCAACGAGGCGCTCAGCCGAATGGCTGCTCTCGACAGCCGGCCCACTGCCAAGGTTGCCCTCAAAGCCAAGGAGGTCATGATTGTTGGATCGCTGCCCTCCTACGAGGAGCGGTTGGGTCAGCTCGAGCAGATCCTCAAGTCGTCGGTCACCACCAGCTACTACGGAGAGATGGGCCAGGGTCACCGGCTCCCCTCAGCTGACCAGCTCAAGGAGGTCACCGACTCGCGATACACCGTTTTCGATGTGCTCGCCACCTTCTTCGACCACGAAGACCCGTGGGTTGCGCTCGCTGCTCTCGAGGTGTACGTCCGACGAGCGTACCGAGTCTACAACGTCATGCACCTCGATTACGAGGAGGGCGACAAGGCGGACGAGCCGCACGTCGTCACTTGGCGATTTAAGCTGGGCGGCAAGACGTCTGAGCAGCCGTCAACTCCCCGCGTCGACTCGACCAAGGACTTCTCGCGAATTGCCAGCATGTCCGACTTGACCTACGTTGTCAACACCAAGGCTGAGCCTGTCCGATTCGGTCTCTTGACCTCGTACAACCACCTCGAGCCGCTCATTGCTGGCTTCCCCAAGCTGCTTGCTCGATACCCGTCCTTCGACCGAAGCGAACACATCGAGAAGTACGGCAAGGATGCTCGAAACCCGCACGTCCTCAACGTCGCGCTCCGGCTGTTCAACGGCGAGGAGCGATCCGACGAGGAGCTCAGCCAGCACTTCCACGACCTGACCAACCAGTACGCGGCTAAGATCAACGAGAAGGGTATCCGAAGAATCTCGTTCATGATCTGCCGAAAGGACCAGTACCCCGCCTACTTCACCCTCCGAGAGTCGTCCGACGGTACATGGAAGGAGGAGGAGGCGATCCGAAACATCGAGCCGGCACTTGCTTACCAGCTCGAGCTGGGACGTCTTTCCAACTTCAAGATCACGCCGCAGCCCTCGTCGAACAGGCAGATCCACGTGTACCATGCGGTTGGTCGAGAGAACACCTCGGACGTGCGATTCTTCGTCCGAGCTCTGTTGCGACCTGGTCGATTCACTGGCGCGATGAAGCAGACTGAGTACCTCGTCTCGGAGACGGACCGGTTGGTCGGCGACATTCTCGACACGCTCGAGGTCGTCTCGTCCCAGCACCGACAGGCCGACTGCAACCACATCAGCGTCAACTGCGTCTACTCGTTGAACGTCACCTTCGACGATGTCCAGGAGGCTCTGGCAGGCTTCATCGAGCGACACGGCAAGCGGCTATGGCGATTGCGAGTCACGCAAGCCGAGATCCGAGTTGTCATCGAGGACGAGGAGGGCAATGTCGTACCCATCCGAGCCTTCATCGAGAACGTCTCAGGTTTCGTCGTCAAGTTCGAGGCGTACCAGGAGGTCACGAACGAGAAGGGCAACGCAATCCTCAAGTCTATCGGTGACCAGGGTCAGTTCCACCTCCAACCGGTCAACTTCCCGTACACCACCAAGGAGTCGCTCCAGCCCAAGCGATACCAGGCCCACGTTATCGGTACGACCTACGTCTACGACTTCCCTGACCTGTTCCGACAGGCCGTGGACAAGGCTTGGCGACAGCTTGCTTCCTACTTGCCGCACATCAAGGTCCCGACCGACTTGCTCACCGCGACCGAGCTGGTGCTGGACGAGCATGGCGAGCTTGTTGAGGTCGCTCGCCCGCCGGGTCTCAACACTTGCGGTATGGTCGCGTGGGTCTACACCATGAAGACGCCCGAGTACCCCAAGGGTCGACGAGTCGTGGTCATCTCGAACGACATCACCTACCAGATTGGTTCGTTCGGCCCTATCGAGGACGAGTACTTCTACAAAGCCACTCAATTCGCCCGACAACACGGCCTGCCACGAGTTTACCTCTCCGCCAACTCCGGTGCTCGAATCGGTCTTGCCGAGGAGGTCATGGCGCTCTTCGATGTCGCGTGGAAGGAGCCCGGCAAGCCCGAGAAGGGTTTCGACTACCTCTACCTCACGCCCGAAAACCTTGACAAGCTCAACGCCATGGGCGAGGGAAGCGTCATCACCAACGAGATCCAGGTGGACGGCCAGAGCAGGCACCAGATCACCTCGATCATTGGTCTCAAGGACGGTCTCGGTGTCGAGTGTCTCCGAGGATCGGGTCTTATCGCCGGTGAGACTTCGCGAGCATACGACGACATCTTCACTATCTCGATGGTCACGGCTCGATCTGTTGGTATCGGTGCCTACCTTGTTCGACTTGGTCAGCGAGTCGTCCAGGTCGAGGGCCAGCCGATCATCTTGACGGGTGCGCAGGCTATCAACAAGGTGCTGGGTAAGGAGGTGTACACAAGCAACATCCAGCTCGGTGGTCCGCAGGTGAGGTTTTATGACAGGGAGAATGAGAACGAAGGCTGACGACCAGATCATGTACAAGAACGGTATCTCCCACTTGACCGCCTCGAGCGACCTTGATGGTGCTCTGCAAATCGTGCAGTACCTCATGTTCATTCCTGGTACGCAGCCATTCTCGGAGTCACGGAACTTTGCTGACAAAAGAACGACGAGGCCGTGCTATCCCCATCTTGCCTACTGGCGATGGCTGGGACCGAAACGTCGACTACAAGCCGCCCAAGGGCCCGTACGACCCCCGACAGTTCCTTGCGGGTTGCTTCGAGGACGTCGAGGGGTCGCAGACCTGGAAGTCGGGTGTGCTTGACCAGGGGTCGTTCTTCGAGACCATGGGTGAGTGTTACGCATTGTGTCGGTGATCATGGCTCACACACAGGCGGATGGGCGCAGACCATCGTCACCGGTCGAGGACGACTCAACGGTATTCCCGTTGCCGTCATCGCTGCCGAGACGCGATCGATTGAGCGAGTTGATCCAGCCGACCCGGCCAACGAGTCGTCGACGGAGAACCGAGTTTCGCTCGCCGGTACAGTCTGGTTCCCCGATTCGTCGCGAAAGACCGCGACCGCCATCGAGGATGCCAACCGAGAGGGTTTGCCATTGATCATCTTCGCCAACTTCCGAGGTTTCTCGGGAGGTATGTCTGACATGGCACAAGCGATCTTGAAGGAGGGTGCGAAGATCGTCGATGGGCTCAGCGGCTACAAGCACCCGGTGGTGGTGTACCTTGTGCCCAACGGAGAGCTGCGTGGTGGTGCCTGGGTCGTCTTGGACCCGAGCATCAACCCGGAGCACATGACCATGTTTGTCGACAACGAGTCGCGAGGTGGTGTCCTCGAGCCCGAGGGTATCGTCGAGGGTCAGTCGACGTGGCCACAAGTAGGGTGTCCGCTGACGTGCAGTCAAGTACCGAAAGCCGAAGGTCCAAGCTACGATGGCTCGACTCGACGCCGAGTACGCCGAGCTCAAGAAGGCGGCGTCTAACCCGGATGCGACGCCCGAGGAGAAGGCGGCTGCGACCGCCAAGCTCGAGGCGCGGGAGAAGCACCTTGCGCCGAGCTACCAGTCGGTTGCGCTCGAGTTTGCCGACTTGCACGACAGGTCCGGACGAATGAAGGCCAAGGCCAACTGCACGCCGTGCGACTGGGAGAACTCGCGAAGGGCTATCTACTGGTCCATCCGCCGATCGCTTTCCGAGGTGGTGAGTGGTTTTACATGCCTGAGCTAGGACTGAAGCTGACGTACAGCGAATCATGAAGAAGCTGGCGGGCGCGAACCCCAACCTGTCGTACGAGGAGCGCAAGGCCATCTTCGCCGAGTACGCGCTTGCCGACTCGAACGACGATGCGGCGGTGGCCTCGCACCTAGAGAAATCCGGGGACGTCTTCGAGCACCTGGTTCAGCAGGTCAGGGACGAGTACTGCGCCGAGAGCATCTCCTCGTGGTTGTGAGTGCACCAGACAGCGGAACCCAGGAATGGGGCTGACGAGCAGCGAGACGAACTCGGATGGCGTGTATGCTGGCTTCAAGAAGGTCTACGAGAACCTGGCGCCGGAGCAGCAGGCGCAGTTGCTGCAGCAACTGGGCGTGACTCAATGAGCGTCGGGCAATCTGCGACCGCTGTAGCGCTGGATAGGTGGGATTGGCGATAGCCCTTTCCCTGTACTGTATACAACTCGACTCTTCTCTCTTCTCATACTTTGGATCTTCGTGGTCGGGCGGAAGAAGGCGTTGGTGAGGTGGAAGGATCACAGGCAACACTGGCGGAAGTGGCATGCGCACATGATTGAAACGTATAGACACATGGTAGAAGCGGATCAGAACATGCAATTATGACCGTACATCCGGGGTGTTGACGGCACTGTCAGAGCGTGCTCAACTGGCACAGCAAGGTGATTGTTTGGTGGCGTTGGCTTCAGGCATACGGATGTGAAAGCGATTGTAGACCGCAGCCCATCAGCGAACTTCCCGACAGGTCTTCAGGCGTTGGGCCCAGCATCATCATTGGTATACATGGCTTCATACACTATTCATGATAACTCCCTCCATGCTAGTTTGTACCTCCTCCATCACCGGTTCCGACTTCGGCGCTGAGGCAACAGCCCTACTCAGCGACATACACCCCTGGGATCGCCTCCAATACCTCCCGCAGCTTGAGCAAGAACCGATCGCCGTCCTCGTACTCCGGCAATTGTCTCACCGCCTCCGCTGCCGCCTCGACCAGACGCTTCCTCCTCTCATCATCGCCATTCCTCTCACTGCTTGATGCGCCACTGCCAAGGGACAACCTCGTGTTTGCCCCAGCATCGCGGACCTTCTCGTCACCACTGCCGCCGGTACTGCCGTCCGTGCCGGCCCCGGACTTCTTGTCTGTGAGATCCACGTCCATCTTGTCGTCCTCGCCGCCCACCTCCGGCGGGAGGAGGGAGTATCGGTACACGATCTGCGCCGCAACGAGGACCATACTGGACTCGGCGAGCTGGTTGATGGTTGATCGATGGGCTATTGCGCTCGCGTCGGCGATCGAGAGGGGTATATGCGTCAAAGCCGCCTTGGACTGGGCATACAGGTCTGTCAAAACCGAGATGGGCTCGTCGACACTAGACTCGTGGTCTTCCTGCATGTAAGCGACGAGCGCACCACACTCTGCAGCGGCGTGACTCACCCAGCCCTCGAGAGCCGTGCCGTCGACGTGTTCTCCAGAGACATTTCCATGCCACACATCAGCTAAGGTGCCCCATCCATTCGTGAGGATGACGAGTGTGACGACCACATTCCTCGCGATTGCCATGACCCGCGCCGCCCTCTGAGCAAGAATGGGAGTCTTGACGAAATCGAACAGGACTGGGCTCTGCGCATCGAGCCTCTCCAGTTCAGTCTCCAGCTCGGCCCGCTCCTCCTCGGTACTCGCGACGAACCTGCGAGACAGATCGTTCGGGTGGTTGAGCTCGTACGTGATCGCGCTGAGAAGCGACAAGAGCGGCGCGCAGATCTCATACATGAGCGTCTCGTTCGGTCCGAGTGCCTGCGCCAGGCCAAGGAAGAGCGTCGTCACCAAGTCGAGCTGATTGAGCGCCGGTGTGGTCAAACTCGCATCCTTGTCCCACGCCAGCGCGCGAAAGATCTGTTGGTGATAGGCGCCAATGAATGGGAAGACCTCGCTTTGCGCGAAGTTCGAGGCGGGGCGAGGGGCGAGGGTGGATAGCAAGGCGTTGACCACCATGAGCATCCCGCACCATATGGAATGGACCGAATTGGCGTTGTTGTTGTTCATGTCGGATGAGATCGACCCGGACGAGCCTTCTACCGCAATGACGTTGTTAGCGTATGCGGGAAGGATACCCGATAGTGCCAGTCGCTCGGCGAAGGCCGGTTGTGACGCGAGCGACAGGTGCAGGAGCATAACGCTGGCGACCTGAGGTGGGACATGGCCGTTTGTGAGCGTTGCGCGGGTGACAATCTCCAGACTGCGAGAAATCATGCCGTGTTGAGCGATTTTATCGACCCACGACCTCGAGTCGGCAATCCGGACGACTTCGCCCAGCACACCGACTATCGAGCTGAGATCGACGGCCACTTCTGGCGGGACATCCGTTTGATGTATCAGCGCATTGAGTACAATGTCCGATGCGTCAAGGGCGAAGTCCGTTGCGGCGGCGATGGGCGATTCAACGTCGATCTGCGATACTCCCGAACGAGCCGTAGCGCCGAGCATGAGCGGGAGCATACGCAGCATTGGCTTGTGGAGCGGCGGTAAGTTAGGATGACGGAGGCTGTCGGACACGATGCCCGTTTCCAGTATCCGCCGGATACATCGCCAGAGATCCACGAGGCGGCCCTTCTCGATTTCGACATCATCGCCCAACGCCATGTCCACCAAAGCCGCCAAGATCTCCATCCGCTCCGCCTGGATCGCAAGGATGATGTCGCCCTCGCGTGGCTCTTCGCCGATCATCTCGGCGAGGTTGACGGCGGAACGTATCGCAGGCCGGGTCACAAGCTGATCATCTTCCGTCCACACGAGGACCGCACTGGATAAGCGTCCGATGGCGTTCGTGTAGGCAATCTCGGCATCCACGATCGACCAGCTCAGGTTGAGCACGTCCAGGGCGAGGTTGACAGATGATTGGCCTATAGCATTGTTGCGCAAAGCAGGTTGTCCATCTGCAGTTAGCACCTGGCCTGCTTGAACGCGTTTTGACCCACCATAGATATACGTCAATCCGTAAGCGCGCTCAGCATGCAATGCCAAGCTCTTTTGAGCCGACACGTCCACTCCAAGCTTTTTCAATGTACTCCTGTACTTTTCGTGCTCTGAGGGGTAACACCCATTATGCCCCGCCGTGCCAATCACCTCCGCCAGGTCATCACCGTTTTTGAACAAGCCAAGGACCAAATCCCGTGCTTTACTTTTCGTGTGCTCGTCCTCGTCCTCAGCAAGAGCATTCAGCTCCGCCGCCAAGAGCAATGTTGCGTTCGCCTTGGCCTGCACGCCGTATGCGTACTTCTCTATCCGAGAGGCGAAGTCTTCCGCATGCATCGAGAGCATGAAGCTCGGCGGAGCGGGGACGATCGATCTC
>Ga0308169_10001293_pt1 | contig 29824 bp, 32 predicted proteins | sample PhyBR1_2_FD_202139 | JGI IMG/M metagenome (GOLD analysis project Ga0308169, IMG submission 202139) | Phyllosphere microbial communities from UC Gill Tract Community Farm, Albany, California, United States - DLSLSB.R1 | ecosystem: Host-associated > Plants > Phyllosphere > Unclassified | place...
GCCGCCGTGTTGAACAACCCTGAGCTGCGCGCCCAGTGGGAAGCCGAACTGGCTGAAATGCGCCTGCGCATCCGTGGCATGCGCGAGCAGATGGTAGCCGAACTGGCCAAGGCTGCTCCGGACCACGACTTCAGCTTCGTCGGCCGCCAGCGCGGGATGTTCTCCTACTCCGGCCTGACGGTTGAGCAAGTCACCCGCTTGCGCAGCGAGTTCGGCATCTACGCGCTGGATACCGGGCGTATCTGCGTGGCGGCGTTGAACCAGTCGAACATTGGTGCAGTCACAAAGGCGATTGTCCAGGTGCTGTAAGCCTGGCGGCGCTGCGGAAAGGGAAGCCACGGCTTCCCTTTTTAATGCCTGTCGGAAAACGCCCCGCTCCCCTAGACTGAATTCAAACGACGATCCTGTAGGAGCCGGGCTCCTACAGATAGAGTGTTCCGCCATTATCCCTATGAGTAACCTATGAGAAACGACGACCTGGACCTGCGTGCCGACCGCGACGAGCTGGACCACTTCACCCCACGCGCACCGCAAGCCAAGCGCCAGAAGAGCCTGGTGCTGCAAGTGGCCCTGGGGGTGTTTCTCGGTGGCCTGGCCTTGTGGCTGGTGCAACTGGGCGCGACGGCAATCATGGCAAAACTGGCAATGGGTACCCTGCAATTTGGCGGCTGACAACGCCTCCCTGCAGGCGTTGGCTGGCCAGCGCCTACAGGGGAGTGACACGCTCTTCGAGCAACTTCACAAAACAGTTCAAACTCTGCGACACCGTCCCCCGCCGCCAGATCAGCCAGGTATTCAAGATCCGGAAGTTATCCGTCAGCGGCCACACACTCACTGCCGCGAACCCCGGCATGTTCTCCAGCATGCTGCGCGGCATCAGCGCCAGCCCCGCCCCGGCGCTCACGCACGCAAGCATGCCGTGATAGGACTCGATCTCGAAGATCTTGCCCGGTACCGCGCCGTCCTGTGAAAACCAGCGCTCAAAGTGATGCCGGTACGAGCAGTTGGAGCGAAAGGTGTAGATGTTCTCGCCATTCACATCCTGGCCGCGGTTGATCGGCGCGTGATGCAGCGGCGCAATCACCACCATTTCCTCTTCAAACACCGCCACGCCTTCCAGGGTGGAATGCAGCACCGGCCCGTCGACAAAGGCCGCCGTCAGCCGCCCCGACAAGACACCTTCGATCATGGTGCCCGAGGGCCCGGTGCTCAGGTCCAGCTCGACCTTGGCGTGCTTCTGGTTATACGCCGCCAGCAACGCAGGTATGCGCACGGCAGCGGTGCTCTCCAGCGAACCAAGAGCAAACGCGCCCTGGGGCTCCTCCCCCGCCACCGTCGCCCGGGCTTCCTGCACCAGGTCGAGGATACGCCGCGCGTAGCTGAGGAAATTCCACCCGGCCGGTGACAGGCGCAGGCGGCTTTTCTCGCGGATAAACAAGTCCACGCCCAGGTCCTGCTCAAGCTGCTTGATCCGCGTGGTGAGGTTTGACGGCACCCGATGAATCAACTGCGCGGCGGCGCTGATGCTGCCTTGCTCGGCAACGGCCTTGAAGATTTCCAGCTGCACCAGATCCAAGTAATTCTCCAATCGTGAATGTATTGCTTAATATTATTCAGTTTCCAGAAAAGATACAGCCCCGTACGCTGAACCCAACTCAACCCTTCAGCAGGACGGTGCCATGAACGCAACTACCCACGCCCTCTCCATCAACCCAGCCAACGGCGAGACGGTCGGCAGCTATCCCTACGAAACCGAGCAGCAACTGGACGCCGCCCTCGACCGCGCCACCAGCGCCTTCCGCACGTGGCGCCGCCAGCCAGTGAGCCAGCGCGCCGAATTGCTGCTGGCGCTGGCCTGCGCCCTGCGCGAGCAAGGCGAAGACATGGCACAGATGATCACCCTGGAAATGGGCAAACCCATCGCCCAGGCCCGTGCCGAAATCGAAAAATGCGCACAACTGAGCGAATGGTACGCCGCCCACGGCCCGGCCATGCTTGCGCCGGAACCCACCCTGGTGCACAACGGCAGCGCCCAGATCGAGTACCGCCCGCTGGGCCCTATCTTTGCGGTAATGCCGTGGAACTTCCCGGTGTGGCAAGTGCTGCGCGGTGCGGTGCCGACCATGCTGGCCGGAAACACGTACGTGCTCAAACACGCACCGAACGTGATGGGCAGCGCTTACCTGATCCAGCAAGCCTTCCACAAAGCCGGTTTCGCCAAAGGCCTGTTTGAAGTAGTCAACGTGACCAACGACGGCGTGTCCAACGCTATCGCAGACCCGCGCATCGCCGCCGTTACCCTTACCGGCAGCGTGCGTGCTGGTATCGCCATTGGCTCCCAGGCCGGCGCCGCGCTAAAAAAATGCGTGCTGGAACTGGGCGGCTCCGACCCGTTCATCGTGCTCAACGACGCCGACCTCGATGCGGCAGTGCAAGCCGCCCTGATCGGTCGTTTCCAGAACAGCGGCCAGGTGTGCGCCGCCGCCAAGCGCCTGATCATCGAGGAAGGCGTGGTGGAAGCCTTCACCGCGAAATTCCTGGAAGCCAGCCGTGCGATGGTGATGGGCGACCCGACGTCGACCGCGACCTACATCGGCCCGATGGCGCGTTTCGACCTGCGCGACGAGCTGCACGACCAGGTACAGGCCACGCTGGAAGAAGGTGCGACCCTGCTGTTGGGCGGCAATAAAGTGCAAGGCGCCGGCAACTATTACGAACCCACCGTACTGGCCAACGTCACCGACCAGATGACCTCGTTCAAACAGGAACTGTTCGGCCCGGTCGCCTCGATCATCACCGCCCGCGACGCCGACCACGCCGTGGCCCTGGCAAATGACAGCGAGTTCGGCCTCACGGCCAGCATCTTCACTACCGACCCGGCAAAGGCTCGCGATATCGCTGACCAGCTGGAAACCGGCGGCATCTTCGTCAACGCCTTCAGCGTCTCCGACCCTCGGGTGGCGTTTGGTGGAATCAAGAAGAGCGGTTTCGGACGAGAGTTATCGCACTTTGGCGTACGGGAATTCTGCAACGCACAGACGGTGTGGCTGGATCGAAAGTAAGACGCCTTGGTGGCGTGGGCAGTGGTGGACGCTATCGCTTCCCGAGCCCCGCCACCAATGTTTCCAGCACCACACGGACTTTGGGCAGCGCCTGGCGGTTTTTAACCCAGGCCAGTCTGATGGCTGCCCCTTCGGTGGCCAATTGCGGCAAGACCTCGACCAGCCTGCCCTCCTCCAGCGGTTGCTGGATCAACCAGGACGGCAGTTGCACGATCCCGCAACCGGCCAACGCGGCCTGCATCAAGCCATCGCCATTGCCGATCACCAGGTGCGGCGTCATTTGCCAGCGCCTCGGGGTGCCTTGTTCGCCCGCAAAGCTCCACGGGCTGACCCGTCCGTCCACCCAGCCATAGGCGATGCACCGATGGTGCTCAAGTTCACTGTCGGACGTCGGCACCCCATGGCTCGCCAGGTAGGCCGGCGAGGCGCACAAGGTATGCCATTCGTGGGCCAGCACCCGCTGGCCGACCGATTCCGGCCAGATATCCGCACCACCGACACGCACCACCACATCCACGCCCTCCTTGAACGGGTCGACGAATCCATCACCGAAGGACATGTGCGGCACCAAGGACGGGAACGCCTGCAGCAAAGGCAGCAGGGCCGGCACCACTTGGGCACGGCCGAACACACTCGGCAGGTCAATGCGCACATGTCCACGCGGTTCACTTTGCTCCGCGCGCAGCGACAGCTCGGCGTCCTCCAGGTCAGCGAGTACGCCCGTGCAGGTACGGTAGAACGCCACGCCAGCCTCGGTGAGGGATAAACGCCGCGTCGTGCGTTGGAACAGTCGAGTCCCCAGGCGTTTCTCCAATCGCGCGATGCTTTTACTGATGGCCGAGGCGGTCAGGTTCATTTTCTCGGCAGCGGCAGTAAAGCTGCCGTAGTCCGCGACACACACAAACACATCGATACCTTTCAAGCGTTCGGAAGAAAACATGGACGTCCTGTATTCGTGAATTCAGTTCAGGCTACTTGGTAAAAAGCATCCTAAATCAGAACTGCGCTCAACAGTAAGCTGTCACCGTTAAACCCTGGTACTGAGGCTCGGATGCTGACCACGCTGAAAAACTACCCCTTGACCGTCAATCTGCTGCTGAGTGCGTCACTCGTGTTAACGCTCGCCAGGGCAATCACCCTGCCTTATCTCGTGATCTACCTGTCGGGCCAATTTGAATTGGGCGTCGCCGACATCGGCCTGGTGATCGGCAGTTCGCTGATCATCGGCTCAGTGTTGAGCCTGTATGGCGGCTTTCTGGTCGACAGCCAGCCTGGTTACCGGTTGATACTGGGCTGTTGCACGGTATTCACCCTGGGGTTTCTGGGGGCATTTATCACGCAGGATCTGTGGATATTCTTCACCTGCCTGGTCGCGATCAACCTGGCGTATGCCGTGATCGACATCGCGGTCAAATCCGGGTTTGGGCGGCTGCTTCCCGTCGATGCGCGTAGCGAAGCGTTTTCGATCAAATACACCCTGACCAATATCGGTTATGCCGTCGGCCCCTTCCTCGGTGCAGGGCTGGCCACACTGGCCATCAGCCTGCCCTTCCTGGCGTCGGCGGGGCTTGGGGTGGGGTTCTTTATCGTTTATGCCGTGTGGGGCGACAGGCATTGGGCGCCAACCCACGAAAGCCAAGCCGGCGCGCCGTTCCTGGCGGTGGGCAAATTACTGCTCAATGACTACCGCCTTGTGTGCTTTACCTTGGGCGGGATCCTCAGCGCCGTGGTGTTTGGCCAGTTCACCGCTTACCTCTCGCAATACCTGGTCGTCACCACCACACCCGAGGCGGCGTACCGGATTATCAGCAGTGTGGTGGCAACCAACGCGGTGATGGTGATCAGCCTGCAATACCTGATCGGCAAGCGGATCACCCATCAGCACCTGCACCTATGGCTCGCAGGAGGGCTGGGCCTGTTCATTGTCGGCCTGGCAGGGTTTGGCTTGTCCAACTCGCTGATGTTCTGGGTGTTGTCCATGGCGATCTTCACCCTGGGAGAGATCATCGTGTTCCCTGCCGAGTACATGTTCATCGACATCATCGCGCCCGAGCCTCTGCGAGGCATGTACTACGGCGCGCAAAACCTGGGCAACGTCGGCGCAGCCCTGGGGCCGGTGCTGTGCGGGATCGTGCTGTCGACACAGCCCGCCCACTCCATGTTCTACATGCTGGCGCTGTTCGTGATCGCGGGCGGTTTGCTATACAGCCTGGGCGCTTCCCTGGCGAGTACTGCAAACGCGCGCACCTGAACCTCAGCAGCGGATATGCCGACGCACGCACTGCACCAACCCATCCAGCGCCTGCGACTTCACCGGGGCCAGTACGCACACGGTGTGCTCGCGCTGGCCCTCGGTCACCGTCAGGGTGTAATGCACCTCGCCCGGATTACCGCGCTCGGGCGCTTTGCTTTGCGGCAGCTGAAAGAAGTCAGAGGCCTCGATAAGCTGCCGCAACTCCTGCTGGTCCTGCTCGGGCAGCGTGTCCAGCTCCACCGTCTGCGGCTTGGCCAGGCCCGGAAAGAATCCAGGCCCACCGTTTTCCTTGATCGAAATGTGCATGGCTGTTCCTCACGTCAGACAGAAATGCCGACCGCTTTCCAACCCTCCTGGACCGCCTTCTGTTCATCCTTGTTCGCGCCGTAGAGTCGGCCGGCAACATCATGGGTAATGCGAGCAAAACGCAAAAACCCGGAGTTGGGCCGCAGTCGCGCATCACGCAGCGCGTCATACCAGATACGCCCCGCGCGCTCCCAGGCAAACCCGCCCAGCTTGGTCGCCACCTGGTAGAACGCATGGTTGGGAATGCCTGAATTGATATGCACCCCGCCATTGTCCTCGTAGGTTTGCACAAAGTCATCCATGTGCCCGGGCTGAGGGTCCTTGCCCAGCAGCTTGTCATCAAACGCTGTGCCAGGGGCTTTCATCGAGCGCAGGGCACTGCCTTTGATCTTCTGGGTGAACAGCCCTTTGCCGATCAGCCAATCGGCGTCTTGCGCGCGTTGCTTCAGCGCGTATTGCTTGATCAACGAACCGAATACGTCCGACAGCGATTCGTTCAACGCCCCGGACTGGTTGAAGTACATCAGCTTGGCCTCGTCCTCGGTGACACCATGGGCCAACTCATGCCCGATCACGTCAAGGGCCACCGTGAAGCGGTTGAACAACTGCGCGTCTCCATCGCCAAACACCATCTGGGCCGAGTTCCAGAAGGCATTGTTGTAGTCCTGGCCAAAATGCACGGTCGCGTCCAGTGCCATGCCGGCGTCGTCGATGGAGTTGCGATCAAAGACCTCGTCAAAAAAATCGAACGTGGCGCCCAGGCCGTCATAGGCCTCGTCCACTGCGGCATCACCGCTGGCGGGCTGCCCTTCGCCACGAATCAGCGTGCCTGGCAGGCTATCGGTGCCGTTGGCGCTGTAGATCGATCGGCGCTTGCCTGCGCCCATGGCCAGGGCCATTTGCGCCGGGCCTTTGGCGGGCACGGCGACCATACGCAACGAGCGGAACGTGCTGTCTTTGGCGCGCGTGCGCAACGCGACCTCCCGTTGCGCTTTGTCGCCGTTGCGCGCGATCTGGTCGAGCATATAGGGCGGTATCAGGCAGAAAATCGGGTTACGGTAATGGCGATCACACATTGGCTGGCTCCCTGTTGGCGTGTGGTGAACGTCCGGGTGACCGTTTGAGGATAGTCCCCAGGGGTTAACGCGCATCATCAATTGTCATTAACTTATGTTGCAGTCGTGTTTATCCAAGGAGGACTTACCGATGCCAGCACGTAAAGCCAAAATCGACCTTTCGTACCGCCCCAGGCTCGCCGACCTGCGCCCATTGATCGCGCCGAGCCCCACGCTACTGGAGGCGCGAGCGACGACGCCCCGTGTCACTTCGGCCAAAGACTTGAAGGACCGAGGCGGCTATGCCGAGGATTTTCTCGGCAGCTTCGGGGTGCCCTGGCCCACGGTCGAGGAGACCTTGGCGGGCGATACACAGCAGCGTCTGGACTACACGCACTTCTCGATAACGATGTCACGCGCCAAGCGACTTGCGCTGTATGTGGGCGTCAACATCGACGGCGGCCAGCACGTGGACATTATTCGCAGCAACGACACCTGGGCCTACGACGGTCGCCTGCCGAACGATGCGCAGGTGGGCGAAGCGCTCTATGCCAGTAATGGCCTCGATCGCGGCCACCTGGTCCGCCGCCAAGACCCGAACTGGGGCGACGCGGCGCAAACCGCCAACGTCGATACCTTTCATTTCACCAACTGTTCGCCGCAGATGAGCGGGTTCAACCAGAAGACCTGGCTGGAGCTCGAAGACTACATCCTCGACAACACGCAACGCTGGAAAGCCCGGGCCACGGTGTTCACCGGCCCGGTGTTCGCTGACGACGACCGTGTGTACCGAGGCGTACAGATCCCGAAGGCCTTCTGGAAAGTCGTCGCCTACCTCAGCGACGACGGCAAGCCTGCTGCCAGTGCCTACATGATTGACCAGAGCCGCGAGCTCGGCCAGTTGGACCTGGTGTTCGGCCAGCTCAGGACCTACCAGCGCAGCGTGATCCAGATAGAACGCCTGACCGGTATCCGCTTCGCCAACCTCGCCGACTACGACGGCTTCAGCAACGAAGAACGCGCCACCGGCACACGAATTGAAGCACTGATACAAGGCCCCGAAGACATTCGTCTGTGACCAGCGCTTCAAACAGCACCCACCTGTTAAGCGTCGTCGACAACCATCGCTAACCACGATGCAAAGCGAGCCGCTCTTGATCTTGATCTTGATCTTGCTTTTGATTTCAGGCGCCCCATCAAACACGCTGGCCGGAATTCGACAGGGATTTGGGGGGTAAACCGGCAGGGATGCCGGTTTAGCCGCCCCGCGCCATGGAGGGCGCGTGGCGGCGGCCCCCCAAATCACTGTCGGATTACGGGCACACCGAGCCTGAGCGAGGTGCCGAGTGTTGGGGCAAGAGCCCTTTGGTTACTTTGGGGCTTTTCCAAAGTGACCCGCTGTAAGAGCGGAACCCCTAGCAGCCGTTACCTAGATAACGGATATGTACCCGGTCTGATCCAACATCCAGGTCGGCTGTCAGGCCGCCTTCGCGGGCAAGCCCGCTCCCACAGTTGGATCGCGGGGTGTCAGGAAGAGAGTGGTTGGCTGTCAGGGCGCTTTCGCGAGCAAGCCCGCTCCCACAGTTAGATCGCGGGATGACAGGTAGATAGTGGTTGGCTGTCAGGGCGCCTTCGCGAGCAAGCCCGCTCCCACAGTTGGATCGCGGGGTGACAGGAAGAGAGTGGTTGGCTGTCAGGGCGCCTTCGCGGGCAAGCCCGCTCCCACAGTTGGATCGCGGGGTGTCAGGAAGAGAGTGGTCGGCTGTCAGGCCGCCTTCGCGGGCAAGCCCGCTCCCACATTTCAGGATCGCAGGGTGACAGGCAGCAGGCGAGGCAACGGGCGGGCCCTCATTGCGCATTGATGTAATGAAACTGCGCCTGGGTTTTCTCGACCGCCGCACGCACTTTGTCTTTCTGCGCATCAGTGCCCGAGTAATAAATCTGCATCCCCTTCAAGTCCTGCCCCTCAACGGCTTTGCTGATCACGGCAACATCAACCGGCGTCCTGGCACCGATAATCAAAAAGAACACATCGCCCAAGCGCTTGGCATCGAGCAGTTCTCCCCTGAGGTAGGCGGCGTTTTGCTCACCGGCCATGGAAATCGCCAGGGTATCGCCGAACATCCCGCTTTTGGGGATGCTCATCGAGTGCAAACGGAGTTTGTCCGACCCGGCCGGCATCGACTTGACATAGGCGGTGGCGGCCTCGTCAAGAATCTGTTGTTCAGATTTACCTTGGGCGGCACAACCGGCGAGGGTGGCGGCGAGGGCGAGCGCGACGAACGATTTCACTGTGTATTCCTTGTGATAAAGCGATCCATTGGCTGCGCATCATAGGAGCCCCACCATCAAAGAGCTACCGTTGGCTTCACGGCCTCCCGTTAAACCTCGCGATCGACTACCATACCGCGCCGGTTCCCAAACGGGACTAATAGGGAATCCGAAGCGCCGTACCCTCGCGCCAATCGGAACTGCCCCCGCAACTGTAGGTGCTGAGCCTGCTCCTTGATGCCACTGGACCTTGTCCGGGAAGGCCGGAGCCTGGCGACGATGCATCAGTCAGGAGACCTGCCGGCTCACGCTCAATCACTAACCGGCGGGGTGTCCGGGAAGGACACGCTTGCCTGCCTCAACCACAGCGCTCGAGGGTGTATTTCCAAACCGTGCCTCCCCAGTTCCACGTACGGTTCACTCGGAGATTGCTCCATGCTGCCACGCGTTACCGCCCTGCTTACCGGCATTGGCTTCTGTGCCCTGGCCCACGCTGCACCCACCCACTACCCGCTGACGGTGGAAAACTGCGGCAGCACCCTCACCTTCCAGCAAGCCCCTGCCCGCAGCGTGACCATCGGCCAGGCCGCCACCGAAATGCTGTATGCGCTGGGCGTGGGCGACAAGGTGGTGGGCACCTCGCTGTGGTTCAACAGCGTGTTGCCGCAATACAAGGCGCAGAACGACAGCATCGAGCGCCTGGCCAATAATGAGCCGAGCTTCGAGGCTGTGATCGCCAAGCGCCCGCAACTGGTGGCTGCCGAGCTGGAATGGGTGGTCGGGCCACAAGGCGTGGTCGGCACCCGTGAGCAATTTCATGAACTGAAGATTCCCACCTACCTGCTGCCCTCCGACTGCGAAGGCAAGGACAACCTGGTAGGCGCTGACGGCACGCGACTGGAGCCGTTCCACATCGAGACTATCTATAAGAGCATCAGCCAGCTGGCGCAGATTTTCGATGTACAGGATCGTGGCTTGCAGTTGAACGACGCACTCAAGGCCCGCCTGGCCAAGTCCGTCGCCACGGCACAGGGCAAAGGCCTCAAGCAGGCCAGCGCGCTAGTGTGGTTCTCCAGTTCGGAGATGGCCAGCGACCCTTACGTGGCCGGCCACAAAGGCATTCCGGAGTTCATGCTGCAAACCCTCGGCCTGTCCAACGTGGTGCAGTCCGATGAAGAGTGGCCCGCCGTCGGCTGGGAAACCATTGCCAAGGCCAACCCGACCTTCCTGGTGATCGCGCGCATGGACCGCCGCCGCTACCCCGCCGACGACCATGAAAAGAAACTGGCGTTTTTGCGCAGCGACCCGGTGACCCGCAACATGGACGCGGTGAAAAACAACCGCATTATCATCCTCGACGCCCTGGCGTTGCAGGCCAGCATCCGCATGTTCGATGGCCTTGAACAACTGGCCACGGCCATCGACGGCTACGACCTGCCGAAATGATGCGTACCCTGCTCGCCCTGGCCCTGCTCCTCGCCGCCGTACTCGCTGGCGTGGCCATCGGCGAAACCGCCATCTCGCCGCAGGTCGTGCTCCAGGTACTCGCCAACAAACTGTGGGCGGCCGGCTACGTGCTCGACCCCATCGATGAAGGCGTGGTGTGGAACTACCGCCTCACGCGCGCCCTGGTCGCCGCCGCCTGCGGTGCGGGGTTGGCGACCTGCGGGGTGATCCTGCAGTCGCTGTTGCGCAACCCGCTGGCCGATCCGTACCTGCTGGGCATCAGCGCCGGTGCCTCGACCGGCGCGGTGTTGGTGGCGTTGATGGGCGTGGGCGGCGGCTTGATTTCGTTGTCGGCCGGCGCGTTTGTCGGCGCGATGGCAGCATTTGCCCTGGTGATCCTGTTGGCGCGTGCCAGTGGTTCGGCCAGCGGCACCGGCCAGATCATCCTCGCGGGCATCGCCGGCTCGCAGCTGTTCAATGCGCTCACCGCGTTCCTGATCACCAAGTCGGCCAGCTCCGAGCAAGCGCGCGGCATCATGTTCTGGCTGCTGGGCAACCTCAGCGGCGTACGCTGGCCCTCGGTGTGGCTGGCCGTGCCGGTGGCTGTCGCTGGCTTGGCCGTGTGCCTGTGGCACCGTCGCGCGCTGGATGCGTTCACCTTCGGCAGCGACTCGGCGGCATCCCTCGGCATCCCGGTGCGCCGCGTGCAGTTTGTACTGGTAGGCTGCGCAGCCCTGGTGACGGCGGTGATGGTGTCGATTGTCGGCTCCATCGGTTTTGTCGGGCTGGTGATTCCCCACGCCGTGCGCCTGCTGCTTGGCACCGGGCATTCGCGCTTGCTGCCGGCGAGTGCCTTGGGTGGCGCGCTGTTTTTGATTGCGGCGGATGTGCTGTCACGCACCCTGATCAAGGGCCAGGTGATACCGGTCGGCGTGGTCACTGCGCTGGTCGGCGCGCCGGTGTTTGCGCTGATCCTGATCGGCCGGAGAAACGCGCGATGACGGTGCTGAGCTGCACGGACCTGGGTTTCAAGGTGCGCGAGGTCGAGCTGCTGCGCGACATCCACCTGGAGGTTCACCTGGGCGAAACCCTCGGTATCGTCGGGCCGAACGGCTCCGGCAAATCCACCCTGCTCAAGTTGCTCGCCGGCTTGCGTACACCGGCGTCCGGCGAGGTGTTATTGGGTGGCCAGCGCTTGGGCAAGCTGTCGCGCCGCGCCATCGCGCAGCAACTGGCGGTGGTGGAACAGCAGGCTGACACCGACGACGCCATCCGCGTGTTCGACGCCGTGGCCCTGGGCCGTACGCCGTGGTTGTCGGCACTGAGCCCCTGGTCCAGCGAAGACGACGCCATCGTGAAACAGGCCTTGCATGACGTCGACGCCACCCACCTGAGCCAACGCGCCTGGCGCAGCCTTTCGGGCGGGGAACGCCAACGTGTGCACATCGCCCGCGCATTGGCGCAACGGCCGCAGATTCTGTTGCTGGATGAGCCGACCAATCACCTGGATATCCAGCACCAACTGGGGATTCTAAAAGGGGTGCAGGGCTTGCCCGTGACCACCTTGATTGCCCTGCATGACCTCAACCAGGCGCTGACCTGTGACCGCTTGGCGGTGCTGGATCACGGGCGGCTGGTGTCGCTGGGCAAACCGCTGGAGGTGCTGACACCGCAGCGCTTGCAGGAAACCTTCGGGGTGCAGGCGCATTACCTGACAGACCCATTTGATGGCGCGCAGATACTGCGGTTGCGTCCGAACTGATCAGGATATTCGTGAGGGTATGGTGTTAGAGGCAACGCTGCATATGCGTCGTGCGCCACACTGGGTCCGCCTCCACGTCCACCACTTCAAAGCCCTGGCGAAGCCAAAAATCAATCGCTCCCGGTAAAAACGGATGGGTGTGCAGGTACATCGCCGCTACCCGATCCGCTGTGGCCAACGCCTCCAGCGCACGGTACAGCTCGCCCGCCAAGCCAAAGCGACGGAACGCCGGCCGCACAAACAGGCGCACCACCTCCACGGTCTTGAGGCCCTGGTAATTCAACTGCGGGAAACGCCCGTCATAGGGCAAATAACCAATGGCAGCGACGATCTGGCCCTCATCACGCGCGACAAGAAATCGCCCATCGCCGTGCAGATAGATCGCCTCGAACTGCGCCAGGTCCGCCGGCATCCCCGTCGCGCTGAGCGTGGGGAACAGCTCGGCACGGGCCGCCAGCACAAACGCCAGCACCTCTGGGATATCCGCGGCCTTGACCGCCTGAATGATCGGCCTTGGGCTCATGCCACCTCGATCTGCGTAATCCCCACCACCTGCGCCTGCTCCAGAATTTGCTCCGGCGTCGCATCAGCAGGCGGCAGGATCAAGCCATTCTCCGCATCGCCAAAATGCAACTGCAGCAAGTGCAACGCCGCTTCATGCATCGCCAACTCGGGTTGCTTGAGTTCGAACACATGGGTGCGGGGTTCGTCGTTGAACCGGTAGTCGAGGGTGTATTCGCGCATGGGGAAGTCCTTGTTGAGGGAGAGGAGCAACTGATTAACCTGACCGACTGATCAAGTTTTAAGTTCCCAGGCCCTCCGCTCGTTCATAACGAAGATAGCCATGAGAACCGGTCCCCACCTGTACAAACCCTGCGCGCTCATACATCAGCCGGGCTGGGTTGTCGGGGCGCACGCTCAAACTCAAATGCGTGCAGCCACCGTCCCTCGCCGCCACCGCATACGCCTCCAGCAACGCCCGACCGACGCCCTTGCGCCGCTCAGCTTCGCTGACATTGATCGTGTAAAGCTCGGCGAAGCCTTCCTCGGGTTTCCAGAGCGAATAACCGACGAACTGCCCGTCCAGCGCAGCGACCGTCAACCGCTCGAAGTTGTCCACCCACAGCGCGAGGTTGCGCTCCACCTGCGAGCGCCAACCGGCTTCGTGAGTGGGTTCCCATTGCTGGATGTAGGCCAACTCCCCTCGGTAGACTGACGGAAGGTCGGTCACACGCGCCGGGCGTAGGGTCAATGCGTTCACGGGCACGTGCTTTCCTTGGTTTGGATAGGCGTAAGACTACTTGGACGCTGGAAGACTGAGTACTGCCCCACTCACTCGACGGCTTATCCATTCGCGGCTGTAGGCAAGCACTGCTGCCCCCATCACCACCGGAAAATGAATAAACCCATGCGCCGCCTCTGGCAACAGATGTGCCTCAGCGCCAGGCCACCGCTCTGCGATCAACAGTGTGTCATCCTTCAAAGGGTCCAGTTCGCCGACAAACATCAACGCTGGCGGCATGCCGCTGAAGTCACCATACAGGGGTGACAACGGCGGCTGCCGACGCTCGTCATCGCTCAACCCCGGCGTCAGCATGCGCAGCGCCTCGACCATGCCCGGCCCGTCCAGCAGCAATGTTTGCGGCCCCGCCGCGCGTACGCTCGGCGTTCCGGTCAAATCGTAGACGCCGTAATACAACACCGCTGCGCACACACGCTGGAGCAGCTCCGGCCACTGCTTGAGCGCCAGCAACGTCGCCGCCGCCAGATGCCCGCCGGCCGATTCGCCGACCACGATCACCGGCAGGCCAGCAAACTCTTCAGTGGTGAGCAACCAACGCGCCGCCGCCAGGCAGTCGTCCATCAGGCCCTCGACCGGCGCGTCGACCGCCAGCCGATAATCCACCGACACCACCGCCACGTCACAGGCATTGACCATGCCAAGGTTGAGGTCGTCATCCATCTGCGCATTGCCGATCACCCAGCCGCCACCGTGGATATCCAGCACCACGCCCTTGGGCTTGCCGCTTGGGCGCAGGATGCGCACGGGTACAGAGCCTACGAGTCGGCTTTCAGCCACGGGCGAGCGCTGGATCTTTTGGCTGGCGCGCAGCAATGCCTGGATCAAGCGCGGCGTGATGCGATTACGGATTTTAAAGCGCGGCAGCCAGGCGAGCTTTTGGTTGAAGCGGCGCATCTCGGCCCGTTCAGGCTCACTGGCAGGCCAGGGTCTATGGGCCATCAGCGGTTATTCCGCAGGATCGAGAAGTTCAGCGCCGCCGCCACACACAGCCACGCCAGGTAAGGGAACAGGATCAAGCCGGTGATCAGGTCCAGGCGCACCGCCAGTACCACCATCGCCGCCACGGTCACCCACAGCACCGCGATAATCACCATACCGGCGAGGATACGATGGGCACCGAAGAACACCGGCGTCCACAGCGTGTTCAACGCAATCTGCGCTGCCCACAATGCCAACACCACCTCACTGCCCGGGATGAGGCTGAGGCGATAACCGGCCCAGGCCAGCAAGAGGTAGATAATCGTCCACGCCACCGGGAATAACCAATTGGGTGGGGTGAAGCTGGGCTTTACGAGGGATTCATACCAGGCGCCGGGTTTGAAGATAATGCCGGTACTGGCAGCGGCGATGCAGGCAAGCAGGAAGATGAAGAAAGTCATGGTCGGTCCTTGGTTGAGCATTTCAATGCTTGGACGTGTCGCACACGGGTAAAAGTTCACTGCCGATCTACCGGTGGGCACTGGCAGTGCGGGGTATCTTTATCGCCTGACCTACAGCTTTCGCAGCCTCGCTGAAGCTCGACAGCGCCCACACGGGGGCTGCTGTGCTGCTGCATTCCAGTGTGTCTAACGATGGGATTTCAGCCGTGACCACGATCAACTGTGGGAGCTGTCGAGCCCCAGCGAGGCTGCGAAGGGTTCGCCACGCCCTACCGACCCACACCGTGCAGGCATCACCGCCATACTCACGCTAGTCAGGCGCCACAATCCTCAACCAAGGCCACCGCGCCTGATAACTGCTGGCCTTGCGCGCAAACAGCTCCCGCTCCGGATGCAGCGGGTTGATACGCAGCACGCCCTGCGCGACATCCTCCAACCCATAGGGCGCATACACCTCGCCCGTCGCAATCTCCAAACCGATGCACGTACCCGCCACCAGGTAACGGTCGATGCCCTGCTTGGCGGTGTGCAACTGCGGGTAAGGCCGGCCAAACCGCTGACCGTACCAAAGGTGCACCCGCGCCTGGTTCTTCACCTCGACGTTCACGCCCAGGTCGTGGAACAGCGTTTCAGCCGAGCGGATCACCGCATCTTCGGCCTCGTAGGAAAGGTCCGTATCGAAGTAGAAAACGTCGTAGTCCTTGACGCCCTGGGCCGCAGGCAAATTCGACTGATGATTCCACACCGCCTGGAACAGGCAGCCCGCCGTGAGAAAGCACTGGTCCACACCAAGGTCGGGCAGGCGCGCGGTGATTTCGGCGTTGATGGGGTTGGCCATGGCCAGGTTGAGCAGGGTTTTAACGGTCAATGTCATGTGCGCTCCTTCGCGAAAAGACCAGACGGTGATCTTTAATTGACTCCTGGGTAAGCGTCGACCCTCTGGACGCTGAACATCAGCCCTTCAGCTCACCCGCACGGTGAGTCGCCGCGTCATCGTAAACCACATACAACGACTCGGCGATCTGGCTCTTGATCGCCTTGGTGGCCTCAAGCCCCAGTACAAAACCTTCAGCCTTACCGCCAGCACGGTTGAGTTCTTCGTGGGTGGAAGCGCCGGTGATGGCGTCGAAAAGCTTGGTGGCGTGGGGGCCGACACCTTTAGGGAGGGAAATCTGGTCGATGGACATAGGCGATACCTTGGGAGAATGAGATCGGTAGCGCGTGAAACCACTGCCGGGGGTGGCATGGTAGACCTGTTTGGCCTGAAACGGTCCGCTTTCGGCAAGAAGCAAATGGTTATGCCAGGGTTACACGGGATTAACTGCATACCCTGCGACAGCAGAAAGTTGCCAGCGTAGAAGGCATCAATACGAGGCAAATTCTTGTAACGTGGGTTCTATCCCTTGGATGCAAGGAAGGTTTACACCCCCCATGGATATCCACGACATCAAACAACGCCTGGCTCGCCCAGCACTCAAACTCATCGCCGGCGGCTTTCGCCCTGCTGGCACCGATGAAGAGAGTTGGCTGGGTAAGGTCTTTCTGTTCCGCGCCGAGGAAGGCATCCCTACCAATAAGGCCGGGGAAAGGTTGCTGCCCTACGCGCAGTTCTACTTGCCCGCCCTGCCCTTCAACAGCCCGGCACTGGAGGGGGTTCGGGTGTTGACGCTGTTTGTGTCGAACCCGTTCCCCGAGCATTTTGAACCCATGGGGGATAACTGGCTGATACGCGAATACGGGCCGGACGATGTACTGGTGCGTAAAACCCTGCCGGTGCCGGGTGCGTTTCTCAAGCCGTTTCCCTTGAAGACGGAACACGTGCCGCAGGATTACCCGTTGTGGGATGGCGGCGGCGTTCCTGCTGAGCTTGAGCAGCACATACTCCACCTGGAACGCGCCGGGGTGATACAGAGTTATTACGACTTGGTGACCCACACCTATGAGCATAAGCTCGGCGGCTATCCGTCGTTCTGCCAGTCGGGTGTCGATCCAGGCGAAGGGTTTGAATTTGTGTTCCAGATTTCGTCGGATGCGAAAATCCAGCTGAATGTAGTGGATAACGGAAGCTTGATGTTCTGGAAGCACCGCGTCACGGGCGAATGGGCGCTTTATTATGATTTTTATTGAGCGAGATGCGATACACAGGTTGCGGGGTTACAAGGACACCGAGGTGATCCTTTCGCAGCCTCGCCTAAGCTCGACGATTCCTACCTTTAATCTGCGGCGCTTGTCTGCATTCGGAGCTTTACATGGCCCTGTCCAAACGTGCAATCGCCGGTATTGAACGCCAACTGGTCGCTGCACTGACTGAGGCGTGCGAAACGGCCAAGGCTGAAATCCCGGGGTTTGAATGGCTGACGCATACGGTCAACTACGCTGACTTCCCTCATAGCCTGCGCATCACCTGGATCTTCGACACCCGCGCGAACAAGGAGCATGCCGTGGCGACAGGATTGGACGCTCGCCTGCGCGAACTCACGGCCGCCGCCCTGCACGATGCAGAAATCCCACCCGTGCCGTTGCAGCGCTGCGTTCAACTTGACTGCGAAGAAGCCTGCCAAACCCAGCACGGCGGTAATTGGCGTTTGCGCCTGACCCGCTCCGCCAACTAGAGCCTGGCGCCGAACTGCTGGATAATGCCTCGCCCTGCTCTCCGCCCGCTGAAAAGGAAATCCCGTCCCATGAAGTTGCCGCTTTCCGCTGCCCTGCTCGCGTCTGCCGTGCTGTTGCCTTCGATAGCCCGGGCCGACGACGCCGCACGGGTAGAAACCCTCAAGGCCTTCACCCGTTGCGATGCCAGCTTCTTCAGCAGCCTGAACACCCATCGCGACGCCTGGCAAGCCTACGCGCCCCTCAAGCAGGAGAAGGACTTCACCTGGATCGCGGTGCGCGACCGCACCGACCCCATGGCCACTGCGGTGCCGGTGAGCGCGCCGACCATCGCGGGTTTGAAGCTGCTGTCCTACAACGATGAAGTCAGCGATCTAGGGCCGTTGGGCCTCTATTATTTCTGGGGTTTCACGGTGGACGGCAATATTGATGAAGTCGCCCAGCGCTTCGCGGCGTTGCTGGACACACCCGGTGCGCTGCAAAAAGGCGAGGGACAATACACGCGCAGCGAGCTGAAGGTGGGCAATAGCTGGCAGTCGATCAAGCCGATGCCGGGCAAGGCACCGGGGCTGCGCAATGTGGAACGTGTGCTGATCGTGGAGCCGGAGGGCAAGCATTCCCGTGTGAGCTGTTCGGTGCAGGGTGGCGTGAATGCCGGGCTGGTGGCACTGCTGCGGCCGGACATTGCGCCGGTTGATTACCCGCGCACGGTGGCCGAAACCAATCTCGCCGATGTGCCTGTGCCGCCCAATGTGCTCCAGGGCCTCGACGCGCCGCTGTTGCAGCCCAGGTTCAAGACGTTGAGCTACACCTACCTGTCGAAGAATGGCGCGGGCAAGGACGCGCCGATCACGATCCGGTTCAAGGCTGAGGACGGTTTGCTGGTCAAGAATGAAGCCTATGGCACCGCCTTCAATGTGGACCGTTTAATGCTGGCGGACCTGATCCAGCTGAAATCGAAAATGAACGGTGTGGGCGAAGGCCAGGTGCTGCAGACCCGCGAGGCCGAGGTAAGACTACCGACGAGCTGGGCGCCGGGCCAGACCTTGAGTGCCCACCTGAAGATGGCCAATGTGCCGGTCAAGCCCACCGACAAACCGACCGAGACTACCTTGACCTGCAAGGTGGGCGAACGTTTCCCGGCGCGCCAGGTGTTTGCGTCGTTGACGGGCGATGCCATCCGACTGGCCTGCGAGCAGGACGGCTATACGTCCTCGCGTGCGTTTATCGAGGACCTGGGCGTCGCCCTGACCCTGGAGTCGACGTCGAGCCAGACCCACTATGTGAATGAAATCCAGACGCTGGACGTGGTGCGCTGACGGGGCGTTTTCCCAAACAAGCTTCTCAATTAGGTATTAACGATGGAACGTTATGAATCACTGGTCATCGGCCTGGGCGCCATGGGTGCCGCCACGGTGTACCAACTGGCCAAAGCGGGCGTGAAGGTCGCCGGCATCGACCGCCATCACCCGCCTCATACCTTCGGTTCCAGCCACGGCGATACGCGAATCACGCGGCTGTCGGTGGGTGAAGGGGCGCAGTACGTGCCCATCGTGCGCAACTCGCATCGCATCTGGCGAGAGCTGGAGGCCTTGTCGGGGGAGCCGTTGTTCGAACAGTCCGGCTTGCTGGTACTCACCTCCCACGAGGGCTTCGACCCCAGCGATGAAAGCGACTTCACCCTGCGCACCATCGGCCTGGCGCAGACCTACGGGATCGAACACGAAGTGCTGGACGCCGTGCAGATTCGCCGGCGCTTTCCCCAATTTGCCCAGGTGGCGGACAACGCCATCGGCTACTACGAGCCCGCCGGCGGCTTCGTGCGGCCCGAGCGCTGCATCGAGGTGCAATTGCGCCTGGCCGAGCAACATGGCGCGACGCTGTACAAAGGCGAGACCGTGACCGATATCCGCTCGGATGAACATGGCGTGACGGTGACCACCGACCGGCGCACCTTGCAGGCCGACAAGCTGGTGGTGAGCGCCGGTAACTGGGCAGGCGATCTGCTGGGGGCACCGTTTGACCGGCTGCTCAAGGTGTATCGGCAGCAACTGTTCTGGTTCGAGCTGGAACCGGATGCGCCGCTGGTTGGGGCGTCACCCACGTTTATCTTCACCCACGGCCCGGGCGAGGCGCATACCAACTACGGTTTCCCGGCGTTGCCCGGCGAGGGCAGTTTGAAGCTGGCCACGGCGCAGTACCACACCGTGTCCACGCCAGAGACGCTGGACCGCACGGTCTCGCCCGCACAGGCGCGGGAGATGTACGAGCAGCACGTGCAGGGCCGTATCGCCGGGCTGACGGCCAATGTGGTCAAGTCGGCGGTGTGCGCCTACACCGTGACGCCGGACCATCATTTCATCATCGATAAACACCCGACGCTGCAACACACCCTGGTGGTGTCGCCGTGTTCGGGGCATGGCTTCAAGCATTCGGCGGCGCTGGGCGAGGCGTTTGCGCAGTGGTGCATACGGGGCACGAGCGAGCTGGATCTGTCGTCGTTTTCGTTGCAGCGCTTAAGACCTTTGTGGTGAACGGCCCTGCCGCGGCGAGCGGGCTCGCCCCACGCTGGGTGGCGGCTAGAAGTGGCGTATGAGCGAGCCGAACAGGTCGCGCTGGGGCATTTGGCTTAACGGGATTTCAGCGTTCTCGAACCACTGCGCACTGGCTTCGGGGTGTGGGCCGCTCAGTATCACCACGCCCTTCTCGAAGGTATACCGCGCGGCCGCGACGTCGCCGTTGCGGTAGGTCGCGATGACCCTGTTGGGCGCGACCTTGGGGAAGTAAGGGCCGTCCTGGAAGAACACGTGGTCAGGCTTGCCTTCCCACGTGACCTGCACGGCGGCGTCGGCGATGTCCGGCACTTCGAAACCGGGGCGGCCGGCTTCGCCGTCGAGGTCCTGGGGGATCAGGCCGAGGTTGCTGTCATCCGCCAGGTAGGCGCCCATGCACAAGCCCAGGTAGCGCCCGCCGTTGGCGACATAATCGCGGATCGCCTCAATGCGTGCATCGCCCAGGCTGCGCAGGGCGCCGGGGATGTCCTGGCCGCCACCAGGTTGCACGTAGAGGTCGTAGCCCGCCAGGGTTTGCGGCGTGATGTCGATGGGCTCATCGGCGCCTACGAAGTCGATACGGTAGTTGGGGTTGATGCGCTCCAGGGCTTTTGCCACGTTTTCTGAACAGTCATCGCAGCCTGCCGGGCCACGGTAGATGGCGACATGGGTAATGGGCGCCGAGGCCTCGGCCGGTGACGGCAGCAAAAGGGCAAAGGCAAACAAGGTAGCAACAGCTCGCAGGGTCATGGCCGGGGGCTCCTGTACGGACACCGCAAAGCCTATAGCGATTGCGCCGTTGAATCCGTTAACAGTTGTAAACAACGCCCAGTTGGGGATAACTGGCGGTCGAGCCCCGTTCCGAGAGTGCCCAGCATGTTTGAACTCGCCTCCCTGATCACCTATATCGCCGTCGTGATCGGCCTGTTCCTGATCCCCGGCCCGTCCGTGTTGCTGGTGATCACCCGCACTGTGCAGGGCGGCCGCAAGGTCGGGGTTGCCACCGGCCTGGGCGTGGCGTGCGGCGATCTGCTGCATACCCTGGGCGCGGCGCTGGGGTTGTCGGCGATTTTGATGACCTCGGCCACGGCGTTCAACGCCGTGAAGTGGGCGGGCGCGGCTTACCTCATCTACTTGGGCATCCGCGCGTTCATGGCCAAAACCGGCACTCAGAAAGGGCTGACGTTGCCCGCCGTCACGCCGCGCCAGGCGTTTTTCCAGGCGGTGGGCGCCGAACTGCTCAACCCGAAGACTGCGATTTTCTTCCTGGCCTTCCTGCCGCAATTCGTGCACCCGGAATCTGGCTCATCGCTGGTGCAGTTCGCGGTACTGGGCCTGATATTCTCGGCGCTCAGCGCGGTCTACACCAGCCTGCTCGCCCTCGCCATCCGCCCCTTGAGCCGAGGCATCAAGGGGCTTTCCCGGTTGCGGCGCTGGGAAGGGAAAATCATCGGCACACTGTTTATGGGCCTGGGCCTGAAGGTGGCGTTGCAGCAACGCTAGTCACTTGGCAAACGCATACTCCCCACCCTGCTCCACCGCCTTGCGATAGGCAGGCCGCGCCTGGAATTTTTCCACCCAGGCCGCCAGGTTCGGGTAGGCCTGCAGCTTGCCCTGGGCCTTGGCGATTTCGCCGATAAAGCTCATCTGGATATCCGCACCACTCAGCTCGTCGCCCAGCAGGTACGCTTTCTCCGCCAGCGCGTCGTTCAGGTAACCCAAATAGTTGGCCACTTCCGATTCGATGCGCGGATGCAACGGTGCGCCAGCGTCACCCAGGCGGCCGACGTAGAGGTTAAGCATCAACGGCAACATGGCCGAGCCTTCAGCGAAGTGCAGCCACTGCACATAGGTGTCATAGGTGGCGCTGGCGGGGTCCGGTTGCAGGCGGCCCTGGCCGTGGTGGCGGATCAAGTAGTCGATGATGGCGGCGGATTCGATCAGCACCTGGCCACCGTCTTCGATCACCGGGGATTTGCCCAGCGGGTGGATGGCCTTGAGCTCTGGCGGGGCGAGGTTGGTTTTCGGGTCGCGTTGGTAGCGCTTGATCTCGTAGGGCAGGCCGAGTTCTTCGAGCAGCCACAGGATGCGTTGCGAGCGTGAATTGTTGAGGTGGTGGACGATAATCATTGAAGGCTCCGCAGGGCGAGAGGAATGTCTTGGAAACAGACTACGCCAGCCTCCAGGAGTGCCGACAATTAAATGTCTGCCGATTGTGCAGGCGTTTGGCTGATCGAGGCCCACGCCGCCTGCGCCAGCAACGCGGCGTAGTGATTCGGGCTGTGCTTGACCCGGCCGGATAACCACGCACGGGCATAGCTTTCGGCCGAGCCGATGATCAGCGACAGCAGCAGTTCTGACGGGATATGGCTGAACGCCTCGCGGCGGCCTTCGTCGCTCATCCACTCGGTCAATTGCGCATTGCGCTGCTTGTTGCGGGTGAGCAGCTCGTCCTTGTGCGGGCCGTTGGCCACGGCGAAACGGCTCTGGAACATAAAGCGCGCCCATTCGGGTTGCGCATCCACCCACTCCACATAACTGCGCACCAGCGCTTCCACACCGGCCTGGGCGGTTTGCGCCGGCTTCAGATAGTGGTCTCGCAAGGCGGCCTGATCTTCCAGCGCGGCAAAAAACAGCGCGGCGACGATACCTTCCTTGTTGCCGAAGTGATGGTAGATGGCGCCCACGCTGGTCTCGCACCGCGCGCGGATGGTTTCGATATTCGTCGCTTCAATACCCACGTCGTTAAAGCTGGCCAGGGCCTCGCGCAGGATGCTGCGCTTGAGGTCGCTGCGCCGGCCCGGGAAGGTGCGCTCGATCAGGTCAGGTGCGTGCATGAAGTGGCTCGCCAAATGTACGGAGTCTAAAGGTACAGCCGCCTGCAGAGAAGGCATGGCTTGACACCTGTGGAATTTACAGAATATTGTTCCGTCACAGAATATTATTCTGTCAACCCATTGCGAGGATAATCCATGAGCCAGTTTCTCAGCATGTTCAACAGTGCAGGCCCTGCAGCGTTCAGCCAAATGGCCTGCCAAGTGGCACCCTACTTCAGCACCATCAACCCGGAAATCGCCGAACTGCGCCCTGGGCATGCCGTGGTCAATGTGCCGTTTCGCAAGGAAATCACCAACCACTTGGCGTCCGTGCATGCCATTGCGTTGTGCAACGCGGCGGAATTGGCGGGTGGAACGATGACGGACGTGTCGATACCGTCAGGTGCCAAATGGATCCCCAAGGGCATGACCGTGGAGTACCTGGCGAAGGCCAAGTCGAACATCCGTGCCGTAGCGGATGGCAGCGGTATTGATTGGTCCACCGCGGGGGACAAGATCGTGCCGGTGGATATTTTTGATGAGGGCGAAGTGAAGGTGTTCACCGCCAGGATCACCATGAATGTGAAGATCGCCTGAGGCCATGGCGGCTGGCTCGGCAACTGCCGAGCCACGCGTCAGTGCACCATCGACCACAGTGAAGCACCTACGCCGGTGATGCTCTCCCCCGCAATCAAGCCAGCGGCGGCGGTAATCGCAAAGCGCTCGGTGAGGCTCGGCCAGCGGCAGCTCAGCAGCCAGGTCAGTATCGCGCCCAGGGCCATCATCAGCGAGACCGAGGCCGGCAGCACGAAGGCCAGGCCCAGGGCGGCGGCACTCGGGAGGAAGCGGGCACGATGGGCAGGCAAGGTGCTGTCCAGCACACCGAGCATTACGCCAACCAGGCCGCCGATGGCAATCGCCCAGCGAATGCTGGTGGACAGTGAATCCAACCCATGGGTGAGGGTTTGCGCCACGGCTTTCCAGGTAGCGACCGCCGGGGCCGGCCACTCCTCGGTGAGCAGCATGGTTTGCGGATCCGGGATCAACGCCAGGTAGGCGAATACGCCAACGATACTGCCGATGAAAATCCCCAGGATCTGCGCGATCACCTGCTTATGCGGCGTGGCTCCAATGGCCTTGCCCACCTTGAAATCATTCATCAAGTCGGTGCACTGCCCGGCCGAGCCACCAGCCGTGTTGGCGCTCATCAGGTTGATCGGCACCTGCCCCGGCGCGACGATACCAAAGCTCAGCTGGGACAGTTGCCCAATGGCGCCGATGGGCGGAATGCCGGTGGCGCCCACCACGCGCGCGGCGACGGCGGCGAGGCAAATCGCCAATGGGATCGTGAGCAACGCCATGCCCAGATGAATGCCGAACAGCAGCGCCTGCAGGCTCACCACCAGCACAATCGCCAGCACAAAACCGGCGGCAGGTCCCGGTTTTGGCACCGTCCAGGTCGATTCGCCGCCGGATTGCGTTGATCGGTACAAAGCCCACAAACGAATCGCCAGCGAGGCCAAGGTGGAACACACCATCAGGCTTACGCCCGGCCACAACAACCACTCCACCAGCGCGGCAAACTGCGGACCGCTGCTGCCCACAGGCAAGGTCACCAGGTGTTGCGCCAACAACCAGGGGCCCAGGCCACCCCAGGCGAGCAAGGCGCCGAGCAGCAGGGTCAGGCCCACGCGAATGCCGATGATACCGCCGAAGCCCACCAGCAACAGCGAAGGGTCGGCGGTGAAGGTCAGGCGCTCCAACTGAGCGCTGGGCGACCAGCGCGGGAAGGCCCACATAAAAGTATCGACCCACTTGACCAGCCCGGAGAGCAACGCGGCGCCGAGCAGCACCTTCAAGCGCGTCGCGGCTTCGCGCCCATGGTTGTAGATGTGCAGCAAGGTTTCCAGGGTGGCCATGCCCTCGGGGAATTTCAGCGCCTTGTCATTCAGCAACGAGGGCCTTAGATACCAGGCGATCCAGATGCCCAGGAAACTCACCGAGAACACCCAGGCAATCATGGGGATAGCGTCTAACTGGTTGCCCGTCAGCAAGGTATAGGCCGGGATCGGCGCTACCAGTCCGCCGGAAATGATTGAAGCGGCGGCCGACGCGACGGTCTGGTTGATGTTGCTTTCATGCAAGGTCCACGGCAGGTGGTCGGTGGAACGCTTGGCCACTCCTTGAAAGATGGCGTAGCCAATCAACAGTGCGATGATCGACATGTTGAACGACCAACCAATCTTCAACCCGGCGTAGACATTGGAAGGTGTGAGCAGGATGCCGAGGACACTGCCGGTGATGACGGCGCGCAGGCTGAGTTCGCGGGTGACGGGGCCGTGCGGGAGGGTCGTTGCGGACATGCGGATTCCTTTCGGCAAGGGAACAGGGCTACCTGACAAGTGAGCCCCGTATCCGCCGAAGGTTCATCCGATTGCTCAGCCCAGGCGAAACCGCGCGGTGTTGTCGCTCAATGCCTGGCTGCCTTTGCTCAAGGTGTCGGCCGCTCGGTTCACAGCCCGCGCGCCGTCGAGCAAGCGCCCGGCAGCCTGGTCCACTTGCTGGATATTGCCGCTCACTTCATCTGCCGTCGCCGCTTGTTCTTCAACAGCAGTGGCGATCTGCGCCAGGGTGTCGGTGACGTGTTGCACCGCACCGGCAATCTCGCCCAAACGTGTACCCAGCCCGGTGACGGATTCAGCATCCGTCAGTGCCTGTTCACACGCGGCGCCCATCAACGTGACCGCCTGGCTGACCGTGGCGCGCAGGCTGTCGACCGTGCCGGCGATCTGCGCCGTAGACGCCTGGGTGCGTTGCGACAGGCTGCGCACTTCATCGGCTACCACGGCAAAACCGCGGCCCTGTTCGCCGGCGCGGGCGGCTTCGATGGCGGCGTTGAGCGCCAGCAGGTTGGTCTGCTCGGCAATGCCGCGGATGGTGTCGACCACCGATTGAATCTGCTGGCCCTGTTGGCTGACTTGCTCCAGTGCATCGGCAGTATCGGTCAGGCGCTGGTTGAGCTGCTGGATGCTGGCCGTGGTGCGCTGGCTGTCGCGGCTGCTGTCTTCGGCAATACGCCGGGTCTGCTGGGCGCTGCCCGAGGCGTGTTCGCAACTTCTGGCGACGCCCAGCGAAGTGGCGGCCAGTTGGGTGGCGGCAGCAGCAATCTGGCTGATTTGATGTTGCTGGTCTTCGACTTCGGTGAGCGTGCTGCCCGATTGCGAATTGAGGGTGAGCACCGCCGAGCCGAGTTGCTGCGTCTCGTGATTGACCCCCAGCAGGCTGGTGCGCAGTTGCACCACCGCGACGTTCAGCGCAGTGCTGATGGCCGCGAGTTCGTCGCGCCCTTCCACCGCCACCTCGACGCACAGGTTGCCGTCGCGCAGAGACTCAGCCAGCGTGGTGATGCCACTGGCGCTGCGGCGAATCGAGGCTTGCAGGCATATGAACAGGTACAACGCGGCCAAGGCCAACAGACTGAATGTCGCGGCGACGGGGATGAATTTCTGCAGCGAGCGATCGCGGTAATAGCTCAGGCGCGCATCCAGCGAGCCGAGCGACTGGCTACGCAGCGCGCCCAAGCTGTCGAGCACCCCATCGACACTGCGCTCGAAGCCTGCGGTGTCGAGCTTGATGGTGCCGCCGAATACCCCGTCGTCGAGCACTTTGAGTTCGTTGTCCAGCCGTTGCAAGCTGTTGTCGTATTGCCCGGTCCAGGGCTCAAGACCCGCATATTGCTTGGCCTTGAGCGACGCCGCGGCCTTGACCAACTGGTCCCGTGCATCGCCGATGCGGCCGCGCAGGTCACGCATCTGCAAGCGGCTCTGCAACGTGAACTGCCCCGACGCGATGGACGACTGGCCGACACTGGCCATGCGGCCGATACGCTCGATCAGGTCGGGTGTGTGCTGAGTGGAAATCTGCATCAGCAGGTAGGTTTCCAGCCAGGGGTCGAGGATCAGCCCGGCATCCAGGGTGATCTGCTCGCGCAGGGTTTGCATGGCGGTGAGGGCCGAGGTGAAACGGTCGTACCCGTCCGGCCACCAACCCACGGTGCGCAGGGATTGGGAGTCCATGCCCTTGACCGTGGCCTGCAAGGCTTCGAAGCGGGCCAGGATGTCGGCACTGGCATTCTGGGCTTTGAGCGAATCACCCAGGGCTTGCAGGCTTTGCAGGATCACCGGGAAATTGGCATCGACTTTTTCCATCGCCGCCTTCGCCGCTGGCGTTGGCGCGTGCAGGATGTCTGCCGCCTTCCAGCGCGCAGCCAGGTTGCGCTGCGCCGTTAACTGGCCATCCAGGGCGTCCAGGGCGAGCAGTTGCCGAACGCCGGACTGCTCGCTGGAAATCACGGTTAATTTGTCGCGGTAGTCCGACCCGATCATCCACAGGCTACCCGCCAGGGGCAGCATGAACAGGAAAAACAGGATCTGGAATTTACGCGCGAAACCGAAACGTCCGAGCAGGCGGATACCCGGTGACAAAAGGCTGTGCATGTACGACCACTCCCCAAAAACAACCCACGGGGTGCACCGTGGGCAACGCCTTGATATGACTAGCAGCAAAATGCCATGTCATTGATTGAGAAGGCACTAGCAAGATATGGGCCGTTGGCTGAAGCGCGGGAATAGGCCGGTTCGCACCCAACACATAATGCGCGGCGCACACTAATGGGGCGAAAGCACTCATCGCATCACCGCCCATGTAACTAATGGCGCACATTCCACAAACAACCCACTTCCAGTGTGGGAGCTGACGTGCCTGCAATGGCGGCGCAACCGTTACAAATTCGCTCACTGGCGTGCACATTCACGTGGTCATCACGTTTGAATTGAGGTGTATCAAGCCAGTAGCGCAGTAATCCACCCCACCTGCCGGGCCATTTCCTGCACCTTCTGCTCCGGCACCGCCTGCCTGGCCTGCTCCAGGCTGGCCAGGGTCTTCTGCCTCTGGCGCAACAGACGCTGCCACTTGCCAATAAACGCCGGGCTACGCGCCTGCATCTGCAGCGGGCCGAAGTACAGCTGTTCAGCGGTATAAGCCACCGGCCCGGCGCGCTCGGCGACAATGATCTCGTAGTAGAAACGGTTTTCGCGCAGCAACTCTTCGCTGACGATGGAGTAGCCGTTGTCCATCAGCCACTGGCGCAACGGTTGCTCGCCACCGTTGGGTTGCAGGATCAAGCGTTCTTGGCCACTCAGGTGCATCTTGCCGCTTTCGAGGATGTCGCGGATCGTCTCGCCGCCCATGCCGCACACGCTGATTGCGGTGATGCCGTCATGGGGTTCGATGGCCGCCAGGCCATCGGCCAGGCGCACGGTGATCTGCTGCTCCAGGCCGTTGTCACGCACCGTGCGCTGCGCTGCGTAGAAGGGCGTCGTCGCCACCTCCCCCGCCACTGCCGAGGCGATCACGCCCCGGCGCATCAACGCCACCGGCAGGTAACCGTGGTCGGAGCCGATATCGGCCAGTCGGGCACCCACCGGAATGTTCGCACCCACGCGCTCCAGGCGCAGGGATAACGTGTGTTCGTTCAACGGCCCTGCTCCCCTGAAAAACGATCCCGGCTGTTGGTCAAGTGCAGCACCATGGCGGCGCGCGCGGCGTCCGGGTCCTGGCGTTTGATCGCGTTGAAGATCGCCTCGTGCTCCAGGTTTGCCAGCTGGCCCAATTGGGCGAAGTCGGCGCCACCGCGTTCAGTCACCTTCACCTGGGTGCGCGGGATCATCGCATTCCCCAGGTGCAGCATGATTTCGGTGAAGAAGGTATTGCCGGTGGCTTCAGCGATGAGTTGGTGAAAGCGTTTGTCTTCCTCCACGCAACTGTCGTTATTGGCCAGCGATGCCTGGTAATCGTCCAGTGCCTGGCGCATGTGGGCCAGCTGTTCGTCGGTTCGGCGCAAGGCCGCCAGCGCCACGGCTTGCACCTCCAGGCCCAGGCGCAGTTCGAGCATGTTGCGCACACTGGCCACCGTGTCTACATGCAGGCGCAACCCCTGTTGAGCCTGCTGCTCCAGCACAAAGGTGCCGATGCCGTGACGGGTCTCGACCAATCCCGACGCCTGCAACTTGGAGATCGCTTCGCGCACGACGGTCCGGCTCACCCCGTGCTCAAGCACGATGGTGGATTCCGAGGGCAGTTTTTCGCCGGGCTTGAGCTGGCCAAGCAGGATGCGCTGGGTCAGTGCATCGACCACGCCCTGGGCCAGGTTGGTAGAGCGTCTACGGATGGGGGTTCCACTTTCAATGGGCATTGCTACGGGTCCACGGGGTTAGCTGTCGGGAGCTTAACACCCAGGCCGAGGGTGGGTGCGGGTTGATTAAGAAAACGCCTATCTTGTATGACAACCAAACTCAAACGCTCATCGCTTCCGGTGGACGCCTAAGTCCTCCACTCGCATATCACCGCAGATAAAAAACAACGAATAGCCAGTAAAACAAGGCAAATAACCAAATAGATAGCGCTGACACTGGCGTTATGAAAACAAAAACACTCACCCCTGCATTGCGAACCAACAAAAAGCACTTGTATGATGTCTATCAACAAGACACGCGATCCCGCATAAAAATAATCAGGGGGAGTTTTGAATTGTGAACAATTCAAGCCATGCATCTGCCACACCAGAAACTGACTCGGTCCTCGCGCGCGCCGTGAGCAAAGTGAAGAGCCATGTGCTCCCGCTGTTCGTGATCATGTTCATCCTCAACTACATCGACCGGGTCAATATCGGCTTTGTGCGCACGCACATGGAGCACGACCTGGGCATCGGTGCCGCAGCCTACGGTTTCGGTGCCGGGCTGTTCTTCATTGGCTACGCCCTCTTCGAAGTGCCCTCCAACATGCTGCTGCAAAAGGTCGGTGCGCGAATCTGGCTGACCCGCATCATGTTTACCTGGGGCATCGTCGCCACGTTAATGGCGTTCATCCAGAACGAAACCCACTTCTACATCCTGCGATTTCTGCTGGGCGTGGCCGAAGCTGGTTTCTTCCCTGGGGTGATCTACTATT
>Ga0308169_10001294_pt1 | contig 29820 bp, 29 predicted proteins | sample PhyBR1_2_FD_202139 | JGI IMG/M metagenome (GOLD analysis project Ga0308169, IMG submission 202139) | Phyllosphere microbial communities from UC Gill Tract Community Farm, Albany, California, United States - DLSLSB.R1 | ecosystem: Host-associated > Plants > Phyllosphere > Unclassified | place...
CCGCCCATCATGGCGAACCGGCCTTTGGCGAAGCGGATATCGCGGATTGCCAGGAACACGTTGTTTCTTCTCTCAGCAGGGGTGGATTCTTCTGTCCTTCCACTCTCCCGGCGGCAGGCCCCGCGGGCATCGCGGGGATGGTTGATCCGGCGGAATGAAAGGGTTGAGCTGGGGGTCAACCTTTTGGTTGATCCCGCCCGGCCCGTCCCCGCATAAGCTGATGGAATGCCTGCTACGTCCCTGCCGCAATCACCCGGGAAGGGCGGCGGCCGCGGGGCACGAGGACCGCTGAATGCGTTGGAAAACGCGTCGTCGGCGGCCATCCTTCGGGTCCTGCGGGTCACCCTGCACACGGGGTTCGCCCTGCTGCTGGCTGTGGGCCTGGTCCGGATGCTGATGGCGGGAGGCGCCCTGCGCTGGGTGTGGGCGGGGGGCGCCGTCGTCCTCGCCGCCGTGTACCTGACGGGCACCGTGCTGGAAAAGCACCATGCCGAAGGCAGGACTGCATTCAATCCCCGCCGCTATGGGCTGCTGTGGCTGGGCCTGGTCGCGGCCCTGTGGGCATTCCTTCTGGTGGGCAGCGCCGATTTCGCCTGGCTGGCGTTTCCCATCTTCTTCCTGCACCTGCACCTCCTGCCGCGGCGGCCCGCGCTGCTGGCCATAGCCTTGATGACCGTTGCGGTGATCGCATCCCAATGGGCTGCCACTGGTGCCCCAGTGCCGCACGCAGCCGCCGTCGTGGGGCCTGTCCTCGGGGCGGTCTTCTCGGTGATCACCGGCCTGGCCTATGCCGCCCTGTACCGCGAGGCCGAAAACCAGCGGCGCGCGGCGGACGAACTGCGCCGCACGCGGGAGGAACTGGCGCGGTCCCAGCACGAGGCGGGCGTGCTGGCAGAGCGGGAGCGGCTGGCCCGGGAAATCCATGACACCTTGGCGCAGGGCCTGTCCAGCATTGTGCTGCTGGGGCGGGCTGCGGAGCAGTCGCTCACCGAGGGTGATGCGGCCACGGCGTCCGGGCGACTGGCGTTGGTGCAGCAGACAGCGGCGGACAACCTTGCGGAGGCACGCAGCTTTGTCCGTGGCCTGTCCTCGCCCCAGCTGGAAGGCAGCACATTGGTCGAGGCGCTGGGCCGATTGTGTGGCCGGACCGAGACGGACGCCGCGGCTTCAGGGGCCGCGCTGCGATGCCGGCTCGAGGTGGACGGAGAGCCGCAGGAGCTGCCCCAGCCTGTTCGCATCACCTTGCTGCGGACGGCGCAGGCGAGCCTGGCGAACGTCCGCGAACATGCCCGGGCCACCACCGCCGTCGTGAGCGTGGCCTTCCTGGGCACCGAGGTGACTATGGACATATACGACGACGGCACAGGCTTTGATCCGTCAGCTGCCACCGGTGCCAAGGACGCAGCGGACGGCAGCGGGTTCGGGCTGCGCTCGCTGCGCGAGCGGGTCACGGCTTTGAACGGCTCGCTGGCGGTGGAGTCGGCGCCGGGGGAGGGGACGGTCGTGGCCATTCGGCTGCCCGTGGCGGAACCGTGAGCGAGGTCCACGTCCTGCTGGTGGACGACCACCCCGTGGTTCGTGCAGGGCTGCGCGCAATGCTCACCGGGTTCGAGGGCATCACAATTGCTGCGGAAGCAGCTGACGGCAAGGCTGCGTTGAAGGAACTGACGCGGCTGACTGCCTTGGGCGAGGCGCCCGATGTTGTCCTCATGGACCTCCAAATGGGGGAGGGGATGGACGGCGTCACCGCTACCGCGGAGATCCGGAAGCTCACTGCGCCGCCGCCGGTGCTCATCCTGACCACGTACGACACGGATGCCGACATCCTGGCCGCGGTTGAGGCCGGGGCCAGCGGCTACATGCTGAAGGATGCCCCGCCGGAGCAGTTGCGGCAGGGAGTCCTGCAGGCCGCGGCCGGCGGCACAGTGCTGGCGCCGCGCGCTGCAGCGTTGCTCATGGACCGGATCAGCAACCCCGGCACCTCCCTGACCCCGCGGGAAGTGCAGCTGCTGGAACTGCTCGCCACAGGGCTGTCCAACCGCGCGATAGCCAAGCAGGTCTTCATCTCCGAGGCCACCGTGAAAACACACCTGGTGCACATCTATGGCAAGCTCGGCGTGGACAACCGCACCGCCGCCATCGCCGCCGCCACCCAGCGGCGGATCATCCGGCCGCCCGGCGCCAAGGGCTGACTTTCGGGGAAGCCCCACGGCCCTACCGTGCAGTAGGTTTATTGCACCGCGTTACCACGTGCCGTTGTTTAAGCCTGTGCCGTTGTTCGAAGGAGAACGAATGTCCCGTCCGGTTCCAACCGTTGATGCCCTTCTTGCCACCTACGGTGCGGCCGATGCCTGCGCGGCCGAACTCCTGTGCGACAGCCACGACCCCAACACCGTTGCCTTCACGGTGGTTGCAGCCGACCTGTCCGCGAAGGACATCACCTTCGGCGAACTCCGGGAGCGCTCGGAACGGGGAGCCGCCGCCCTGACAGAGCTGGGGATCGGGCCCGGGGATGCGGTAGCCACCCTGATGGGAAAGTCGGCGGACCTCGTGGTCATGCTCCTGGCCATCTGGCGGCGCGGGGCAATCCACGTGCCGCTGTTCACCGCCTTCGCGTGGCCGGCCATCGAACTTCGCCTCACTGCCTCCGGCGCAAAGGTTGTGATTACCGACGCCGACCAGCGGGTGAAAATCCAGCAAACTGAAGCCGCTGTCGTAGTGGTCGGCGCAGAAGCATCCCAGCCGGACCTGGCGCTCACACCGCTCCTGGCCAGGCACCAAACGGGGATAGCCTCCGAAGCCGTTGGCGGCGACGGTGCCCTGGTGCTGATCTTCACGTCCGGAACAACTGGCGCCCCCAAGGGGGTGCCGGTGCCGCTCCGGGCGTTGGCTGCGTTCCGTCAGTATGTCGAGCTGGGCCTGGACGTCAGCGAAGAGGATGTCTTCTGGAATGCTGCGGATCCCGGCTGGGCCTACGGCCTGTATTACGGGATCCTCGGGCCCATGGCGGCAGGACGGCGCAACCTCCTTTTGAGTACAGGGTTTTCCCCGGAACTTAGCTTCAAAGTGCTGGAGGCGTTTTCAGTCACCAACTTCGCGGCTGCTCCCACTGTCTACCGCACCATGCGTGCGAAGTCCGACGCCGGCACCGGCCCTTTCCACCTTCGGCGCGCTTCATCCGCCGGCGAACCGCTGACCCCGGAAGTGATCAGCTGGGCCAGGGAAGTGCTGGGTGTTCCGGTGCGGGACCACTACGGACAGACCGAACACGGCATGATGATCATCAACGCCTGGCATGACGACGTCCGGACGGAGCTGAAACCGGGTTCCATGGGCCGGCCCCTGCCGGGATGGAGCTGCGCGGTCCTCAAGGACAATGCCGACGAGCCCGCCGCGCCGGGTGAACTGGGACGGGTTGCCGTCAACGCGGCCGAAAGTCCCATGATGTGGTTCACGGGCTACCAGGATGCACCGGAGAAGACCGCCGAGCGGTTCAGCCCTGACGGCACGTGGTACCTCACCGGCGACGCAGGCATGGTGGACCAGGACGGCTACTACTTCTTCTCCTCGCGTGATGATGACGTGATCATCATGGCCGGATACCGGATCGGGCCCTTCGAGGTGGAGAGCGTCCTGGCCACCCACCCGGCGGTCCAGGAAAGCGCCGTGGTGGGCGCTCCCGACGAACTGCGCGGGGAAGTCCTGGAGGCCTATGTTGTGCTGGCGGACGGGATCACCGGCAGTGATGCCCTGGTGGCCGAACTCCAGGCGATGGTCAAGACCCAGTTCGCCGCCCATGCCTATCCGCGCCGTATCCACTTCGTCACGGACCTGCCCAAGACGCCGTCGGGAAAGCTGCAGCGCTACATCCTGAGGCAGCAGCGGGCCGCCGAAAGCGGCCGTTAGCAGGACCGGAAGGGACGACGGCGGCCAGAAACTTCCGGCTGCTCCGGCTCCTTTTCCGCCATGGGCTGTTAGCGTGGAGGCCCAGCCACAGAAGGAGGAGCGATGTCCATCAATTCACCTGACTCACTGCCTGAGGATGAGCCGCAGGAGGGCTCGGCGGCCAGCAAAGGCAACCCCGACGGCGGGATCCCCGGCGGGAAGGACGGCGTCGGAATCTCTGATGGAGCTGCGCCCAACACCTTCGAGCCGGAAGAGGACCCGGACGCCGCGGCCGACCCGGCAGACTAGGGCCTGCGCGCAGACTAGGACCTGCGCGGCGGCTCAAGGTTGAATCAAGATTCGCCAAAGGTGCTGGTTGTGGTCATGGGGCCAACTTACTGGCCGGTAATTTCGTAACAGCTTCCATACCAGTTCCCCGGAAGGAAGCATTAGGAGCCCTCGCGCTGGAGCCAGACTCGCGCGGGGGCTCCCCCAATTCGGTTGTGGTTTTCACCGTGCTGACTGCACCAGGTTGAAGTGCTCAACCACCGGGAACGGCTCGTAGAAGCGGTGCAGCAGCGAACGCCACTGCTGGTACGCGGCAGATCCCCGGAAACCGACAGTGTGGTCCTCCAGGGTTTCCCACGCGACGAGCAGGAGGTACGTGTTTGGGGTTTCGATCGAGCGCGACAGGGACAGCGACCCGAAGCCCGGCATGGTCGAAACGGCTCGGGGCCGGCCGCGGAATGCAGCCGGCCCGGAACCGGAACCAATCTAGTCCAGGTCGAAGCGGTCCAGCTCCATCACCTTGGTCCACGCGGCCACGAAGTCGTTGACGAACTTCTCCCTGGCGTCCTCGCTGGCGTAGACCTCGGCCAGGGCCCGCAGCTGCGAGTTGGAGCCGAAGACCAGATCCACCGGTGTGGCGGTCCACTTGAGCTCGCCGGTGGCAACGTCGGTGATCTCGTAGACGTTCTCCTCGGCTTCGGAGGCCTTCCACTTGGTGCCCGGGGAGAGCAGGTTGACGAAGAAGTCGTTCGTCAGGACCTGCGGCTTGTCCGTCAGCACGCCATGGCTGGAACCGCCCACGTTGGTGCCCAGGGCCCGCATGCCGCCGACGAGTGCTGTCATCTCAGGTGCGGAGAGGTCCAGCATGTACGCCTTGTCCAGCAGGAGGGTTTCCCGGCTGGAGCTTCAGGCCAGCGCGCAGGTAGTTGCGGAACCCGTCGGCGCGCGGCTCCAGGTAGCCGAAGGATTCAACGTCGGTCTGCTCCTGTGCCGCGTCCGTGCGGCCCGGACGGAACGGCACCGTGACGGGGAACCCGGCGTCGGCTGCTGCCTTTTCCACGGCGGCGGCGCCGCCCAGGACGATCAGGTCCGCAAGCGAAACCTTCTTGCCGCCGGACTGTGCGGAGTTGAACTCCTCCTGCACGCGCTCCAGCACCGGAAGCACGGCGTCCAGCTGCCCGGGCTCGTGGGCCTCCCAGCTGCGCTGCGGCTCCAGCCGGATTCGCGCGCCGTTGGCACCGCCGCGGCGGTCGGTCTTGCGGTACGTGGCGGCAGATGCCCAGGCCGTGCCCGCCAGCTGCGGGATGGTCAGGCCGGAGTCCAGCAGCTTGGCCTTCAGGGACGCGATGTCCTGCTCATCGATCAGTTCATGGTCGACGGCGGGAACGGGATCCTGCCACAGCTGCGGTTCCGGAACCCATGGGCCCAGCATGTGCGGGCCCACGGGGCCCATGTCGCGGTGCAGCAGCTTGTACCAGGCCTTGGCGAAGGCCAGCGCAAACTCGTCCGGGTTCTCCAGGAAGCGCCGGCCGATCTTCTCGTACTCCGGGTCGAAGCGCAGCGACAGGTCCGTGGTCAGCATGGTGGGGCGGTGCTTCTTGGCCGGATCGTGCGCGTCCGGGATGATCTCGGGGGCGTCCTTGGCCACCCACTGGTGCGCGCCGCCTGGGCTCTTGACCAGTTCCCACTCGTACTCGAACAGGATCTCCAGGAAGCGGTTGCTCCACTGCGTGGGCTTGTCGGTCCAGGTGACCTCCAGGCCGGAGGTGATGGTGTCGCCGCCCTTGCCGCTGCCGTAGGTGCTGAGCCAGCCCAGGCCCTGCGCCTCGAGGTTTGCGGCTTCAGGCTCCGGGCCAACGTGCGCGTCGGCGGGCCCGGCACCGTGGGTCTTGCCAAAGGTGTGGCCGCCGGCGATCAGGGCGAACGTCTCTTCGTCGTTCATCGCCATGCGTTTGAAGGTCTCACGGATGAACGCCGCGGCGGCCACCGGGTCCGGGTTGCCCATGGGCCCTTCCGGATTGACATAGATCAGGCCCATTTCGGTGGAACCCACGTTGTCCGCCATGGTGCCCTCGCCGGTGTAGCGCTCGTCGCCGAGCCAGGCGTCCTCAGGACCCCAGAAGATCTGCTCGGGCTCCCACACGTCCTCGCGGCCGAAGGCGAAGCCGAATGTCTTGAAGCCCATGGACTCGAGGGCCACGTTGCCCGCAAGGACCAGCAGGTCGGCCCAGGAAAGCTTCTGGCCGTACTTCTGCTTGACCGGCCACAGGAGTCGCCGGGCCTTGTCCAGGTTGGCGTTGTCCGGCCAGCTGTTCAGCGGCGCGAAACGCTGGCCGCCGTCGCCCGCCCCGCCGCGGCCATCATGGACGCGGTAGGTGCCGGCCGCGTGCCAGCTCATGCGGATCATCAGGCCGCCGTAGTGGCCGAAGTCCGCCGGCCACCAGTCCTGTGAGGTGGTGAGGACCTCGGTGATGTCCCGCTTCAGTGCCTCGACGTCGAGCTTCTGGAATTCCTCGCGGTAGCTGAAGGAAGGGCCCAGCGGGTTGCTTGCCTGGCCGTGGGTGTGCAGCACGGAGAGGTCCAGCTGGTTGGGCCACCAGTCCTGGTTGGTCCGCGGCCGGGTTCCCTTGGGCTTCGGGGAATCAATGGCCGGGTTTTCGCTTTCACTGCCCTGGGCGGTGGCGCTGCCATGGTCCACCGGGCACCCGCCCGCAACCTTCTGGTCCAGGCCCTGTGCGCTCCCGGGAGTGGGGACCGGAGGATGGTCTTGGGGTTCGGTCATGTGCATTTTCCTTCCGTTGGGCCGAGGCCGCGGTTGGACTCGGGCAGCCGGTGCAACCCTCCTATTTGAACATGGACGGGTGACAGCGCAAGTCACGCTCCCGGCATGTGAAACACCTACCGCCGGCTCCTCCCCGGGACCGCGGTGGTGCCGGTGATCACGCGGTCACGGCCCGCGAGCAGGCCCATCACCGCCAGCACCGCCATGGCGCCGGCGGTGGCGAGGAGCGGAAGCGTCCAGTCCGCGGTGACGTCGTGGAGTGCGCCGAAAGCCACCGGACCCGCGGCGCCAAGCGCGTAGCCCACGGATTGAGCCATGCCGGACAGTGCTGCTGCCTGCGGGTGGTTCACGGTCCGGAGGCTGAAGAGCGACAGGGCAATGACAATGAGGCTGCCGCACCCTAAAGCACCCAGGACGACCCACAGCAGGATGAGGTCCGGTGCGAGGGCCAGGCCAAGGAAGGTCACGCACACCAACGCCCCGCTGGCAAAGGAGACCAACCGTTGGTCCGATCCGCGGTGCAGGACCCCGCCTGTCCCCAGGCTGGCGAACACGCTGATCAGCAGGAAAACGGATAAATGCAGGCCGGCAGTGGTGGCGGGGATCCCGCGGCTTTGTTCGATGGTGGGCAACCATGCCATCAGCACGTAGAAGGCGATGGACTGCAGCCCCATGAAGGCCGTCACCTGCCACCCCAGGGCAGAACTCCAGGGCGACTGGTAGGCGGCCTCCGGGGCGGCGGCATGACCGGTGCTTGTCGTGTGCCGGCGGAGCCAGGGCAGGAGCACCGCCATGGCGATGAGGGCCAGTCCCGCCCAGACTCCCAGCGCGAGCCGCCATCCCGCCGGGGAGGTCTGTGCCACGGGTACGACGACGGCGGCCCCGACCGCTGCGAAGGCGGCCTGTGCGGCTGTGTAACTTCCGGTGACTTGGCTGACGCGCAACGGAAAGTCCCGCTTGACCAGGGAGGGAACCAGGACATTGAGAAAGGCAATGGCGACGCCGATCAGTACAGTCCCCGCCCAGATGAAGCCGGGCACGGGCAAGGAGCGAAGCACGATGCCCGCGGCGAGGATCAACAGGGACATCCACAGGGCCCGGTCCAGGCCCAGGCGGGAAGCGAAACCGGGTGCCAGGGGCGAGAAAACCGCAAAAGCGATAAGCGGGAGGCCTGTAAGGAACCCGGCTGCGGCACTGGAGAGTCCGAGATCGCTGCTGATGTTGACCAGGACCGGCCCCACGCTGACAAAGGACACTCGAAGGTTGACGGCGATCAGCAGGACGCCGATGAAGGCCATTCCGAATCGTGCAGTGCGGGTTGGGGCATTCTGTGTGGCGGCAGGCATCGTCAGTTCTTCCATCGTTCTGTGAGCTGGCGCGTTGTTGGCGCCCATCCAGTTCTCTCACACTCATGTACCCACCCGTGCCGCTAATCCTCGGACCGGTGAATACGCCGTGGGAGAACTGCCGTTTTTCCCAGCCAACTGGGAGGATCAACGGCCCTTTCCGGACGTACACTGACCTCGCACCACGATTGTGCACACTCCGTCAGGTTGGGGCTTTTGCGTATGCTCTGGAAGTTGCTCGTTGAATACCTGCGGCCGCACCGGCCGCTGCTGGCCGTCGTCGTGGTTTTCCAGCTGGCGCAGTCCATCGCCTCGCTGTACCTGCCCACGCTGAACGCCGACATTATTGATCAGGGCGTGGCCCGGGGCGATACCGGCTACATCCTGTCCACCGGCAGCGTCATGCTGCTCGTCACGCTCGCCCAAATCGTGTGCACGGTTGTGGCCGTGTACTTTGGCGCCAAAGCCGCGATGGGGCTGGGCCGGGACCTGCGCGGTGCCATCTTCGAGCGGGTGGGGCAGTTCTCCGAGCAGGAGGTCAGCCGGTTCGGTGCCCCCAGCCTCATCACCCGCTCCACCAATGACGTCCAGCAGGTGCAGCAGCTGGTGCTGATGTCCGCCACGCTCATGGTGGCCGCCCCCATGCTCAGCATCGGCGGGGTGATCATGGCCATCCGGCAGGACGCCCAGCTGTCCTGGCTCATTGCCGTGTGCGTCCCGGTGCTGCTGATCGCCGTCGGACTGATTGTCACGAGGATGGTCCCGCTGTTCCGCAAGATGCAGGCCCGGATTGACACCGTGAACCGGGTGCTGCGCGAGCAGCTCACCGGCATCCGGGTGGTGCGCGCGTTCGTGCGGGAGGACATGGAGACGGAGCGGTTCGCGGGCGCCAACACGGACGTCACCGATGTGGCACTCCGCGCCGGCCGCCTGATGGCGCTCATGTTCCCCACGGTCATGCTGGTCCTGAACGTCTCCAGCGTGGCCGTGATCTGGTTCGGCGCGTTCCGAATTGAGGACGGGTCCATGCAGGTAGGTACCCTGATCGCGTTCCTGAGCTATCTGATGCAGATCCTGATGTCCGTCATGATGGCCACCTTCATGGCAGTGATGATCCCGCGCGCGTCGGTGTCCGCGGACCGCATCGGCGAGGTGCTGGGCACCAGTTCCAGCGTCCTGCCGCCCAAGCAGCCCGTCACCAGCGCCGTCCGGCGCGGCGAGCTGGAAATGCGCGACGTCGGATTCGCCTACCCTGGTGCCGACCAGCCCGTCCTGGCCGGCATCAACTTCACTGCACGGGCGGGCGAGACCACTGCGATCATCGGCAGCACCGGGTCGGGCAAGACCACCCTTGTGAACCTGATGCCGCGGCTCTTCGACGTCACCTCCGGGGCCGTGCTGATGGATGGCGTGGACGTGCGGGACCTGGACCCCGACCTGCTGTGGGGGCACATCGGCCTGGTGCCGCAAAAGCCCTACCTTTTCTCCGGCACCGTTCGCAGCAACCTGTTGTACGGCAACCCGGACGCGAGCGAGGACGAACTGTGGGACGCGCTGGAAATTGCCCAGGCGCGGGACTTCGTGGAGCGGATGGAAGAGGGGCTGGATGCGCCCATCTCCCAGGGCGGCACCAATGTTTCGGGCGGCCAGCGGCAGCGGCTGGCTATCGCCCGGGCCCTGGTGAAGAGGCCTGAGCTCTACATCTTTGACGATTCGTTCTCCTCGCTGGATACGGGCACCGACGCCCGGCTGCGGCAGGCGCTCAAGCGCAACATCGCGGGGGCCACCATGGTGGTCATCGCCCAGAGGGTGTCCAGCATCGTGGACGCGGACCAGATTTTGGTGCTCGACGACGGGAAGATCGTTGCGCACGGAACGCACCATGAGCTGCTGGAGACGTCCGAGACGTACCGCGAGATTGTTTCGTCCCAGCTCGCAGCGGAGGAGACAGTATGAGCCAGGGACCCACTCCCGGACACGGCACCAAGGGTGCGGCTGGTTCCGGAAGCGGCCAGGCCGCCGTCGTACGCATTCCAAGGCCGCGCGGCGGCCCCGGGCACGGCGGACCGTTTGCCGGGATGAACGTGCCGGCCGAGAAGGCCATGAACTTTGGCGCCTCTGCCAAACGGCTGTTGGGCACGCTGCGGCCGGAGCGGTTCTGGCTGATGCTGGTGCTGCTTATGGCCGTGGCGGGTGTGGTGCTGCAGGTGATCGGTCCCCGATTGTTGGGCGAGGGCACCAACTTGATTTTCGCCGGCGTGGTGTCCAAGCAGCTGCCCGCGGGGATGACGCAGGCGCAGCTGATTGCCATGCTGCGGGCGTCCGGGGAGAACCAGAAAGCGGACATGCTTAGCGCCATGACCCTGACGCCCGGAGCGGGAATCGACTTCGGGGCGCTGGCGGGCGTGCTGACGTGGGCGCTGGTGCTGTATGTGCTGGGGTCGGCGTTCATGTGGGGGACGGCGTATGTGCTTAACGGTGTTGTGCAGCGGACGGTGTTCGGGCTGCGCGAGCAGATTGAGGCGAAGATTAATCGGCTGCCGCTGCGGTACTTCGACTCGATCCAGCGCGGTGAGCTGCTCAGCCGGGTGACCAACGATGTGGACAACATTTCGCAGAGCCTGCAGCAGTCCATCAGCCAGGCGGTGACGTCGGTGCTGACCGTGGTGGGGGTGCTGGTGATGATGTTCATCCTGTCGCCGACCTTGGCGCTGATCGCGCTGGTGACCATTCCGCTGACACTGGGGATCACCACGCTGATTGCCAAGCGCTCGCAGAAGCTGTTCGTGCAGCAGTGGACCAACACGGGCGAGCTGAACGGGCAGATCGAGGAGACCTACACCGGGCATGCGCTGGTGAAGGTGTTCGGCCGGCAGCGCGAGGTGGGGGAGCGGTTCCGGCAGAAGAACGCCGAGCTGTATGAGGCGAGCTTCGGGGCACAGTTCATTTCAGGGCTGATCATGCCGGCCATGACGTTCATCGGGAACCTGGTGTACGTGGGGATTGCCGTGGTCGGCGGCCTGCAGGTGGCTTCCGGTGCGATGCAGCTGGGTGATGTGCAGGCGTTCATCCAGTACTCGCGGCAGTTCACGCAGCCGCTGGCGCAGCTGGGGTCCATGGCCAACCTGCTGCAGTCCGGGGTGGCCTCCGCCGAGCGCGTGTTTGAGCTGCTGGATACGGAGGAGCAGTCTCCCGATCCTTCCGGGGCTTCGTTGCAGAGCCCGGATGGTGCTTCCCGTGGGCGGCTGGTGTTTGAGGACGTGTCATTCTCATACTCGCCGGACAAGCCGCTGATCAGCGGGCTGTCTTTGGTGGCGGAGCCGGGGCAGACGGTGGCCATTGTCGGTCCGACCGGGGCCGGCAAGACGACGCTGGTGAACCTGATGATGCGGTTCTACGAGCTGGACGGCGGGCGGATCACACTGGACGGCGTGGACATCACCACCATGACCCGGCACGATCTGCGCTCGCGGATGGGCATGGTGCTGCAGGATACGTGGCTGTTCGGCGGGACCATCCGGGACAACATCGCGTACGGGCGGCCTACTGCTTCCTCTGCGGACGTGTTGGAGGCGGCGCAGGCGACGTACGTGGACCGGTTTGTGAAGTCCCTGCCCGAGGGGTACGACACGGTGCTGGACGACGAAGGCTCCAACGTGTCGGCCGGCGAGAAGCAGCTGCTGACGATTGCGCGGGCGTTCTTGGCGCAGCCTTCCGTTTTGATCCTGGACGAAGCGACGTCCTCAGTGGATACCCGGACCGAGGTTCTTGTGCAGAAGGCGATGAGTGCTCTTCGCTCTGACCGGACGTCCTTTGTGATCGCGCACCGCCTGTCCACGATCCGCGACGCCGACCTCATCCTGGTGATGGAGAACGGGCAGATCGTGGAGCAGGGGAACCACGCATCACTGCTTGCCGCCGGCGGGGCTTACGCACGCTTGTACGAGGCCCAGTTCGCGGCGCCGGTGGCGGAGGTCTAAAGAGGCTGCCAGGAGATCCGGGTCAGTGCGGGCAGTCAAGGGTGACTCTGTGGAACTGGTACGAGCCGTTCGCGTAGTGAATGTCAGCCAGGTAGGTGCAGTTGACTGCTGAAAAGTCCACGTGGGTGCTCCTTTCCTGCAATTCACCGCCTCGCGTCATGGAGTGGTCCCTGTAAGTATTTGAGTACCAATCGGTGGTGCCGTCCGGGTGCGAGGTTGTGGAGTAGACACGTCCAATGTCCACGCTGTTTTCAACTCCGCTTGGAGTGGTCACAGTGTTGACTACCGTATGGGTTTTTGAGCATTGTGTCCCATCTGATGTGGTCTGGCAGCCTGATTCGTTTACTACTTGCGCACCCCCGCTGGCGGCCATCGCGGGTGATGCGATTAACGCAAGGGCTCCGCTGACACCAAGGGCAGCGGCCGCGCGGGGGAGGGTCCTAGCCGAAATCATCATTGCTTCCTGCTTTCAATTCGGAACTCTGAGACGGCCAGAGACCTGAACCACCTGCCGAAATCTTCTTTGAGCGGGAAAGTTGCTGGTAGAGCCAAAAGACTCATCTAAAGCACGCAGGCGGGACTCATTGCCGACGTAGCGAATTCGAAATTTAAGGACGGCTTGAGTGCAATCATTTCCAGGAGCATTCTCAGGAGCGACTGGCACTACGACAACGAGCTTGGCCGCCTCGCCGTAGTCACAGGTAGCTCTTTACAGTGGCACGCAGCGCTTCAGTGTGCTCATAGATTTCCTCAAGGGAATTAATGGGGACCCGGGTTTCTTCCTTGCTGTCGTTGAAGATGCCGATGTACTTCTGCGTCCGGTTGAAGTGAAGACGGGCAATGGGCTTTCGGTTGTTATCGTCCAGAAGAACTGCAAAGTAGGACTTAGCGTCCCGCTGAGCGACCCGAACCGGCTTCACCTCGCTGCAGACAATCGCTCGTACAATCTGGTAGCCCTCGATCTCCTCAAGAGTCGTCTCCAAACCATCAGCCTCGGCGAGGTCCGCCTCTGCTACCGGAGCGCTAGTGACAGCGGCAGGTAGTGCCGTTTCATCAGTCTGTGGAAATCCGGGGTTTCCCAGGGCCTTCTTTAGCCGTTCGTTGACCTGGTCATTGAGGAATTGCTTCGTGGCTTTTCCAACCAGCGTGGTGAACTGCTCTCGAATCTTTTGTGTATAGGGCCCGGAGTAGACCCGTGCCGTCAGGAACTTGACCCATTCATCCTCTGGTTCCTTGAACTGCGCGGCCAGAGTTCGTTTGAGTTCGCCGATGTATTTCAATTCGCCAGCGGCGCTGATGATTGAGTCCAGGTCGAAGACGTCTTTGGAGAGTTTCTGGAGCTCGGGGATCAGGGACTGGTCGATGTCGTTCAAATCCAGCACGAGGAAGGGCTTCGCATCCATGCGGTTGGGTGCGTCCAAGTCGGTGAAGAACTGATAGACCTCGCCGTTAGTCAAGATGGCGATTCGAGCATTGGTAACCGCGAAGTACCGAAAGAGCTGCGAGGCATGTTCGACCTTCACGGGTTCAGTCGACTTCTTGCATTCAATCAGAATTTGGACTTCGCCGTCCTTGACGATTGCATAGTCAATCTTCTCGCCCTTCTTAAGTCCAACATCGGCGATGAACTCCGGGACGACCTCCATGGGATTGAAGACGTCGTAGCCAAGAATTGTCGAAATGAATGGCATCACGAAGGCGTTCTTCGTTGCCTCCTCCGTCTGAATCACACCTCGCTGCTGACGCACCTTTGCCGCTAGCGCTGAAAGTTTCTCTGCAAACTCCATGACTTACCCCCAGTAAGGCCGTTAATGTCGGACACAACTATGTGTCCATCCCGTTCAAGCTGATGAAGCAAAAACTTACCTCCCAATGGCGACATTTACACGGATTCGGTACTCGTCACCGTCATGTTGCCAGACTTACCTAGCGGTGGCAGGCGGGGAATCGAGCCTTTTTACCCAACGGGGCGAGGGTACGGCTTAGGAAACCTTTCGTCGTCGTCCGCTCAGCCCAGGCTGGGACGGATATACCAGGCCGGGCATGTGCAGGGGCTGCGGGCGGCCGACTCAAAATGTCAGACCCTAGTGGCAGGCTTTGGTTATGGAAACCGGAGCGGTTGTGGATGCGAAAGGCAGGGCCGGGTTGGCCGCTGCCGTCGTATCGCTGACCGCGACGGTAGAGGAACTTACCGGGGTCCTGGGCGATTCTTCGGAAGCTGCGGATGGTGCTCACGGCTTCAACAGCCATGATCCGCTTCGGGAACTTGCCGATTCCCGCCTGGATGGCCTGGGCGTCGTGGCCCGGATCGAAGCTGCAGCTGCGGCCGTGAAAGTGCGTTTGCTGGCGGAGTACTCAGGGGCAACTGCAGCAATGGAGGGACCGGCGGGAAGTGCATATGAGTCCTCCGCACGCGAGATGAGCCTGGTCGCGGAAGTCGCCTGCGTGTTGACTGTGGGGGAGCGGGCTGCAGCAACACTGCTGGGGGAAGCCCAGGCGCTGACCACCACTTTGCCGGCAGCGCTGGATGCGTTGCAGGCCGGGGAAATCTCGTGGCAGCACGCCCGGATCATCGTTGATGAAACCAGCGGTCTCAAAGCTGACGCTGCCGCTGCGCTCGAAGCGCACTTTTTGGACCCGGAAGCCCCGAACGCGGCCAGGGGTGCGGCGGCGGGGGACCTGGCACCAGCCCGGTTCCGGCGTAAGGTGCGTGCTTGGCGGGAGCGCCATCATCCCGAGTCCCTCGAAATCAGACATGCGAAGTCGGCTGAAGACCGGCGGATGGAGTACGGCCCGGACCGCGACGGCATGGCATGGGTCTCCCTCTACATGGCTGCGGACAAGGCCTGTGCCATTTGGAACAAATCCACTGCCCTGGCCCGTGGACTGCAGGGACCGGACGAGCCCCGGACCCTGACTCAAATTCGAGTTGATGTGGCCGCCGCGTTGTTGCTGGGCAATTCGGGGCAGTTCGGCGGGTGTGTGCCACCTCTCAAGGCGGATGTGCTGGTCACGGTACCGGTCCTTTCCCTCCTCGGTGCCACCGACGAACCAGCCGAACTCGATAACTACGGGCCCATCCCGGCGTCGATGGCCCGCAAACTGGTCGCGGAAGGTGCTGGCTCGTTCTACCGGGTCTTGGTGGACCCCCGCGATGGAGCTCCGCTTGAACTTGGACGTACCAACTACCGGCTCACAGAGTCGCTCAAACGGTGGTTGCGGCTGCGTGACGGAAAATGCACCTTCCCCGGCTGCAGCAATCCCAGCCAGGACAATGAGGCGGACCACCTCACAGCCTGGGAGCACGGAGGAGCTACCGGAATCAGCAACTTGGGACAGTTGTGCCCAAAGCATCACCGGCTCAAGCATCGAACCGGCTGGAGCCCGGGTCCGGCAACAAGCAATGAGCCACCTGGTTGGGTCTCGCCCACCGGCCGCCATTACAAGGCCGAACAACCGGACCGTGAACCAACGCTCTGGCCGCCGGGCTGCCTGCCTCAGGAAAGAAGTGCACTGGAGGCAGTCATCGTTGACTTTCTCGTCGCCTCGTAGCCGTCTGATGAGGCACCGGCGCGGCCAATCGTTGCCGTCCTGACAGGATGCTGGGGCAGGTTGGACGTGCCTGTCACGCGGCTAGGGAGCTGCAGGCGCGCCCGACTAAAGAACTAACACGTTGTCCCTTCCTATTCACCCCGCGGCAACCAAGGGGTCCCGAACCGTTTCTGAAGGCGAAGCAGTCTTTTCACACACCCCTCTGCCCGGCGCCGCCAAGGCCGAGCGGACATCCCCAAGGTCTCAGGAGTACTCCGTGTTCGTGAAAAGCACCCTCACCGCCGTCGCCACGACGGCGGCGCTCACCCTGGCGTTCGGCCTCCTGGCGTCCCAGCCCGCCTTTGCCGAATCAGCCCACACGGCGGATAACAGCAACGACGGTAACCAGGCCTTCACCTTTGCCGCCATCGGCGACATCCCCTATGGAGCTGCGGAAATCGCCAAGTTCCCGTCCCGCATCCAGGACCTCAACGCGGACAAGGACCTGAAGTTTGTAGCACATGTGGGCGATATAAAGAACGGCTCCTCCGTCTGCTCGGACGAGTACTTCTCCTACATCCGCACCCAGTTCGACAACTTCACCCACCCGCTGGTCTACACGCCTGGGGACAACGAGTGGGTGGACTGCCACCGCACCAACAACGGCGCCTACAACCCATTGGAACGCCTGGACAAGATCCGGGAAGTGTTCTTCAACCAGCCCGGCAAGACCCTCGGCGCCACCATGCCGGTGAAGTCGCAGGAGAACCTGGGCCTCCCGGAGGACGTCCGCTTCGATAAGAACCGGGTGGCCTTCTCCGCCCTGAACGTCCAGGGCAGCAACAATTCGCTCTTGCCCTGGACCGGCCTGGGCAAGACCGCACCCACCCCTGAGCAGCTCGCCGAGGTGCAGCACCGCACGGACGCCGTGATCGCGCAGATCCGCCAGACCTTTGCCGATGCCAGGCGAAGCAACGACCGCGCCGTGGTCCTGATGCAGCAGGCTGATATGTTCGATCCGTCGCTCCTGGCCGGTGCCACCGCCAACCGTGACACCGTCTCCGGCTTCCGGGAAATTGTGCAGACCATCGTCGAAGAGACCAACAGCTTCGACGAGCCGGTCTACCTCATCAACGGTGACAGCCACGTCTTTGCCGAAAACCAGCCCCTCGCCGCGGGATCGCCCTGGTTGGACATTTACGGTGCACCCGCCGCGGACAATCTGCAGCGCATCACCGTGGACGGCGCCAACAACGCCGTGGACTACGTCCGCTTCACTGTGGCCGGCAACAGCGCCAAAGCCACGGACGTCCTGAGTTGGGAAAAGGTCGCCTTCAGCCAGTAGTACCAGCCTCAAGCGGACGACGGCGGGTGCCCACCCGTCGTCGTCCGCTTGGTATTTAAGGCTCTGGACACGGGTTGCCGCCGGATTTATGGTGCAGGGGTGGCGGCTGTCTGACTGGCAGGATGGCCAGTGCTGCCGGTCCGTCGTTGCGGCCGTCCGTCAAAAGGAGGAAGCAGATGGCACACGTTGAAGAGGTTGAAGAGACCGTTGACGTCGCAGTCCCAGTCCGGACCGCATACAACCAGTGGACCCAGTTCGAATCCTTTCCGCAGTTCATGACCGGAGTGGAATCGATTACCCAGCTGACGGACACCACCAACCACTGGGTGACCAAGGTGGGCGGCGTAAGGCGCGAGTTCGACACGGAAATTGTGGACCAGGAGCCCGATGACCGGATTGCCTGGCGCAGCATCGACGGCAAGTCGCATGCGGGCATCATCAGGTTCACGCCGCTGGATGCCAATCACACCAAGGTCAAAGTCCACTTCGAGTGGGCGCCGGAAACTGTCACCGAGAAGGCCGGCGCGGCACTGAAGATCGACGATATGCAGGTCAAAGCGGACATGCGGAAGTTCAAGGACTTCATCGAATCCCGCGGCAGCGAAACCGGCGGCTGGCGCGGCGACGTCTAGGAATGATCAGTAAAGCGGACGACGCCGGGTGCGCACCCGCCGTCGTCCGCTTCCGTTTGCGCCCCATTTCCCTGCAGCTAGAGCCGCAACTCCATAAACATGCTGTTAGGGTCCGGGACGTAGCCGGCAAACGGGGCGCATTCGGTGAAACCGTGCCGGGTATAGAGGCGCCGTGCAGGCGCGAAATAGTCCTCGGTGCCGGTTTCCAGGTAGACCCGCTCAAGGCTTCGGGCCTGGGCGTGCTTAAGGATGTGTCCGAGCATGAGGGTGGCAACGCCCCGGCCCCGGGCGGTTGCCGCTGTGCGCATGGACTTGATCTCGCCGTACCTGGCCTCCGGCGTCATGGCCGGGCCGGTGGGGGAGGCCAGCAGCTTAAGCGCACCACAGCCCAGTAGGGTCCCCTCTTCGCGTGCCGTCCAGAACGTAATTGACGGCGCGGCCAGCGCAGAGTGGTCCAGGGCATGGACGCTTTCGGCCGGCGAGGTGGCGAACATATCGGCCAGATGTTCGCTCAGGAGCTGGAGGACGTCGTCACGCATGGGGCTGTCACGGTCAATCGAAATCATCGCCTCAAACTTACCCGTTGCGGTTCCCGTTATCCGTATGCCAAGATTCCCCTGATCGTGACACGACGTCAGGAGGTGGGACCCATGAACGCAGTACCAGTAATGGGTGCTCCCTCGCAGCCTACGATCCGCGGCTGATCCAGCCGCTACCGGGAGCGCCGAACAGGCAATTCGCGAAAGGCGACTCCCCATGAACACAACATCTTCTTCCCTCCCGCACGCCAATCCGGCCGCGCCCTCGGGTCGCGCACTGGTCCTCGGCGGCGGCGGATCCACCGGTAACGCCTGGCTGATTGGCGTCCTGGCTGGCTTGGCCGACGCCGGCTTGGACGCGACCGGCGCCGACCGCGTCGTCGGAACGTCGGCCGGATCCACGGCCGCTGCCCAGCTCGCCGGCGCAACTCCGGCCGAACTCTACGCGGCCATCCACAGCACACCGCTCCCGCAGCGTCCCCGCCCGGCGGCAGCCGCCGCTCCCGCGAACCCGGCGCCAAACCACTTGGAGCGGACCGGCCGGATCATCGCCGCCGCCACCGATGCCGGCGACATGCGCCGCAGGATGGGTGCTGCTGCCCTCGACTTGGCGGCGGATTACGACGGCTCCGAGAGGTGGCGCGCCACAGTAGCCGCCCGGCTGCCCCGTCAGGAGTGGCCGGATCATGACCTGCTGATCACGGCAGTCGACGCCAGGACGGGTGCGCCCGCCGTGTTCAGCCGAAAGAGTGGCGTCAATCTAGTGGACGCGGTTGCAGCCAGTTGCTCCAGCGCCTCGGCGTACCGGATTGGGGACAGCAGTTATATCGACGGCGGGTACCGGCGCAACGAGAACGCCGACCTGGCTGAGGGCGTTGGGCGGGTCCTGGTCCTTTCGCCGTTCGGCGGCAGGACCCGAATGCCGCTGGAATGGGGCATGCAGTTGGCAGCGCAGGTCGAGGAGTTGCGTGCGGGCGGCAGCAGGGTTGAGACGATCTTCCCGGACAGCGACTCCGAGTACATGTTCGGCGTCAACGCGATGGATTTGGCACTCCGTCCGGCCGCGGCCCAAGCCGGATATAACCAGGGCAGGGCTGCAGCCACGCGGCTCGGAGAATTCTGGCGATGAGGGCGCCAAAGAAATAAAAGGCACAATTTCCCGGTGTTTGTGAATGTTGTCCCGGCTTTTCCCATATTAGGGGAAGGAAAAGCGCGGGGCTGGCAGGCGGTGCATATTACAAACAGGATGTGCCCGCTGAATTGCATTGCATGAGCGGTCGCAGGCCCCCGGTGCGGATGGGGCAGGGCCAGTCCGACCGGGGTGGATAAAAAAATAAAATTAGGTATGGTATCGGGTAACACAAGCAAAGAAAGGCGTGATTCGCATGTCCGGAAAATTCCCCAAAAATCAGCGCTGCTAAAAAAGTCGGCAAGTCAATTCTGGAAAAGCGTGCTGACAAAAGAGCAAAAAGCGAAAACAGTGAACTCAATTTCATAAAACCGCGCAAGAACCAGCGCTGACCAAGCCAGCGGGCAGCCGTCCGGGACTCCTAGCCCACGGCAGGCTGGCCACCAATCCACGCGCCGAGGTGCTCATTCGCGAAGCTGGCCTGGACGTTAACGGGACCATCCAGGGAACTGCCCTGTTCCTGGGCCGCACCAGGTGAACGGAGAGTGCGACGCTCCACGCCACCTCATCCGCGTCGCCGAGCAGCTGTTCGACTTGCCGCTCGCCGCTTAGCCGGTCCAGTGCTCAACGGTGCGTGCTGGACCACAGAATTGGGGGAGCGGACGACGGCAGGTCTCCTCCCGTCGTCGTCCGCTCATGTTCCGCTAGTCCTCGATTGTGACCCCGCGCCAGAAAGCGATCCGGTCCTCTATATGCTTGGCGCGCGGCTTGGCATCGGGGTAGTACCAGGCCGCGGCCTCGTTCAGCTCGCCGTCCACGTCCAGCGTGTGGTAGCTGGCGGTTCCCTTCCACGGACAGAACGTGTTCTTGTCGCTGTCCCGCAGGTATGCGGGATTGACGGCCTCGCGCGGGAAGTAGTGGTTGCCCTCCACCACCACGGTGTCCGACGATTCGGCGATGACTTTTCCGTTCCAGACAGCCCTGACCATGAGTTTCCTTCCGTCGCTGCCGCCACGCAAAGGAGGCGTTTGTACGGATGCCAACGGGTTGGCCGGAGGCATTGTTCCCGGACGGCGCTAGCGCGGGCTCTTGTCGATCACGCAGAACCGGTTGCCGTCCGGATCCTCCAGAACCACGAAATCGGGATCGTCCGGGTACGAATCCCAATCAACGCGCCGGGCGCCGAGAGAGACCAGCCGCTCCACCTCGGCGGACTGGTCGTCCGCATATAGATCGAGATGAATACGCGGGTGGTGCTGGACCGGCGTTTCGCTGAGCATGAGGGACAGTTCCGCGCCAGGGCCCGACGCCGGCACAAGGGTCACCCAGGTTTCGTCGCCTTCCTCCCGGGGGACATAGCCCAAGGCGTCATTCCAGAACTTGGTGGCGGCGGCGACATCGTTGACGCCGAGGACAATGGTTCCGATAGTCAACATCCGGCCAGCCTAAACCCGCCTGGCGCGGCGGGGCTAGACTCGCGGGCATGGGGGAAAACAACACGCGTGACGAAGGCCGGCCGTCCAAACGGGTCAAAGTTCCAGCCGCCGTCGTGCCATTCCTGGGCGTCGTCGCCATGCTGGTTGGCTGTTTTGTGGCGTGGAGCAACCGCAATAGCTACGTGGGTTGGTTGCGTACGCACCGCCAAGTAACGAGGTCTTCTCCGGGAACGGCGTCGCGTTCATCAGCCAGGGGACGCAGATCGGCTTAGGGATCATGGTGGCGGGGCTGCTGGTGGTCGCGTTCTGGGCGGGTTACAGGATGGGCCGGCGGGGACGCTAACGGGCTGGTGTCAATGCCGCGGTTTAGGACCCGGGTTTATTGATGGGCTTGTCGAGTGCCACGCTGATGGTCTGGCCCGGCACGAATTCGCCGGGCACGTCGGTGAAGTCATACCAAGCACCGGCCGTGCCCGTGCTTGGACGGTTGGCCGAGCGCAGCTGGTCAACGCCGAAGCGGAACGAAACTTGCCGCTCAGTGTCCCCTGGGACGGTGGTGTAGGTCAGGGGGATCCCTTGGTCGTCCGTGGTAAACGTTCCCTGCGCGCCTTCGATCTTCAGTTCGCCGGGTATCAGCCGAAGCTTCGTTCCGGCAGGGATGGGCCGATCCGCCGTGAGTGCAGGGTTGTACAGCAGGATCTGTGCCGTGGTTGAGCGGAACTTATAGCCAAGGCTGTCGACCGAGTCGCCGTCCACAGTGGTGTAGAAGACCGTCTGGCCGAATGAGTTGTTGACCGAGGCACCCGAGCCGGACCTGCTGTCCACCGGCTTCTTCTGCAGTTGGATGACCTTGCCCGCCTGGATGAAGTAGACGTCGCCCCTTTCATAGGTGAAGGGGACCTTGTTCGCCTCAGCCAACTGCTCGTCGGTCAGGTTGAATCGGTAGGTGATGCCGCCCAGGGTGTCGCCTGGCCCAACCGTGTAGCTGGTCGGGATGCCGTCTGCGCCAACAGTGGCCGGGCCACTTGCCCCGGCCATCGGCTCGGCAGGAATCAACCGCAGCCGTGTGCCCGGAGCGAGGGGAGTCGCGGCTTTTAGGCCGTTGAACCCGGCAAGCTTCACCTCCGAAAGCTTGTGCGCCGCCGCTACTGCCGGGAGCGTGTCGCCGGGAACGGTGGTGTAGAAGTCCACGTTGCCAAAGGAATCCTGCACGGATTCTCCACTCAGGGGAGGCTTCGCGGTGGAAGGTGAAGCTGGGGATGTTGGTACACCTGCGGCAGCCGGTTCCGCTTGGGTTGGAGCGCCCGCGTAAGTGCACCCTGCCAGTCCCAGCGACAGCGCAGCAAGGAGCGCGGCCGGCCGAACCAGGGGCAGGCCCATCGCCGTCTTTGATGAACTGCCAGTTCCCGCCATTGATATCCCCCAAGTAAGTTCGGCGCAGCCGAGTCAAGGCCCGCAACGGACCAAAAGCGAGCTTAGTGGATGAACCAGTGGGATCGGTCCTGGCGCCCCGGACAATGCGTCGGATATTCCCGACATATACTGGTGCCGTGCTTCCCGATGTCTTCGCCGCCGTGTCCAACCCGGCGCGGCGCGTCATCCTGGACGAGCTCCGGCAGGGGCCGCGGACGGCCGGCGAACTCACTGGTCTTCTAAACCTCAGCCGGCCGGCGGCGTCCGAGCACCTTGCCGTGCTCCGCGGGGCCGGCCTGGTGCGGGAGGAACGCCATGGCAGGAACAGGGTTTACCACCTCCAGCCCGCCCGACTCGCCGAGATCGGTGGCTGGATAAAGCACTTCGAGCACTACTGGAACCAGCGGCTGGACGCCCTGGCAGACCTTTTGGACGAGGAGAAACCATCATGACCGAGAACGCCATCCGGTTGGAACGGCGCTACCCGCACCCCAAGGAGGCGGTGTGGGCCGCTTTGACGACGCCTGAACTGCTGGCGCGCTGGTGGGCGCCGGGCAACATTGCCCCCGTGGTGGGCCACCGCTTCACCATGGACATGGACGCCTGGGGCGAGCAGCAGTGCGAAGTCCTTACTGTGGACCCCGGCACGTCCATCAGTTTCCTCTTCTCAGAAGGCCAGCTGGACACCACCATCACCTGGCGCCTCGAACCGGTGGACGGCGGCACCATCCTCCACTTCGAGCACGCCGGCTTCCAGCTCGACACCCCCATGGGCCGCCATGCGATCGAAGGCATGGGCAACGGCTGGCCGGGACTGCTCGGCCGCCTCGACGGCCTTCTCGCCCAAGTCTCCTGACGCGGCCGGTGGGCGTACGACGGCGGGAAGCGCCCGCCGTCGTACGCCCACCCAGGCGCCTTCCGCCCGTTTACTGCCGGAAGGAGTGGGGTAACCATGGAGTATGACTGATTCCGAAGCTGGCGGCGCCAACGACCCCTTTGACGGCAACGACGAGATCGTGGCCGGATCGGATCCCGACGCGACGCCCGAAACCATCGCCGAGGATGTCCGGCATGACATCCAGCTGGGCCACGTCCAGGACGACGTAAGCCACGTCCTTGAAGAGCGTTTCGAGGAGGCCGGCATCAAGGCCCGGCCCGAAGAAGTGGACGACCTCGCCGAGGAAATCGAGCGGGAAGCCTCCAGCTAACCCCTGAGCCGGGCGGGCCTGAAACGGCGGGTAACAACCTGGGCCAGTGCGCTGGCCGTGTTGGGCGCATGGCCCCCAGGGGTCATACCGGTGGTCCAGGTGGCCCGCCCCTACACCTGCCCGGGTCAACTGCAGGACAAATCGTATGGGGAGAATAACTGCATGTGCGGCAGATATGTAATGTCCAAGGCCACCGGTGACCTCCTGAGCTACTTTGACGCCAAAGAGGTTGAAGGAACCGTGCCCGCCCCGAGCTGGAACGTGGCCCCCACGGAGCCGGTGCCAATAGTGGCCGAGCGGCTGGACGAGGGCAGCCTCGAGCGGCACCTGCTCGTAGCCCACTGGGGCCTGGTCCCGTCCTGGGCCAAGGACATCAAGATCGGCAACAAGCTGATCAACGCCCGCAGCGAGAGCATCCTGGAGAAGCCGGCATTCCGCAAGGCAGCAGTGAAAAGACGGGCAATTCTTCCTGCTGACGGCTACTACGAGTGGCAGAAGACCGAAGACGGCAAAAAGATCCCCAACTACCTGTACTCGGAGAAGGAACCGATGCTGGGATTCGCCGGCCTCTACGAGTGGTGGGCCGATCCTGCAGTGCCTGAGGATGACCCGGGCCGGTGGCTTCTAAGCTGCACCGTCCTGACCACGACTGCCCAGGACGTCCTGGGGCATGTCCACGATAGGTCCCCGGTGATCATTCCCCGCGACCGCTTTGCTGAATGGCTGGACCCGGACCTGACAGACAAGAATGATATCCAGCACCTTCTGGACACTCTTCCCGAGCCTGTCCTGACTCCGCGGATAGTCACCACAAGGGTGAACAGCGTGCGGAACGATGGGCCGGAACTGATCGAACCGGCTTAGAGACAACGCTGTCCCCGCGGCCGGCCGCCTGTCGGCTGTGGCGTTAGGGCCAATCGGCGCGCGTGAAGCGGATGGGGCTTCGCAGCGTAAGAAGGCAGTCCGACGTCCACTCGGTTTTGCGCGGTGCTTCCAGCGGCTCCGGCGTTGCAACCTGCGGCGCGTCCTGGTTTGCGGCGTCGGAAAGAGCCTCAATTGTGCTTTTCATTTGTCCCCCTTGTAAAGCGTGTGTGCCAACCCTAGGCACCGGGGAATGCAAGGGGAAGAGGGTTAATCCAGCAGCAGGATAAACTGCGCAAATCTTGAGCAACGGCGGGTTTGGCGTCCGCGTCCGAGTTAAGGTCTGCGACTGCGAGGGTGAGCGTGATGGACAAGGTGCCGTCCAGGACCCGCAACCCCACGGAGCCGAAATCCCCTGGGCCCTTCGGCTTGGTGACCTGCATGAAGGCGTGCCGCTTTTCCCCAAGCGGGGGAGCAGTGAGCAGCTGGAGACCGTAAGTGGAAGTGCGTCCGGATTCGGTGTAAGCTAGGTCGAATCGGCCGCAGTGGGACACCAAATCGTCTGTGTAGCCGAAGTCAGCCTTGGTGATGGCCTCCTTTTTGCCACTCCTCAGGATGACTGTGATGGTGGTGGTGGGTCCGGACTGGCCGCCAACTGGGGGCATGGCACCTTCGGCGAAGTTCATGTCTTTGTCCGCCCAGCGGGCGAAGGGGTCCTGGGGGATGAAGGCAACGCAGTCCCCGGGCCTGGTTTCGGTTTTGGTTGAGGGAAAGGACCCGCCGGCCGCCCCGCTGCGCAGGCGGGTGGAATCCTCGGCGGTGGGAAAGGACACGTTACGGGTCTGGCCCACGCCGTTGATGATGGCAGCCAGTTCCGCATCAGTGAATACCCTCGACGGTGACTCGGCTGTCGCTGACGTTGGGGGCACTGATGCCTGGGCTGGGTCGGGGATGAGGGCGCCAGCCGTTCTTTCCTAAGGTGCCGCCGCGACGCTCCAAAGTCCCTCTAGCAGCCGTCGCCGGCCTCCTTTGCCACGGCCAACGCTAGGCGGGGTTCCGCGCACCAGCTAGGGGCGTAGGGCCCGGTCGGGTGTTGAAGCGCCGGCAACGGAAGTGCTGCCAGGCGCTGTCAGGGGAATGACCTGCACCGTGGGTCCAGGCCCCGCAAGTACCAGCACATACTGCGCCGCGACCCCCTCCAGCGCCGCCGCCACTTGACCGATAACGTCCCCAACCCCGGGCGGTAGGCCGGACGACGGCGGAAGCCCAGCGCCGCCGTCGTCCGTCCTCAGCCACGTGGTCACCTTCGCGCTGGTGGCGTCAGCGATGCCGCGCGCCAAAGCTTCGGGATCAACGGCAGCCGCCGGATAGCCGCTGACCAGGGTGACCCGCTCGATCATCCGCTTGCGAGCCGGGGCTGCGGCGGCGAGCAGCGTGCGGTCGTGGCGCCACAGCGCAAAGTGGTAACCCGCCACCAGCCCGGCAGCCACCAGGAGGCCCAGCGGCGCCCTGATGCGGTCAAGGACGCTGCCGCCGGTAACCTCGCCCAGCAGGAATTCGAAGAGCCGGTAGCCAATTACCAGCAGCGTAATGAGGGCGACCACGGCGCTAACGCCAAAGAAGGCCACCAAATACACGCGCCGGCCGGGCGGAATCTCATCCGCGCTCCCCGGCTGGTGCCGGGGCTTCCACGCCAGCCACCACACGGGTGCTCCCACCGCCAGGGAACTGATGCCGCCCAGGAGCAGGGTCCGGGTGGCGCCGCCCGCCAAAGGCGACACCGCCGTAGCCAGCAGCGCATTGACCACCACGCCGATTCCAGAGGCCGCCGCAGCGAGTGCCACTGCCGAGGTCACCAGGAGGCTGGCCCTGCGGGTCCGGACGGACCGGTGGACGGACGCGGCGCGGTGGTAGCGCCATACGAGGGCGCCGATGGCCGCGGCGGCGATGGCCGGCGCCAGCGGCTCGAGGAGGTCGTTCAGCGGATCGCTCCGGTCGAAAGCCAGGCGCAGGATGACAAACAGGATGACGCCCAGCCCGCCCAAGGCGGTGATGCCGGCGACGAAGATGCCCACGCCGATGATGGTGACGTCCACCAAACCTGTTTGGAAGCGCCGGCCGCCTTCCCTGAACCAGTGCCACCACCACAGCACGGCCCCGCCTGCCGCCCAGATCAGGGACCGGAGGACGTCCAACCACCAGGGCTCGAACCCGGCGGTTGCCGTGAAGCCACGGATGGCGACATCGAGCAGCCCGCTCAGCGCCGCGATCGCGGCGCCGGCACCCAGCAGCAGCCCAAAGACGGAGCCGACGACGGCGCGCACGTCCTCGAGGTGGCGCGACGCTTTGCCGGGGTGCTTCCACATCCACCGGTGCCACCACCAGATGGCTGCCCACACAATCGCGTTGGCCAGCGGGGACTGCCACTGGCTTTCCCTATCACCGATGAAGGACGTGGCAAGATCCAGCAGCGAAGTGGTGGCAATGATCAGCGAGACCGCGTACATACCGGTGAGGTAAAGCCCCCAGCCAGGCGCCCTTCGCTCGGCTTCGTCGTCGAGCCGCCGCCAGACGAACCACCACAACAGCAGCGCCAGCGGGCCGCCGATCAAGGTGAACGCCAGCGACAGGGCCAGTCCGGCGACATCGCCCGAGACCAGTGTGGACGCCGTCCGGAAGAGGCGTTCCAGCAGGCCGCCCAGTCCGGAGGCCGCGATGACAACCAACGCGAACAGCAGGACGTACAGGATCAGCCGGCGAAGGGTGGCCAGGCCGCCGGCCGTGCCCTGGGCCGTACCCGGGGCTGTTGGGGCTACGGGGATGCTCATTGCTTCACCGGCACCACGGTGCAGGCCATCAACGGATACGGCGGCTGGTCGATCATCCATCTCCCATTCACCTTGAGGAGCGAGAAGGCATCCTCCGTCTCATACTCGGACGGACCAAAGGGACCGCCCGGAGAGGACCGCACAATCGAAACCCTCACGGTGGCGGAATCGGTGCGTTCCGTCGTCGACACCAGGACAACGCGGGCGGGCCGTGGTTCACCGGCATAGGTGCCAGTGCACCGGCTCTTGGCGCCCTCGGTGAGGTAGGACTGGGCGGTGCGGAAGTCGCCGTCGATCACCGCCCTGCTGTACCGCTGGACCACCCCGGCAGGACTTGCCTCATCCAGCGGCGCCGGCTCGCCACGCGTGAAAACCACAACAAGCGCCACCACCACCAGCACCACCACCACGCCCACCAGAGCGAGCAGGACCCTGTCCGGTCTTCGCGCAGTGCGCTCCCTGGCTGCAGTCTCGTCCATGGCGCCAGTATGGGGCAGCGGAAGGCGTTCCGCTCGTGTCTTTGGGCCCGTTTTGCGGTGCCGCAGCGGAAGTCGCTGGGCGCCGGCGGCGCCGGGCACTTCCCATCGAGTCGATAAAGACAACAATGTTGCTTTCCCTGCAACCAGGTGCCTGGCTGCGGATCGAGTTCCGAGCAGTTGGCCTAACTGCCATTGCAGTCCCAGATCGCCAATTTAATCCTTGGGAAAGCTATTGACTGTGTTGCGCGTCACGGCCTATCTTGAAACAACCACGTTGCAAGCAATGCAACTCCAACTTTTATTGGTGGTTTCATGAGTACCGAACAAAACTCACCCGGGGCAGGAGCGGTTGCCGCTGACGCCAACCCTTCCGCCCGGGCAGGCCAGGGCGCGGACAGCGCTGTGGCCGGCAAGGACGTACGACGCCGGGTGGTCACCGCGAGCTTCATCGGCAACTTCGTCGAATGGTTCGATTACGCGGTATACGGCTACCTGGCCGCAGTCATCTCTTCCGTCTTCTTCCCCGAAGCCGACCGGCAGACCGCACTCCTGGCTACCTTCGCCGTCTTTGCCATCTCGTTCTTCGTCCGTCCCCTGGGCGGCTTCTTCTGGGGCCACATCGGCGACAAGCTCGGCCGGCGCAAGGCCCTCTCCCTGTCCATCGTCATCATGTCCATCTCCACGTTCTGCATCGCCCTCATCCCGGGCTACGGAACCATCGGACTGCTGGCCCCGGTCCTGCTGCTGCTGGTCCGCGTGGTCCAGGGCTTCTCGGCCGCAGGGGAGTACGCCGGGGCATCCGCCTTCCTGGTGGAATACGCACCGGCCCACCGCCGCGGCCTCTACGCCGCCGTCGTCCCTGCCAGCACCGCGGCAGGCCTGCTCCTTGGCTCACTGATCGCCGCACTCCTCAGCTCGGTGCTCAGCACCGACCAGCTGCACGAATGGGGCTGGCGGTTGCCCTTCCTGCTGGCGGCTCCCATGGGCCTGATTGGCCGCTACATCCGCACCAAGCTGGAGGACACCCCGGCCTTCCGCGCCTTGGCTGACCAGGAAGAATCCCCTCCCAAGGCGCCGGCGCTGGACATGTTCCGCACCTACCGCAAGCAGCTCATCATCGCCTGCGGCGCGGTGCTGCTCAACGCCGTCGGCTTCTACGTCATCCTCAGCTACATGCCCACCTACCTCTCGGAGGAACTGGGCTTCGGCCCCACCGAATCCTTCCTTGCCACCACCATCGCGCTGGCCAGCTACATCGGCTTCATCTTCCTGACCGGCATCGCGTCGGACCGCTTCGGCCGCAAGCGCATGCTGATCACCGCGTCCGTGCTGTTCATACTGCTGACCGTTCCCGCTTTCATGCTGCTGGACACCGGCAACTTCCTGGTGATCGTCCTGGTCCAGATCCTGCTGGGCGGCATGCTCACCCTGAACGACGGAACGCTGCCCAGCTTCCTGGCGGAACTCTTCCCCACCAAGGTTCGGTACAGCGGCTTCGCCGTCAGCTTCAACCTCTCCAATGCCCTGTTCGGCGGCACCGCCCCGTTCATGGCCACCCTGCTGATCGGCATGACCCAGAGCAAGCTGGCTCCGGGCTGGTACCTCGTGGCCGCCTCCGCCGTCTCCCTGATGGCCGTGCTCTTCGCCGCCGAGACTTCGCGGAAGCCACTCAAGCACCTCTGACCAAGAGCTCTCCCCAAACCACCCTCATTACGCAAACCAACACCGGCTGCACAACAGCAGCCGGCACCCATTAGAAAGGCACACCCGTGACCATCACCGCTGACAACGCGTCCTCCATCGCCGAACTCGAGCGCCTCAAAGTCCTGCACATCGGTTCCAAGGGCAAGCTGACGTTCTCCGACGCGGAGTTCGAGCGCCGCCTGGGCGGCCTGCGCAAGATCATGGCAGCCAAGGAACTGGATGCCGTCATCCTCACCAGCTACCACGGCATCAAGTACTACTCCGACTTCCTGTACACCACGTTCGGCCGCAACTATGCCCTCGTCGTCACCGCCGACGACTCGGTCACCGTCACCGCCAACATCGACGCCGGCATGCCGTGGCGCACCTCCTACGGCGAGAACATCGTCTACACCGACTGGCGCCGCGACAACTTCTACTTCGGCCTGCAGGAG
>Ga0308169_10001295_pt1 | contig 29764 bp, 29 predicted proteins | sample PhyBR1_2_FD_202139 | JGI IMG/M metagenome (GOLD analysis project Ga0308169, IMG submission 202139) | Phyllosphere microbial communities from UC Gill Tract Community Farm, Albany, California, United States - DLSLSB.R1 | ecosystem: Host-associated > Plants > Phyllosphere > Unclassified | place...
TTATTAAACTTTGCGTGGCAAAAAAACCATTTCATTTAAAAAGTTAAACCATTAAAATTGATTAGACTTTAAAAAATAAATGTTTCATAATAAACGCAGAGATGATGTTTCTTTATAATAAGTAAAGGAGCAAAGATGAATCAATAAAATTGATTTTATAAAGCTTACTAATGTTCCTTACGCTTAAGCGACTTGTTCGCTATTCTTTGCTTCTTAAATATGCTAAAACTTTGCGTTATAAATGCATTAATGCGAAACCTTTAAAATCACAATATTATCATTCAGATTAATACTCTTAATATTATAGCTGAAATTTTTCAGTTTGGTTTTTTCGGTTAAAACTCTTTTACGTTCTGCTTCTTCAAGCTGAAGGAAATCTAATGAAGAAATAACTTCAATATAATTTTTTTCAGAAACGATAGGTGACTTTTTTTCAAAATAATTTAAGATTAAATAAATCACAACAATTGAAATATTGATTCCTAAAAGAATTTCTAAATTTTTAATAGGCAAAAGACCATCTAACAGTGAAAGTGTGATGGACACAAAAAGAAAAACAATAGTCTGAATGGTAAAAGTTTCCGTTCTGAAACGAAGGATTGAAAAAATAGCAAAAAGACCAAAACCAACACCGAGACTATATTCCGCTTTGGTAAAAACCAGACACATGAAAAATGTGCAGACACTAATCAATCCCAGCAAAGGATGTAATCTGATATTTCGGTTTCTGTTTGAAAAATAATAAAGAGTGAAAATCGATATGCAAAGTATCGCTAAACGTTCAAAAAGTTCCTGTAATTCCAAAATTGTGCTTTTAGTTTTGACAAATATACAATTTAGAATGAATGGTTTTTAGAAAAAATGAAATTCGTCAGTTCGAGTGTTTTTCCGTAACGAAGAGAAGAAAAAATATATCGAGAACTTTTTATAATGCCTGTTCTCGATACAAAATTTTTTCAGAATTTTTACGAACTGACGTTTACATAAAAAACAAAAAAGGAAGCACAAATCTCAAAGAGTTATGCTTCCTCTATATCATAATCATTGTTTCAAAACTAATTTCTGAACAATTGTCTTACATCTGCAGAATTAAAAGTATAAGTTGCACTGTTTTCAGATTTATCTAATTTTTTACTGATTGTCAAAGCCCATAAAACCAATTCTTTGCAGAAGTTTTTATCTTCGTCATTGAGTTCAGGGGCATTTTCTTCAACAACAGTTGTTAAAGGTGTAATACTGTTGAGTTTCTTATAGAATTCTTCATCTGTATCCGTATAATTAAGTTCGAGCTGATTTTTGTTGAACCATTTGATTAAATCGGTGTATGGCGTTTTGATGCCCTCTTTTTCTAATTTTGAAATGCGTGGGAAAATACTTTCAAACTGTACCATCACGGCTTTATCAATCAAAATTTTGGCAAAATAATCAGCACCTTCCTGTTCGCCTTCGTAAACCAATTCAATCTTTCCGGTAATTGAAGGAATAATCGACATGAAATCAAGCAGACGAACAGTAGTTTTTTGAGCATCAGATTCTATTAAACGTAATTTTGCTGCAGCAACAAGGTTTTCCATCGCACTGATCGTCAATCTTGCACTTACACCACTTTTCGCATCCACATATTCGCTGTCACGGGCTGCAAAAGCAACTTCTTCCAAAAGATTTTTCGCCAGATCCGGAATTTGAATCTGTTTTTTATCTTCAACAGAAATCTGAGCTTCCTGTTCGGTGATTTGTTTTGCTAAGGCAATGGTTTTCGGATAATGCGTAAAAATCTGTGATCCAATTCTGTCTTTTAAAGGCGTTACAATGCTTCCTCGATTGGTATAATCTTCAGGATTTGCCGTAAATACAAACTGAATATCAAGCGGCATTCTCAATTGAAAACCACGAATCTGAATATCGCCTTCCTGCAAAATATTAAATAAAGAAACCTGAATTCTAGCTTGTAGATCGGGCAATTCATTTAACACAAATATTGAACGGTTCGCTCTTGGAATCATTCCGTAATGCAGAACACGTTCATCAGAATAAGGAAGTTTTAAAGTTGCTGCTTTAATAGGATCGATGTCACCAATTAAATCGGCAACATTCACGTCGGGAGTTGCCAGTTTTTCAAAAAAACGATTGGAACGGTGAACCCAAGAAATCGGGGTTTCGTCGCCTAGTTCAGCAATCAGATCCCTTGCAAATTTTGAAATCGGCTGGAACGGACTGTCATTGATTTCAGAGCCATTTACAATCGGCATATACTCATCTAAAAGATTCACCATACTTCTTGCAATTCTGGTTTTTGCCTGTCCGCGTAAACCTAATAAATTGATGTGATGGCCTGCTAAAATCGCCTTCTTTAATTGTGGAACTACAGAATCTTCATAACCCCAAAGTCCTTCAAAAACCGGCTCTTTAGCTTTGATTTTTGCAATCAAATTTGCCTGAATTTCCTGACTGATGGTTTTATCTGTATATCCTGATTTTTTTAATTCTTTAAATGTAATATCGTTTTTCATTTGTTGTAATGATGTTGTTTGTTAATGGTTGGGTGTTGGAAGATGGAGGCTTGATGTTCGAAATTTTTAAAGACATTTTGTTTTCTCCAACTCTAAAGGGAGCAAAAATCTCATTAAAATTTCATCAAAATTACTCCCTTTAGGGTCGGGGAAATAATTTTGATGAAATTTCCACATTGATTTCCTGCTTCAAGCTTCCATCTTCTGGGCTTCCTCAAATTCTTTTAATCCTGTTCTTTTCGTAGTCCTCAAAGATCATTTGTCCTAATCCTGAAAGACCTGTGAGAAAAGCTTTTCCTTTATTCTGAGCAGTAAATGCATTCACAAATTGTCGTAGATAAGGATCTTGGGCAATCATAAATGTTGTAATAGGGATTTTAAGTTTTCTGGCTTGTGCAGCTTTATTGAGGCATTCGGAAACAATTTTTTCGTCTAAGCCAACACTGTTCATATAATATTCTCCGGTAGGAAGTTTCAAGCAGCTTGGTTTTCCATCGGTAATCATAAAAATCTGCTTATTGGTATTTCTTTTTCTACGAAGAATATCCATTGCCAATTCCAATCCTGCAACCGTATTGGTGTGATACGGACCAACCTGTAAATAGGGAAGGTCTTTGATTTTAATAGGCCAAGCTTCGTTTCCGAAAACAATAATATCGATGGAATCTTTTGGATATTTTCGCTTAATCAGTTCAACCAAAGCCATCGCAACTTTTTTGGCAGGCGTGATGCGGTCTTCACCGTACAAAATCATCGAATGACTGATGTCGATCATCAAAACCGTGCTCATTTGGGCTTTGTGTTTGGTTTCTTCTACTATGAGGTCGTCTTCGGTCATTCGAAGGTCAGAAATTCCATTGTTGATTTGAGCGTTTTTCAGACTTTCCGTCATGTTTATTGAGGATAAGTCGTCGCCGTACTGGAAATTTCTGTTTTCACCATCCCGTTCATCGCCAACTCCTGATTTGTTGGTTCTGTGATTTCCAATGCCACTTTTTTTAAGCTTTCCGAAAATCTGGTCTAAAGCATATTCCCGTAAAGCAGCTTCCAGTTTGGCCGTAAGAATGTTTTTTCCTTTTCCAGTTCCGGAATTGCCATCTTCAGAATCGTCTTCTTTTTTAATGTAACCTCGCTTTCTTAAATCTTCTTCAAAATCCTCAAGCGTATATTCATCGGTGAAAATATCATATTCTTTATCGAGCATATCAAGCCACTCAAAAGCTTCTTCGATATCACCGGAAGTGTGTGTCAGCAAGTCTTTGAACACATCAAAAACCCGGTCAAAATGCGAAATTTCTTCCGGAATATGTTTGCTGAATGTAAAACCCTGTTGAAAAGTAAATTGTTTATCTGTCATGAGATGAATCTCGTTTTTAGAAAAGACAAGTTAGGTATTTTTTGTAGGAATGAGGTGGTCTTAAAAATAGAAAAAACTGATTGTGATGATAGGAATTAAATTATTCTTATGACTGATGTGAATGTTCTCCGTCGAATAATTCGTGAAGTTTCTGTTGCAATAATTTTTTATCCGGAAGTTGAGTTTTATATTCGGAAATCATGGTAGGAGAAAGACTTCTGCTTAACGCATACTCTACAACTTCACTATCTTTATCTTTGCAAAGTAACATGCCAATACTTGGGTTTTCATTTTTACGTTTTACATCACGGTCGAGTGCTTCTAAGTAAAAATTTAACTGACCTAAATGCTCCGGTCTGAATTTATCTGCTTTCAGTTCAAAAGCAACCAAACATTGCAAACCTCGATGAAAAAACAAAAGATCAATATAGAAATCAGAATTTCCAACCTGCACTTTATATTCTTGGCTAACGAAAAGAAAATCTTTCCCTAATTCCAAAATAAAGTTTTTCATCTGTTGCAGCAATCCTTTTTGCAAATCACTTTCGTTGTGAGGTTCCGGAAGATTTAGAAAATCAAAAATATAGGTGTCTTTAAAAATTTTTGTGATGTCCTGATTAAATTCTTTTTCAATGATGGGAAAGAAATTAGAATTTCCAATCATTGTGCGTTCAAAAAAACTGCTTGAAATTTGACGGTCTAATTCTCTTTTACTGTAACTTTCTTTTTTAACAAGTTTGAGGTAAAATTCCTTCTCCTCAATCGATTTGCATCTTGAAAATATAATGAGATTGTGTGTCCAGCTTATTTGTCTCACCAGTGGTGAGAGTTTTGGAAAGTCTTTGTAAGTTTCATAAAACTGCTTCATTCTCCAAAGGTTCTTATCTGAAAAACCTTTGATATCAGGTTCCTTGGTTTGTATAAATTCAGATAATTCTTTTACGACCGATTGTCCCCATTCGCTTTGGAGTATTTTTTCACTGATATATTCCCCAATATTCCAGTAAAGATTAATCAATTCTGCATTAACAGTTTTGATGGCATTTGCTCTGGAATTTATTATAAGATTGATGATATCAGTAAATCTATTGTCCATTTAAGTTTTCGCTTATTTACAAATCTACAAATTATTTTAGATGCTTTATTCTAATAATATTTCTTAATGAAACTCTTTCTAAGACATGCATTATTGGTGAGATCATTATATCCGAATCTACGATTACCTTATTAATTTCCCATATAATATTTTATCTTTGCACTCTTAAAATTCAGCATGAAAGACTTAATGGGACGCGCAATCTGGGATTATTTTCACAATGAAAACCCTGAAGATTTGCAGACTGAAACATCAATTTCTGAACTCGATGAGCTTCCGGTAAAATATCTTTTCAGAGATTTTGAAGAGATGAATAAAATCGAAAAGAAAGCTTTAAAATTATCTCACGGAAAAGTTTTGGACATTGGAGCAGGAGCGGGTTCGCATTCGTTATATCTTAAGAATGAAAGAAATTTAGATATAACCGCTTTAGATATTTCGCCAAAGGCGATTCAGGTTTGTCAGTTAAGAGGAATACAGAAAGCAATTGCTCAGAATATGCTTGAGTTTTCTGGCGAAACTTTCGATACCATTCTTTTGTTAATGAACGGAACCGGAATTTTTCAAAGCCTGAAAGTAATTGATATTTACCTTAAAAAACTTCATTCTTTGTTAAATAAAAACGGACAGATTCTGATTGACAGCACTGATATTCTGTATATGTTTGATCAAGATGAAGATGGCGGAGTTTTGATTCCAGCAAATGGGTATTATGGGGAATTAGATTATATTGTTCATTATAAAGGTGAATCTGAAGATCCAATTAAATGGCTGTATCTTGATTTTAATACCTTAAAAAATGCTGCTGAAAATAATGGTTTTACTATTGAAAAAGTTTTGCAGGATGAGGATTCTTATTTGGCAAAGCTGACAAAAAAATAGGGCTAAATCAAAAGTCACAAATATATTTTAAAAAAAAGGTAGCGCTCCTACACAGTTCACCATCATCATTTCAATAATTTGCTACAAAGGTTACGCTTCTTCGAGCGATCATTCTTTAAACAAATTCTTATACTATTTAAAAGGGAAATTTTCAATCTAATCATCATTGAATATCAAAAATAATGATTGTTATTGTGATATGATTTAAAGCTAATTCTTAAATTATACATCATTTTATTTTAGACTAACTATAAATTGCATTGTTAAGTATTTGTTTTATAGTTAATTGTATTATCATGTTTTCAAAAGGATATAAAAAATACATGTCACGGAATCATTTTTGTATCCATATTGATAATCACATTTAAATATACAATTATGAATACCAACAGACTTTCACCTGCGCTGGAAAAAGCATTGAGTGACCAGATGAATAAAGAAATTCACGCTTCACACACATTTTTATCTTACGGAATTTGGGCAGATGATAAAGGATATCAGGGAATTGCCAATTTTCTGTACCGTCATGCACAGGAAGAAAGAAATCATTCCATAAAATTTATGGAATATGTTTTAAACAGAGGCGGGAAACCAAAAGTAGAAGCCATCCCGGAACCTCCTGTTGATCCCGAATCTTTAACTGCTTGCTTCGATGGAGTTTTTAAGCACGAAGTAGATAATACTACGGCGATTTATAGATTGGTCGATTTAGCGTTAGAAGAAAAAGATTGGGCAACGTGGAATTTTATGCAGTGGTTTGTACAGGAACAAATTGAGGAAGAAACATTAGCTGCGAATTTGATTGATAAATTAAAAATTGCAGGCGGTGACAGAGCAAGCAATGAATCACTTTTTACATTGGATCGTGCATTGGAAGCGACTCCAAATGATGTTCCGCTTGCTCAGGAAGCGACAGGAGATAATCCGTAAATGTAAACACACAAAAAAAATAATAGAATCTGTCACAATAGTGGCAGATTTTTTTTATTATGAAATCCACCGTAAAATCACTATCTTTGCCCGCTGAAAGTGAAAGGTAAAATCACCTTGCACTTTAAACCTTAAACTTTGAATCTAACGTTATGAAATGTGGAATCGTAGGCTTACCGAATGTAGGTAAATCAACTCTTTTTAACTGCTTAAGCAATGCTAAAGCACAGTCTGCCAATTATCCTTTCTGTACTATCGAGCCTAATTTAGGAACGGTTTCTGTACCGGATCAGAGATTATTTGAGCTTGAAAAATTGGTAAATCCTGAAAGAGTTTTGCCTGCTGTTGTAGAGATTGTAGATATTGCTGGTCTTGTAAAAGGAGCAAGTAAAGGAGAAGGTTTAGGAAACCAATTCTTGGCAAACATTCGTGAGTGTGAGGCGATTATTCATGTTTTGAGATGTTTTGAAAACGGAAATATTATCCACGTTGAAGGTTCAGTAGATCCTTTGAGAGATAAAGATATTATCGATATCGAGCTTCAGTTGAAAGATTTGGAAACAGTTGGAAAAGCTGTTGAAAAAGCTAAAAAATTCATCAAATCTGGTAAGAAAGAAGATTTATTAACATACGAAACACTTCAAAATCTTCAGAAACATCTTGAAGACGGTAGAAATGCAAGAGAATTTGCAATGGATGATTTTGCAAAATCAGTCATTGGTGAAGTTCAGCTTTTGACAAATAAACCGGTTCTTTACGTTTGTAATGTGGATGAAAATTCAATTAAAAACGGAAACGAATGGATTGCAAAGATTGAAGAAATGGCGAAAGGTGAAGGTGCTGAAGTTGTTGTTTTGGCAGCTCAGATCGAAGCTGATATCAATGAGCTTGAAACTTTCGAAGAAAGAGAAATTTTCTTAGAAGAATTAGGTCTTACAGAACCTGGAGTAAACCGTTTGATAAGAAAAGCTTACGATTTATTAAAGCTTCAAACCTATTTTACAGCAGGTGTAAAAGAAGTAAGAGCCTGGACAATCGGACAAGGTTGGACGGCTCCTCAAGCTGCAGGAGTAATTCACACAGATTTCGAAAAAGGTTTCATCCGTGCGGAAGTAATCAGATACAATGATTATGTGACGTATGGTTCTGAAGCAAAAGTAAAAGAAGCTGGAAAGCTTTCTGTAGAAGGTAAAGAATATATTGTTCAGGACGGTGATGTGATGCACTTCAGATTTAATGTTTAAAAATATTAAAAGTTAGTTATATAGTATTTTAAAGACGCTTCCATGAATTTGGGAGCGTTTTTTATATATTAGTAAAAACATTTTATGAGATATTTATTTTTCTTGTTTCTGATTGTTTCGTGTTCAAAAAGCTTGGAAGAAAGGTGTTTTATTACTGGAGATGAAAAGTGTTTTACTTCTAATGAAGAGCCTAAAGCATTTACAGTAAAAGATATTTTAGAAAACAAACCCGATTATCTTGAAATTGTCAACTTAAAAAACTTCAGAAGTTTTAAAAAAGATAGCTTAGAAGGGCGTGATATTCGTAATACAAGTGAGAAAGACGAGAAATTCTTTCTGGATCAAAAGACTCTATTTGCAGATTTTGATGAAAAGTTTTTCGGACAGTTTCATTATTCATTTAAACAAATTGAGGGGAATGTAAAATATGCATTAGGAAAAAACGGATTAGGATATTGGTTGTTAGAAATCAAGAATGATAAGCCTTCTGCCTATTTTTTAGGCTTAAGTTTCAGTCATTATTACTTTAATAATTTACAGCGAAATCCAATTGTAAAAGATGGTGTTTTTCAAATTGAAGGTAGTCTTGTAAAAATCGCAAGCAATTTTGCTTTAAGAGAAAAAGAGTTTTCTGCACTTGAAGATGGTAAATTATTTAAAATTAGATTTGAGGATTTAAAGAAAGATACAGATAACGATGGCTACACAGATATTTTTGAAAACTGTTTTGGTTTAAATCCGAATAGTAAAGACACAGATACAGATGGGATTAATGATTTTGAAGATCATAATCCCCTGTTCAGATCTGAAAATAATAAATTCACGACTTTATATGAAAATTTAATTAATCAGTCTTTAAGTGGAATCAGAGAAAATCTAGATAAAATGAATTATTTTATTATGCCTTTTGAGAGTGACTGTGATTATTTTCAAACAATAAATCTGAACGCAAAAGTTTTAATACTTCCGGAAGAAATAGAAAAACAACCTTATTATGTAAGAGTTACGGATGTCTTTAATGGAGGCTATTCTAAGATTAAAAAAGATAAAAATAGTCCTAATGTATTCTATATCTTCGAATCGGGAGGTGGAGGAACGACGGATTATAGGGTTGAATTTAAAAATGGAAAATGGGTTTTTGAAAATGTTGGTGGAACGGTTTCATAATATATTTTTATATTTGATTTATACAAATTCCGCATCATGGAAAAACTAGCTCATGCTTCTCTGGAAGATTTTTATCTTGAGATGACTAAAGGATTGGGAAAAGATATCGAAAGCATCTTTCCAAAAGGTCTTCATAAAGATATTGGTCATTTTAATGTGTTTGATATTGCGCAGACCATTGCCAATGTCAAAAAAACTTCCGAAATGCCTTACAACAGGAGAAAATATTATAAAATCAGTTTAATAAGAGGGAAAAACAGGGCTGAATATGCCGATAAAGTAATCTCTATAAAAAAGAATGCTTTGCTTTTTGCAACTCCGAAAGTTCCTTATCATTATGTACCTGAAGATGAGAATCAGTCAGGGAATTTTTGCGTTTTTACGGCAGATTTTTTCACTAAAAATTCGTCTAAAAATATTCTTGAAGATTTGCCTTTATTTCAGCCGGGTACCATTCCTGTTTTTGAGATTGATGATGAATTGGCCGATGAGGTTGATTTGCTGTTCGGAAAAATCAAAAAAGAAATAGATTCTGATTATGAATTTAAATATGATTTAATACGAAATTATGTTTCCGAACTGATTCATTACGGACAGAAATTACAACCTGCAGAAAAAGTTGGAAATTCACACAATGCAGCAGTGAGAGTGGTTTCTCTGTTTATCGAATTGTTAGAAAGACAGTTTCCGATTGAATCTTCCAATCAACGAATTCAGCTGAAAGTAGCTAAAGATTTTGCAGATCGATTGTCGATTCATGTGAATTATTTAAATAAAAATGTAAAAGAAAAAACCGGGAAAACAACTACAGAATTTATTGCAGATCGATTGATTCAGGAAGCTAAAATATTATTAAAACAAACCAACTGGAATATTTCTGAAATTTCTTATGCTTTAGGTTTTGAAGAGGTTGCTCACTTCTCCAATTTTTTTAAACGAAAAACTTCATTCGCACCAATGGAATTTCGTGCCTGATTTGAATTTTGCAAATTTCAGATTGATTGAAGTAAATCATCAAGGCTGAAATTAACTCAACTTTGTAACATCAAAAAATCAAATTATGAATAACAGAACAAAAATTGCCCTTGTAACAGGCGGAAGTAGAGGTTTAGGTAAAAATTCAGCTTTAAAAATTGCTAAAAAAGGATTGGACGTAATCATTACGTATCACAGTAATAAGGAAGAAGCTGAAAATGTTGTCGCAGAAATTCAGGCTTTAGGACAAAAAGCGATCGCTTATCAGCTGAATACAAAAGATGTGAGATCGTTCGATGAATTTGTTAAAAAAGTGGGCGACCATTTAGAGGAAAACACAGGAAGCAGAAATATTGATTTCCTGATCAATAATGCTGGAACGGCTTTATATTCACCGATTGCAGATGTTACAGAAGAGCAGTTGGATGATATGGTAAATATTCATTTTAAAGGAGTTTTTTTCCTTACTCAGAAATTTTTACCATTTATGAATGATAACGGTGGAATTATCAATCTTTCTTCAGGTTTGGCGAGATTTGCAATGCCTGGTTCGTCGGTTTACGGTTCTATGAAAGCGGCAGTTGACCAATTAAGTAAATACATGGCGAAAGAATTAGGCGCAAGAAAAATTAAAGTAAATGCTGTTGCACCGGGAGCAATTGAAACCGATTTTGGTGGAGGAAGAACAAGAGATGATGAACATGTAAATGCTATGGTTGCCGGAAATACCGCTTTAGGCAGAGCAGGTTTACCGGATGATATTGGTGGAGTGGTAGCATTTTTATGTACCGACGATGCAGGGTGGATTACCGCACAAAGAATTGAAGTTTCTGGCGGAATGTTCTTTTAAAAATAATTTATTTCCTCTCGCAGATTGAGCAAATCGAGCAGGTCTTTACCTGATCTGTGTCATCTGTTTAATCGGCGAGAGATTTATTTTAAAGTTTAGCTAAATTTTCAATAGCCTTTTCCAGGGTTTCATTCTTTTTTGCAAAGCACAATCTGATCACATTTTCATTCAGTTTATCTTTATAAAAAGCCGAAAACGGAATGCTTGCTACTTTATGGTTAATCGTTAATTCAGTTGCGAAATCAAAATCATTTTTATCTGAAATTTTGTTGTATTTCAAAGCCTGAAAATAGGTTCCTTCACAATCTAGAAGTTCAAATGAAGTATTTTGAAGTCCGGCTCTCAAAAAATCTCTCTTCTCCTGAAAAAATTGACTTAGTTGATTGTAATGCTCGTCATTTTTCATGTACTCTGCCAAAGCCATCTGAAGTGGAGTATTGACGCAGAAAACATTGAACTGATGAACTTTTCTAAATTCATCTGTCAAGGCTTTTGGAGCGGCACAATATCCGATTTTCCAACCTGTGATGTGGAATAATTTCCCGAATGATGCTACTAAAAGACTTCTTTCTTTAAGCTCAGGATATTTACAAATGCTTAAATGTTGATTACCGTCATAAACAATATTTTCATAGACTTCATCGCTTAAAATTAAAATATTAGTGTCTTTTACAATTTTAATTAACTCCTCAATGTCATTTTCTTTTAAAATCTTCCCGGAAGGATTGTTCGGATTATTCAGAATAATCATTTTTGTTTTTTCTGAAACCAGTTTTTTTACAACATTCCAATCGATTTCGTAATCGGGAGCTTTCATTTGGAAGCGTTTTACAATTCCTCCGAAAAGTTCAACGGTAGGTTCATAACAATCATAAGCCGGTTCGAAAATTATCACTTCATCATTTTCCTTTACAAAGGTCGCAATTGCTGTAAAGATCGCCTGGGTTCCGCCTGCTGTAATGGTAATTTCGGTTTCTGGATGATAAATTGCTTGGTGACTGTTCTCAATTTTTCTTGCGATTTCTTCTTTTAAACCCATGATTCCTCCTAAAGGAGCATATTGGTTGAATCCTTTTTGAATGAAATTATTCGCTAAATCAAGTAATTCAGAATCAGTTGAAAAATCAGGAAATCCCTGTGATAGATTGATGGCTTGATGTTGATTGGCCAGTTGAGACATTTGGGTAAATATGGTGGTTCCAACATTGGGAAGTTTTGAAGAAACAAGTTGTATCATTTAAAAATCTTTAAAAATCTAAATTAGATCAAATTTTCAATATTTCTGATTTAAATTTCAATAAATGTGTGATTGTACTATTAAAATTTAACTAAAATGTTAATAAATAGGAACTGAAAAATTCGGATATTTTTGTCCGTTTTCGTACTTTTGTATGTTTGCTGAAATAATATATGTCACAAGAAATACAACCTATCTATTCCGAAGATAATATCAGAACCCTCGATTGGCAGGAACACATCCGTTTGCGTCCCGGTATGTATATCGGTAAGCTTGGCGATGGCTCGTCTGCTGATGATGGTATTTATATTTTACTGAAAGAAATTCTGGATAACTCGATCGATGAATTCAGAATGAAATCCGGTAAAAGAATCGAAATAAAAGTGGATGACGGAAAAGTCACGATTCGTGATTTTGGTCGTGGGATTCCTCTTGGAAAAGTAGTTGATGCTGTTTCAAAAATGAATACCGGGGGTAAATATGACAGCAAGGCCTTCAAAAAATCTGTCGGACTGAATGGTGTCGGTACAAAAGCTGTAAATGCACTTTCAGATTATTTCCGAGTACGGTCTTTCCGTGAAGGAAGAATGAAGATTGCAGAGTTTTCCAGAGGTATAATCACTGAAGAACACGATGAAAAAGAAACTTCAGACAGAAATGGAACCGAAATTTCTTTTATTCCCGATGCTGATATTTTTCTTCATTTTAAATACAGAAAAGAGTATATCGAAAGAATGCTTCGTAATTATGCATATCTGAATCCGGGATTAAAAATTCTTTTTAACGGCGAGACGTTCTTTTCAGAAAACGGATTGAAAGATTTGTTGGAAGAAGAGCTGGAAAGTGACACCTTATACCCGATTGTTCATTTGAAAGATAACGATATCGAAGTTGCGATTACGCACACCGATAAATCGCAGACAGAAACCTATTTCTCATTCGTTAACGGACAAAATACAACACAGGGTGGAACGCATCTGAATGCTTTCCGTGAAGCGTATGTAAAAACAATTCGTGAATTTTTCAATAAAACTTTTGATGCATCGGATGTAAGAAAATCGATTGTTGCTGCCATCTCCATCAATGTTGAAGAACCTGTTTTCGAATCTCAGACCAAAACAAAATTAGGTTCGAGTGATATGGGACCAAACGGTCCGACTGTGCGTACTTTTATCATTGATTTCTTAAAAAATAAATTAGATAATTTCCTACATAAAAATCCTGAGATTGCAGAAGCGATACAGAGAAAAATTTTAATTTCTGAAAGAGAAAGAAAAGAACTTTCCGGAATTCAGAAGCTGGCAAGAGAAAGAGCTAAAAAAGTTTCTCTTCACAATAAAAAACTTCGTGACTGCAGACAGCATTACAACGATCAAAAAGCTGAAAGAAAAGCGGAGACACAAATCTTTATTACCGAAGGAGATTCTGCATCAGGATCTATCACAAAATCGAGAGATGTAGAAACGCAGGCTGTATTTTCGCTAAAAGGTAAACCGCTAAACTGTTATGGTTTAACCAAAAAAGTGGTGTACGAAAATGAAGAATTCAACTTGCTGCAGGCTGCTTTAAATATTGAAGAAAGTCTGGAAGATTTAAGATACAATCAGGTAATTATTGCAACCGATGCCGATGTCGATGGAATGCACATCAGGCTTCTGATGATTACATTTTTCCTTCAGTTTTTCCCTGATGTGATAAAAAACGGTCATTTGTATATTCTTCAGACTCCGTTATTTAGGGTTAGAAACAAAAAAGAAACCAGATACTGCTATTCTGAGCAGGAAAGGGTGAAAGCTTTAAATGAATTAGGAAAAAACCCTGAAATTACCCGATTCAAAGGTTTGGGAGAAATTTCACCTGACGAATTCAAACATTTTATAGGGAAAGACATTCGTCTAGAGCCGGTAGTGATCGGAAAAGACCAAACGATTGAGCAGATTCTAGAATTTTACATGGGGAAAAATACACCGGATAGACAAGTTTTTATTCTTGAAAATTTGGTTGTAGAAGATCAGGATATTAATAAAAAAGAGGTTTTAGATGAAGCTGAGCTTTAAAAAATAGTAATCAGTAGAAATCAATAATTACGATGAGACTAAGTAACAGGAAAAAAGTACCTGTGTATAATTTTTTCAATATATTACTATTGATGATATTATCAGGAGGGTGCATAGGTTTTATTGTAGATAAAATGAGGTTTGATATTTTAGATGAGAAAAGCTATATTTTAATTATTGTTCCTGCTATATTGTTGATTATTAATTATTTGTATGGTAGGCAGATTTTTGAATATGATAGTGAAGGTGAGGCGCTTCACTTTAGAAACAGGAATATTATTCCTTTTATAGATAAACCGCTGAATGATGAATTTCCAAAGTATAAACTGATTAAATTTGAAATGATTTCCGTATTGTTTTTCAGTAGACTTTATGTGACTGTTTCTAGCAAAAACGGTGGCTCGGCAATCTTAAAATACGAAACTTCTTATTTAACGAAAAAAGAAGTCAATGATTTAAAAACATCCCTCAATAAAGTAATAAATGCTAATAAAGAGAAAAGACATCAAGAATAAATAATGATAGAAGACAACTCTCACGAAGGCGGAAGCCTAAAAAAAGTTTCAGGACTGTACAAAGACTGGTTTCTGGATTATGCATCTTATGTAATTTTAGATAGAGCCATTCCGTCTGTTTACGATGGTTTCAAACCGGTACAACGTAGAATTATGCATTCTATGCGTGAGCTGGAAGACGGGCGGTACAATAAAGTGGCAAATATTGTCGGTAACACGATGAAATATCACCCTCACGGTGATGCTTCTATTACCGATGCAATGGTGGGGATCGGGCAGAGAGAACTATTGATAGATACCCAGGGAAACTGGGGAAATATTTACACCGGAGATTCTGCTGCTGCTGCAAGATATATCGAAGCAAGGCTGACTCCTTTTGCATTGGAGGTTGTTTTTAATCCTAAAACCACCATTTGGTCAAAATCTTATGACGGCAGAAATAACGAGCCTGTAGATTTACCTGTAAAATTTCCTTTGCTTCTGGCGCAGGGTGTTGAAGGAATCGGGGTAGGACTTTCCACAAAGATTCTTCCGCATAATTTCAACGAATTAATAAATGCATCTGTTGCTCATTTGAAAGGGAAAAAATTTGAAATTTATCCTGATTTTCTTACCGCAGGTTTTCTGGATGTTTCAGAATATAATGACGGTCACAGAGGCGGAAAAGTAAGAGCCAGAGCCAAGATTTCTCAGGTAGACAAGCATACTTTGATGATTTCTGAGCTTCCTTTTTCTAAAAATACCAGTGATTTGATTGATTCGATCATTAAGGCTAATGAAAAAGGGAAAATCAAAATCAAAAAAATTGAAGATAATACTTCAGATAAAGTTGAAATTCTGATTTATCTTCATAATGAAGTTTCGCCAGATAAAACGATTGATGCGCTATATGCATTTACTGATTGTCAGGTGACGATTTCTCCCAATGCCTGCGTAATTGTGGGCGATAAGCCAATGTTTTTGAACGTTTCCGAAATTTTAAGAATGAATACCGATCATACGGTTTCGTTGCTGAAAAAAGAACTGGAAATCGAGCTTAATGAATTGCAGGAAAGCTGGCATTTTTCTTCATTAGAAAGAATCTTCATCGAAAACAGAATCTATCACGACATCGAAGAGGTAAAAAGTTGGGAAGAAGTGCTGAAAACCATTGATAAAGGCTTAAAACCACACACCGCACATCTTTTAAGAGAAGTTACCGAAGAAGATATTTTAAGGTTAACTGAAATTAGAATTAAAAGAATCTCAAGATTTGATTTAGATAAATTTAAAGAAAATATTGCTGCATTAGAAGGTAAAATTGAGCAGGTAAGATTTCATTTGGCCAATCTTATTGCTTATGCGATTGATTATTATCTGAATATTCAGAAAAAATACGGAAAAGGCAAAGAAAGAAAAACAGAACTTAGAATTTTCGATACCATTGACGCCACAAAAGTTGCAGTAGCTAATGAAAAATTCTATGTTAATTTTGAAGAAGGCTTTATCGGAACTTCGCTTAAGAAAGACCAATATTTGTTTGACTGCTCAGACATCGACGATATCATTACGTTCAGAAAAGACGGAAACATGAAAGTCGTGAAAGTAGAAGCCAAAACCTTCATTGGTAAAGACATTCAACACGTTGCCATCTGGAAAAAGAACGATAAACGCACCGTTTACAACATGATTTATCGTGAAGGCAGAGACGGACCTTATTATATGAAGCGTTTTTCGGTGACGGGTGTTACCCGAAATACAGATTATCCTTTAGCATCCGATGTAAAAGGCTCAGAAATGCTTTATTTTTCGGCAAACCCGAACGGTGAAGCTGAGGTTGTAACTGTTTTATTAAAACCCAATCCGAGAATCAGAAAGAATAAAATGGAAATCGATTTTTCTGAACTTGCGATTAAAGGAAGAGATTCTAAAGGTAATTTGGTAACCAAATATTCTGTAAAAAAAGTTGATCTGAAGGAAGAAGGCGTTTCTACATTGGCGCCAAGAAAGATCTGGTTTGACGAAACGGTAAGAAGACTGAATGCGGATGTAAGAGGAACTTTACTCGGAAACTTTAAAGGTGATGATAAAATTTTAATCATTAATGCTCAGGGAGAAGCTAAATTGGTGAGTTTTGATCTTGGAAACCGCTTTGATGACGAGTATATTATTTTGGAAAAATGGCGTCCTCATCAACCGGTGACCTGCATTTATTATGACGGAGAAAAAGATATGTATTTCATCAAAAGATTCTTACTGGAAAACAATACCAATGTACAGACTTTTATGCCATCTGAACATCCGAAGTCATTTGTCGAAAGAATTATAGTTTCTAATAATTCTACCGCAGAAATTATTTTCGCAAAAGATAAAGGAAAAGAAAGAGAGCCTGAAATTGTGAATATCGACGAATTTATAGCCGTAAAAGGAATTAAAGCGATCGGAAATCAGTTTACAAAATTTAAGGTTAAAAATATAAACATCACAATTCCTGAACCTGAAGAAGAGGAGCCGGAAGTGTACGAAGAACCAGATCTCACCTCTCCCATCATAGACGATGACGGGGGAACAATCGGCGATTTGTTTGAAAGTGATGATAACGAAAAATAGAAAATATGAATACAGTTGTCATAATTATAATTGCAGTAACATGTATTATTAGCTATTTAGCTTTAAACGATATAAGAATGTTCGAAAAATACAAATTCAATGTTGGAGCAATTCAACAAAGAAAAGAGTATTTTAGACTTTTATCAGCAGGTTTTCTTCATGCAGATTTTATACATTTAGCATTGAATATGTATGTTTTGTATATGTTCAGCCCTGCTATTTTATATGCTTTTGGAGTGAGCGGTTTTTTAATTATTTATATCGCTTCGATACTATTAGGAAATTTATTTTCGCTCTTAATTTATAAAAACCAAAGTTGGTATTCTGCAATTGGTGCAAGCGGAGGTGTTGCTGGGATTATTTTTGCAAGCGTTTCTTTAGATCCTGTAAATATAAAAATCGGAATTATATTTCTACCTCCAGCCCTAAGTATTCCAGGATATATTTTTGGTTTGCTGTATTTTGGATATTCTGTTTACAGCATGCTGAAACCAAGAAGTAACGATAATATTGGTCATGCAGCACATTTAGGCGGTGCATTTTTTGGGTTAATTTATACAATCATTGTTTTCCCTCAAATTGCATTAAGCAATATTCTCTTTTTGGGTATTATGTCGCTTCCGCTGATTTATTTAGCATATGAAGTATTTATAAGAAAAAGAATTAATTAATAAACTCTTTCAAATTATTTGAAATAAAAAAGACTGTTCTCTATTTGAAAACAGTCTTTTTTATTGTGTTGAAAATTACTATTCTTCCCAGGCAATTGGAATATATACATTCACATAACCGTCTTGTCCCACTGAAGATGGCGTCAGGGTAACTGTTGTAGAACCGTAGCCAACCCAGCCTCCTTGTCCCTGATAAGCAGAGATTTCATAAGTTCCAGCTGGAAGATCGGTAAAATATCCGGGTAGTTTGGCGTATCCGTTAGAATAAGTGATATATCCGTCATAAACAATCCCTGTATTCACATCGGTTGCATAAATTCCGCCCATATCATAACTTCCGTTCATATAGTTTACCCCGTTGTGGATGGTACCTACTTTTAGCTGATAAGTCTGTTGTTTTTTACTATTCTCACTTTTATTTGCGAGATTAGCATTTGTCATTTCAGCATCCGTTAAAGTTGTTGCATCAGCACTGCAACTGGTAATCGTTAATAGAACTCCGAACGCTAGTAATGCGCTTTTCATTAAATTTTTCATAATAATATAATTTTATTGTTTGGTGGGATAAAATTAAGAATATAAAAATAAAACGGAATTTGATTACAATTAATTTTATATGAACTTTTGAATTTAATATTATTTTATTCCAAAAATAAAACGGTCGTTCTCGCTCAGGTCTTTTATGAGTTCAACTTGTGAAAAATCTTTGTACAATTCTAGCGTTTCTTTCCCTAATTTCTGATTGATTTCTAAGAAAAGCAAACCGTTTTCATTTAAATATTTTTTAGAATCTTCGGCAATTTTTCGATAAAAAATAAAAGCATCAGAAGTCGGAGAAAAGAGCGCCATTGTTGGTTCAAATTTCTTTACAGAATCTGCAATTTCGTTCTCTTCATCAATCCCAATATAAGGCGGATTTGAAATAATAACATCAAAATTCTGATTTAAATCTAAACTCAGATAATCAGCATGAATAAAATTGATGTCAAGCTGGTGAAATTCTGCGTTCTTTTTCGCTGTTTTTAAAGCTGCTTCAGAGAAATCAATGGAAGTAATTTCTGCTTCCGGGAAATGTTTTTTTAAAACCAAAGGAATAATTCCGCTTCCGGTTCCGATGTCTAAAATTTTGATGGGAGAGTTGCAGCGTTGGAGTGTTTGTGGGTTTTTCTCTTCCGAAAAATCAGGGTTATTTATAGTTAAACTCTCTGAACTCGAATTCAAAATCCCGCATCCCGAATCTCGCATCTCAAATCTCGCATCTTGAATCTTCTTTATCGCAAACTCTAACAATTCCTCCGTTTCCGGACGAGGAATCAAAACATTCTCATCAACAAAAATTTTCATTCCGTAAAATTCAGTTTCACCTAAAATCTGTAAATAAGGTTTTCCTGTTTTTAATTCTGAAATGATTTGCCGGAATTTATTTATATTCTCAGCAGACAATTCCAAATCTGCAGATTGTCTTTGCTGAAAGTTATTTAAATCTAAAATATGTTCAGTAAAAATCTGAAATATAAAGACACTTTCAGAATCTGTATAGACTTCCGAAAGTGAGTCTGAAAAATGCTTTTTAAGTTGTGATAACGTCATTATCTTGTGAAAACGAGTTTTGTATCGGTTGATTTTTCTTCATCAATTAAATACCCTTCATAGTTGAATGCTTTTACATCATTTAATGTTTTTGCATTGTTTTCTGCACAAAATCTCACAAGCATACCTCTTGCATGTTTCGTGTAAACTACAATAGTTTTCAGCTTTCCGTCTTTCATTTCGTAGAAATCAAAATCGATAACTTGATGATTGAGTTTTTTTCTGTCTACAACTTTTATATACTCACCGCTTGCCAAATTCAGGAGAATTTCGTTCCTTTTCATTTCAGAATTAAGTTGATCCGTTATTTTTTCTGTCCAGAACTGATAAAGATTTTTATAGCTTTCAAATTCGAAATTTCTGCCCATTTCAAGACGATAAAGCATTACTTTGTCTGAGGGTTTCAGCAAACCATAAAGCCCGGAAAGCATTCGGTAATTTTTCTGAAGATAATCAATCGCATTTTTGTCTAATGTTTTTGCATCGAGACCACGATATACTTCGCCAGTAAAAGCAAACATTGCGGGAGCAGATTCTTTTGCAGTAGGTTTAGCTTTCCATTTTTGATTTCTTTCCCAGTTTTCGTCTGCCAGTTTTGATGAAATTTCCATTAATTCAGAAAGATATTTTGGCGATTTATGTTTTAAATGAGATTGAATTAATGCTGCTTCTTCGATGAATTTTGGGGTAGAACTTCTCAATAAATCTGTTGAGTTTTCTACGTTCATTAATTTTGCAGGAGAGGTTATGATTTTCATAGGTTGAGTAAAGATAAATGTTTAGGATCAATAAAATTCATGAGCATCATCGAGATAAAATCGATCAGAAAATGACAAATAATTAGAATTTTAATGTTTGAATATTTTTTATAAAACAGAGCAAATACAATCCCAATAAAAAATGGGACAACAACCTGACCGATTGTTCCGTAAGTGCTGTGTAAAATTCCGAATAAAAGAGATGAAACAATCACTCCCAACATCGGACTGTTGTATATTTTTTCGATTCGTGGCTGAATGTAAGCCCGCATCAGTAATTCTTCTATAACTCCGGCGGTAAGGCAGGTGAAAATGATCAGAAAATAGTTGTTTTTAAATAAATTTTTAAGGTCTAAAAGTCTTTCGCTAGGTTTTTCCTGAGTTAAAAAAATAATAATCACATTCAGAAAAGCTCCACCAAATAAGCAAATAAAATACAAGCTTATTACTGCACCCAAATAAAATAAAGGTGAATACTTTTTTTCTTCCCAAACAAAGAATGACCTGTTTTCTAAGAAAAAATTATAAATCAAAACAAGAACTAAAACCAGCCACAATGAAAGCCTGTTATAGAAAAAAAGATCAGCGGTTAAAGTTTTATAATTAAAAAATAAATTGATTAATGGTATTGAATACAGCATTGAAGCGGCAAGCAATACAAAAGTAAGTACAATGCCTAAAGAATATCTTCCGTTCAGACTCATCTCAATAACTGTTCTAAATTTCTCCTTTTCCCTGACGGATTATTTCCGGTTCGCCCGAAGTAAGGTCTACAATGGTTGATGCGATGTTATCACCATATCCTGAATCTATTACAATATCAACTAAATGATCATATTTTTCAGCAATCAGTTCCGGATCTGTAGAATATTCAATAATTTCATCATCATCTTTAATGGAAGTTGATGCGATTGGATGGCCCAATTTTTCAACAATCAATTGCGGAATTGAATGATCGGGTACACGAATACCGATTGTTTTATGATTTTTATAAGCTAAAGGAAGACTTTTATTTGCTTCCAGAATAAATGTAAAAGGACCTGGAAGATGACTTTTTAGAAACCTGAAAACTGAGGTGTCAATAGGTCTTGTAAAATCTGATAAATGGCTTAAATCATTACAAATAATTGAGAATTTTGATTTTTCTAATTTCTGTTTCTTTATTTGCGCTAATTTTTCCATGGCCTTGATATCAAAAATATTACAGCCTAAAGCATAAACAGTATCAGACGGATAAATAATCAGTCCGCCATTATTCAGGGATTTAATGACCTCATTGATAAGGTTTTCCTGTGGATTGTCCGGGTAGATTTTCAAAATTTTTGCCATAAACAAATGTACGAATATTTAAATATATTTCATGAAAATGCTTTATTTAAAAGGATCGCTTGCGGTTTTGAAATATATTCGTATATTTGCAATCCAATATCGCGGGATGGAGCAGTAGGTAGCTCGTCGGGCTCATAACCCGAAGGTCATCGGTTCGAGTCCGGTTCCCGCTACTAAGTAACGTTTTCGGTAAACGTTTTAAAAATATACCGCGGGGTAGAGCAGTAGGTAGCTCGTCGGGCTCATAACCCGGAGGTCGCACGTTCGAGTCGTGTCCCCGCTACTAAGCTAAGTGTTTTCGGTAAACACTATAAAGATATATCGCGGGATGGAGCAGTAGGTAGCTCGTCGGGCTCATAACCCGAAGGTCATCGGTTCGAGTCCGGTTCCCGCTACTAAGTATAACGTTTTCGGTAGACGTTTTAAAATATACCGCGGGGTAGAGCAGTAGGTAGCTCGTCGGGCTCATAACCCGGAGGTCGCACGTTCGAGTCGTGTCCCCGCTACCAATAGGAGAATCAGAAATGGTTCTCCTTTTTTTTTGTGTCTTAATTGATGAATTTATCAGCCTCAAAAAATCCTCAGTTTAAATAAATAATGGTTTATTAATTGCTTATCGTAACAACAAAATAAATAATTATGGGAAGTATAAATTTTAGCAAACAAGATTTTGTAAAAGATGATACAAGATACAAAGTAGCAATTGATCAGGGAGTGGGAAAGGGTGTAGACCTTATTGTTGAAAGACAAGCTGAAAATGGTGAATATGAAGTGATTCAGGCAGAAATAAAAAGATCTGCAGACGAGAAAGTTTTCGTTGTGTGGAGTGAGCCTTTTGACGGAAGAGTAGTAAGTGACGAATATAAAAAACTATAAAAAAAAATCCCGTTTCATTGAAACGGGATTTTGTATGTTTAAGTAAGATTTATTTAATTAAAGTATCGAAAGGAGCCAGCTTAAAATCTTCAGATTTTACCTGCTCAAAGTATGATGCTTTTGCGGTACCTTTTAATTTTCCTGCTGCTTTTGCTGCTGCTGTAAAGTCGGTATCGATTTTAGTTGCAATTTCTGTAGGTTTAAAATCTTTTTTTATAGCCTCGTCTTCCACTCCTAAATATCCGTTTTTCTTTGTAATATAATTGATGAAATTATCATAGATTCCCAAAGTATTTCTGAAATACTGCGTATGATAATTCATACATTTAGTTGATTTTTTAGAAGATTTATTAACAATACAGCTCGCCATATTTCCTCTGTAAAGATCAAATTCTAAAGCAACAGCATCATATTCCTTCTTAAGAGCAGCGGTACCATTGGTAAGAATGGTGTTGTCATTCTGTGATTCACTTATTTTTTTCAGATGTCCCAAAACTAAAGGAACAGTGTTTTCAATTTTTGTTTTTGCTTCAGTAACCGACCCGAAAACAGAAGATGTCTGCGCTGATGTTACATTAAATATCAACAACATTAAAACAGAAAGTAGAGTATATCTTTTCATTAGAAATTTTTAAAGCACTAAAATAAATATATTTTCTCATTCTGTGCGCATTCATTTTAATTTTATTTAATAAAATTTAACAAGTTTTAAGAATTTTAACTAATAATCACGTTTTCTCTGATGATTAGTAACTCCATATTTTCCATTAATTAAAAATTTAACATATTTTGGTGTTTTTTATTTATCTGATTATCAATTACTTATTTATTTTTAATCTTTATCACTAAAAAAATAGTTGTACAGTTTAAAAATATTTCTACATTTGTATAACTAATTTATTAGTGATACGATTTTTTTAGTAATTTTATCGCTTACTCTAAATTAAAATTATGATCATCCAGACTTTAACAAAAGCAGAAGAACAGGTAATGCAGTTTTTATGGAAACTCGAAAAAGGTTTTCTTAAAGATGTTTTGGATCTTTATCCTGAACCCAAACCGCATACCAATACGGTTTCTACAATTCTGAAAGTTCTTAAAGATAAAGAGTTTGTAGATTATAATGTGTACGGAAGACAGCACGAATATTTTCCTTTGGTAACAAAAGAGCAGTATTCGGGGAAAACGATGAAAAGCTTGGTGAAAAATTATTTCAAAGGTTCTTACAAAAGTGCCGTTTCTTTTTTGGTTGAAAAAAACGAAATGACCGTTGAAGATCTTGAAATGTTATTAAGCGAACTTAAAAACAAAGACTAATATGGAAGCTCTTATTTTTTATTTCGGAAAAGTGACAATCTGTTCGGGTGTAATGTTTTTGTATTATCGGTTGTCTTTAAAAGACAAGACCTTTCATCATTACAACAGATTCTACCTTTTGTCGGCAATGCTGATCTCGATTTTGCTGCCTCTTATTAAAGTGGAAGATTTTACGATTGAGGTAAATGAGAATCTTTTTGTTTTGCTTAATAAGCTACAAAATTTAAATACAAATAAAACCATAAGCCATGACGACATTTATTTTAGAATTATTTTTTCAGCTTTGGGATTGGTTTCTCTCTATTTTTTAGGGAAATTCATGTACGGGATTTTCAGAATCCAACAACTCAAAAGACAGTTTAAAAAAGAAAGTTTTGAAGGTGTAAATTTTTACCAGACCAATCTTTCTGAAGCTCCATTCTCTTATTTCAAGAATCTTTTCTGGAAAAACACGATTGTCATCAATTCAGAAGTAGGAAAGCAGATTTTAAAGCATGAAATGGTTCATATTGAACAAAAACACTCTATCGACAAGATCTTTATAGAGATTCTCACTTCTGTTTTTTGGTTCAATCCGTTTTTTCATATTATCAAAAAAGAAATCAATTTAATACACGAATATCTGGCTGATAAAAAAGCCGTCAAACAATCGGACACAAAAGCATTTGCGCAGATGCTTTTAGCAAGCCACTTTTCCGGAAAACCGTTGCCTGCGACCAGTCCGTTTCTAAGTTCAAACCTTAAAAAACGCCTCAAAATGTTACAAAAACCACAAACGAAATTCGGGTATGCGCGAAGAATACTTGCCTTACCGGTTTTATTCACTGTTGCATTTGCCTATATGGTTAATGCGAAAAATAAAGAAATAAAAGAAGTCAATAACGAAATTGAGAAAGCTGTTTCTGAAATTAAACAAGATACTGTAAGACCACAAAAGGTAGAAAAACCACAGGAAATTGTTACTCCAAAAGCATCATTTAAAGTTGATGTACACCAGAAGAAAATTACAGAACTGAGTAAAAAAATTGAAGAGAAATCAAAAGTTTTGAAAACTCTTAAGCCGGAAAGTGAAGATTTCGAGAAAAATATAGCAGAAATTGGCAAGTTATCTGAAGAAATTGGTAAAATTTCAAGCTTACAAAATTACAATAATGCTGAAGCTCTTCAGAAAATGCGAGAGCAGTTGAAAGTATCGAGAGAATATTTTAAATCTGATGAATATAAGAACGCAGCCAGAGATTACGCCAAACTAGGGTTTGATGTTCCTGAAGTTCCGTTGCCGCCAACTTCATCAACGCCTCCAAATTTTCCAAAAATAAAGATGTATTCTTATAATGTTCCCAATATTGATTATAAAAATTATCCGGGTCTTAGTAAGAAAGAAATAAGAAAGCTGGAAAAGTTGGCTAAAGAAAAAGCGGAACTCGCTGCAAAACAAGCTGAAGTGGCAAGACAACAGGCTGAAATTGTGAGAGAGCAAACAAAAAAAATGCAGGGAAATCCTTGGATAATTGCTGTTGATGCACATGCTCCAAAAGTAAGTTATTCAGCTAGTTCTTCTTATACAGATTTTTCAAAGCCTTCTAATAGTAAAATTATTTCTACAGGAGGAACTTTCAAAACAAACGTAAAAGATATGATTAATGCTAATTCTGCTGGTGATGTAAAATATTTCATTGATGGGAATGCAAGCTCACATGAAGAAATGCAAAGTCTTGATCCAAAGAACATCGAATCTATTAACATTAATAAAACGAAAGTTTCAGGCAAAGACACCGGGGAAATCCATATCAAAACAAAACAAAAATAATCTTAAGTTTTAAGAGCCTTTTTAAATTGCATCAAAATTATTCCCCAGTCCTAAAGGGGCGATTTTGATGCAATTTTCAAGATAATTTCCTCCGTTTAGATGGGGAGAAAAGAAGATTATTTAAAAATTTTATTTTCAAATAATCTTTAAACAAGCCTTAAATATTTTCAAAATAATTTAAAATGAAAAAACTAATAACCGTTTTCTGTGTATTGATGATTGGTGTTCTTGCCGATGCTCAAAACAAACGTTTTACTTACGAATACAGTTATATACCAGATTCTACCAACACAGGCGATGTGAAAACGGAGATGATGAATCTTGATATTGCTGATTCGGGATCTAAATTTTACAGCTATACGGCTTACCATTCCGATTCTATTATGAGAGTTGATTTGGAAAAACAGTTGGCTTCAACGGGGATGATGAATGTTAAGACGGATGGACGAAAAGGCTCCATCAGATATTCGATTTCCAAAAAATATCCGAAATATGAAGTCTTTTTTCATAACAGAATTTTGAGGGATCAGTATAAAGTTGCTGATGACCGGAAAATAGATTGGAAAATAAGCTCCGAAAAGCAAAAAATCGGAGAATGGAATACACAGAAAGCCGAAACTGAATTTGGTGGAAGAAAATGGGCGGCATGGTTCACTTCAGATATTCCGATTCAGGATGGTCCGTACAAATTTCATGGTCTTCCTGGTTTGATTGTGAAATTGGAAGATCAAAGCAAATCACATGTCTTTAACCTGCAGGCTGTAAAAAATCTTACAGAAATTCCAAAAGATGTTTTTGGGGAAAAGGAAACTTTAGTCAATCAAAAACAATATGACAAATTGGTTAAAGAATATGAAAATGATCCCACAAAAGGTTTAAAACAAATACAAATGAACGGTATGACAATGATTATGAAAGAGGGAACGGGTAATCAGATGAAAGATCAGGAAGAACGCCTGAAAGAAAAAATAAAAAAAGATAACAACAGAATAGAACTTAATCAAACAAAATAACATGAAAAAAATATCTTTAGCACTTTTATTAATTATAGGATTTTCCAGTTTTGCTCAAAACCGTTTTTTCTACGATTATAAATTTATTCCCGATTCTACGGATAAAGCAAACGTTTTGAAAGAAATAATGCTTTTGGATATTGATAAAAGCGGATCAAAATATTACGGTCAGGAAAAATTTACTGCAGATTCTACTTCACAGGCAGATTTGGAGAGACAATTAAAATTGAGTCCCAACAGCATCAGTATAAGTAGAAACGATAAACCGGGAATGATTACTTACAAGGTTACCAAACAATATCCTGATTTTAAAACTCACCTTTTCACAAAGATTTCCAGCGACAGCTATAAAATTGAAGAAGATAAAAAACCGGAATGGAAAATTCTTCCTGATAAGCAGAAAATTGGTGAATATAATGCTCAAAAAGCAACAACAAAATACGGTGGAAGAGAATGGACGGCTTGGTTTTCGACAGATTTACCTTTTCAGGACGGACCGTATAAATTCTACGGACTTCCCGGTTTGATTGTGAAAATTGAAGATAAAACAGGTTCGCATTCCCTGACTTTAGTTGGAAATAAAACGATTCAAACTACTACAGAAAAAGAGATGAATCTTCCGCAAGGAGTTCAACTTTACGGAATGGGAGGGAAAGATATTGAGATCAATAAATCTCAATTTAAAAAAGCTTGGAAAGCGTATAAAAATGATCCTACGAAAAATATGCGCGAGATGATGATGAAAAACACAGAAACCAATAAAGTTGTGTTTAAAACTAAATCTGCAGACGGAAAAGAAATTTCAGATCCTAATCTGGTTTTCAGAGAAATGGAGAAAAAAGCAAAAGAAGGTTTCAAAAAGAATAACAATCCTATCGAACCGGAATTGTATAAATAAAATAGTAAAGCGAGGAAGATTTTCCTCGCTTTACTATTTTTAAAATACTATTATCGTTATTATAATTTTCCTTTCATTGAATATGAAATCTTTGTAAAGGAAATTATTTATAATCAATTTTATGATTTAATTCTATTGGGTTTTTTCAAAGCATTGTTTGCATCTTTTTTGTTCTTTCTCTGTAATTAATTTCTTTATAGCCGCCACTTTCATTTTCAGTATAAGCTTTCATACCACGGGCTTTTTAAAGAAAGAAAAGGGTCATTAAAAAAATCTTGCAATAGTTTTTGATACTGTTCCCAATTAATTTTTTTTCCTCCTTCAACTTCATATAAAGAATTATTGTTCATAATTAGGGTTTGAATTATATCCAAAACCATATCTTCCTTTTGATAAGAGTTAATCAGATTTTCTTCGGTGTTCGGTTCGAAAGATTGATTTTTGAGAAAAAAGATCAAGAACATAGCTTGCTTTTCGTGTTTCATTTCTTACTGTAGAATCTGGCTTATAAACAAGTTAGTAAGAAATACTAATGCTTTGCCCACTAAACTTAATACTAGTAAGTAAGATTAATAATAATTTCAAAGAAAAAAAAATTTGTACTTCATTTTAATGATAAAAAGAGCAGCGGTATTATTGATAAAGCATTAATCTTTTTTTAATATACAATATGATGATTTATTTTAGCAAATCAATCTCAATTATATTATTGTCTTTTTTTATTCTCTCTTTAAACCTTTTTTCCTCATTTCTGAAGGCTTGATCACCAGGTACAAAACTTCCGTCACTATATCTTTGGTCAGGATATCTTCCTCTTAAGTCTTTTAAAGGGTCTAGTCGATAGTCCAAATACATTTTTTTATATTTTTCTTGAGAGATCTGTATTGTAGGCTTAGAGTTTCCAGTTAATGGATACTGTTCATAATTTTCAAGAGTTTTTATTTGCACTGCTACAAATCTGTGGCTTTTACTATCATCTTCAATTTTAAGTATTAATCCGGGAAGTCCGTGAAACTTGTAAGGTCCGTCCTGAAAAGGAATATCAGGAGCAAACCATGCAGTCCAGTGCCTGCCGCCAAAATTGATTTCAGCACTTACTACAGGATGTCCCAATATGTTGTCTTTATTATTTGTTATCGTCCAGTTATATACATGATCATCTGATATTCTGTAAACAACAGAACTTATTTTAGAGATCATATCTATTTTTCCTGTATTAAAGTCTTTTTCAATTCTAAAATTTAGATATTCTTGATTAGGAGGCATATAAAACAATCCTTTTCTTGAATATTCCAAAGCTGTAGAATCAACGTTATAATTTTTATAACTATAGAATTGAGACTTTTCTTGGTTAAGATCCAAGAACATATATTCTTTTGTGACTTTCGGGTTGTTTGAATCAGGAATAAATTCATACTTATAAACAAACCTTTTGGATTGGCTAAACAAATTAAGCGCACAAAATAAAAACAAAAGTACTTTCATAATTACTTTTTAGTAAAGAGGTTGTTATTAGTGAAATAACAACCTCTGCATCAAAAATTAAGCAGGTTTAAGCTCTGCTCCCTTAACACAACTCATATCACCTGCGGTTGCATGGTCGTGATTTATTGGCTCACTACAATTGTTTGTGCCTTGCCAACAACATTTATAACTTCCACTTGGGTTTTCAAATCCTCCTGTAATTAGCTTTAGTCCATTTCTCGAAAGTTTTTTAAGATTTTTCATCTTTTAATGATTTTATAATTAGTAATAATTTTTCGCCATATAATCCCTGACATGGGTTTTTAGCTGATCAGCTGTAATGTTTTTTTTATACGTACACATACAAAAAAACGTGAAACATACTTTCATCAATATTGATATTCCAAATGTAAGTAACTGATTTGGAATAACTTCAAGGTTTTTATGTGAATTTTATGTGAATATAAACACATAAATAAATATATTTGTACTACACAAAAAAACATTAATATGATAAAAAATAAACTGATTAATGCCCGTAAGGGCAAATACACACAGGAAAACATGGCTAAACTATTGCATATGACACAATCTCAATATCAAAGAAGAGAAAAAGGAGATATCAAAAT
>Ga0308169_10001297_pt1 | contig 29757 bp, 33 predicted proteins | sample PhyBR1_2_FD_202139 | JGI IMG/M metagenome (GOLD analysis project Ga0308169, IMG submission 202139) | Phyllosphere microbial communities from UC Gill Tract Community Farm, Albany, California, United States - DLSLSB.R1 | ecosystem: Host-associated > Plants > Phyllosphere > Unclassified | place...
GGCGGCGCCGGTCCTTCTCCGCCTTGAGAAGGCGGCGGCGCGGTCGGCCACTGGAAGTGCTGCGACGACGTCGAGGCAGGCGCGCCGTAGCCGCCCATGAAGCCGTACGACGATGAGGTCGAGGCGGCCGGGTCCTGGTTCGGGTAAAAGGGCGAGGGGAGGAGGTCGGCGGCGAACGCCGACTTGGGCACGCTCGCGTCGTCCTGCTCGTCGCCGCCTCCTCCTCCTCCTCGTTCCCGCCGCTCATTGTCGCGCTCGTGCGCCGTCTCGCCGCCTGCGCCGCTGCGCCCGCCGTACCCGAACCCGGCGCCGAGGATGGACGCCCCGCCGGCCGTCACGAGCCCGGGCTTGGTCCCCTCCTTCGCGCCGCTCTCGGCCGGGATCGCGACCTGCAAGCGCGGCTTGTTCTGCCACGCGTCGAGGTGCGGGCTCGCGTGCGAAGGCCCGGCGCCCTGAGGCGCGGGCGAGTGGTGCGACGGCGCGTGCGAGTGCATCGAGGCGACGCTGCCCGGGCGCGAGGTCGGTGCGTCGGGCCCGCCGCCGGTGCCCGAGGAGCCGGGCGTCGCAGGAGGGTAGGTCGGGAGGGAGGGCGTGCCGTGGTGGTGCTGAGGCTGAGGGGGAGGAGGCATGACGGCGGGCGTGCCGTACATGGGCGCGGGACGAGGGTGCGACGAGGGCGAGGCGTCGGGCTCTTGCGCGTGGTGCTGATGGTGCTGCGTGTGGAGCGGCTGACCGTACGGCGAGGAGAAGGGCGGCGGCGCCTGCTGCTGGTGGCGCTGGCTCGCGTCGTGCTGCTGTTGCTGCTGCTGCTGGAGCTGCTGCTGCTGCTGCTGGAACGCCTGCATCGCCGCCGCCGGGTCCGTCATCGACGCGCCGGGCCATCCGGGCATGCCGAGCTGCTGCATGAGCTGCAGGTGCGGCGGCTGCGGCATCGGCGGCTGACCTTGGCCGGCGCCCGAGTTGAGCGCGCCGAACCACGACGGGACGCCGTTCGAGGCGGGAGAGGCGCTCGTGCCGTTGAGCTGCTGCTGCTGCTGAGGCGGGAAGCCGTAGGGCGTCGGCATCGAGAAGGCGAAGTTGGGCGGGAGGCCGGCGGGGAAGCCGGGGAACGAGGGCATGCCGGCGCCCGGGCTGAAGGGGAAGAGCTGGCCGGCGAGGTTGGGGAGGCCGTTGGGTCCGGCGCCGAGGTTGGGCAGGCCGCCGAAGGGGAAGGGGAGGGCGCCCGGCGGTGCGAAGCCGTTCTGCTGCGACGGGTCCTGCGGCATCTGCGGCCCGGCGCTGCCGCCGTCGTGCTGCTGCTGCTGGTGGAGCTCGGGCGGCTGCGGCAGGTACTGCGCCGACGGGCCCGAGAACGAGCTCGCGCGCGAGTCGGGCGTCGCCTCGTCGACGCTCTGACTGCGCGCCTGCTCGACGCCCTTGGCCTTGCGCTCGGCCTGGGCGCGGATCGCCTGCTTGCCCTTGCTCGTCTGCGGGATGGCGCGCACGCCCGAGCTGCCCGCCGCGACGCGCGGCTTGTCGTCGTCGTCGTCGTCCGAGCCGTCCTCGTCCGACAGGCTCGTCATCTTGCCGCCCGTGCCGCTCTTGATGGCGCCTTCGAGGTCCTTGTTGATGTAGTCGTCGGGACCGCGCTTCTCGTGAGCGGGGCCGGCGTACTGCGAGCGGCGGAAGAAGCAGGGTCAGCGAGGAGAGCGCGAGGGGCTCGAGCTCGGTGAGAACGGAGGACGCACGTGCGAGTAGCGCAGCAGGATCTGGTCCATGTCGCCCGAGTGGAACCTGCAGGAGAGCGAGAGGGTCAGTGAGGGACCCGTCCCGTGGAAGATGCGCGAGACGAGCGAGAGCGAGGACGCACTCGAACAGCTTGCCGTTGGCGTTGAAGACGACGACGGCCACGTCGGCCGAGCACAGGACGCCGAGCTCGTACGCTTTTTTGAAGAGGCCGTTCTTGCGCTTGAGGAACGTGACCTGGCGGTTGCGGTCGTCCTTGATGGGCGCGATCGAGATCTTGCGGCGACCCATGTTGGCGAGCGAGAGGAGCGAGGAGAGTTGATGAAGAGGAGAGGTCGCGACTAGGCCGGCGAGAGGCTGCGCGCGAGAGGAGGAGAGTCGAGAAGAGCATGGTCGGAAGGCAGAGCGTCGAAGAGAGGGAGGGAGAGGAAGAGGAGGCGGGGGACAGTGCGAGGTCAGCGTCGGCGCCGAAGGGGGAGACTCGCCTCGCCGCTCGGCAGACAGAGTGGACGCACCGTGGATCGTGTAGAGCTGTGTGCGCTAGAGGAAGCTGTTCTGCTCGTGCGCTCGGCGCTGTGCGGTGCACCACCTCGACCGGGCGAGGGCTTTGTGCCGTGCGAGCGGGCGGTTCTCGCGCTCGCCGCGACTTGGCGGGTCTGCGGGCGCGCTCGCTGTGCTTGTGCAGAGCTGGCGAGTGCTGGTCGGGCGTGCCCTGGTCGTCTAGTCGAGAGCGAGGCGGGGCGGAGGTGCCGATGGTCTCGGCGGAGGCGGCTTGACGAGGCGCACCCGGCTCGAGGGCGAGGAACCGCGACGAGGGCGTGCTGGTGCAGGCGGGCGGATGGATCGAGCTGCTGGGTCACCCAGGCGAGTGCAGGGCGGCGCAGGCGGACGGCGCAGGGCGTCGGAGCATGGCGGGCGAGGGCGGGGCGGAGTGGAGGACGACGAGGGCGAGGTCGGCGGCGAGAGCGAGGGGAGGAGGGGCAGCGAGCAGGTCAGCGAGCTGCACACTGTGCCCGAGGTCCAAGGGGGGCGCCGCACCTCGTCTTTCAATCGGTCGCCGTGCCAAGCAAGCGCGCAACCTGAACTTGGGCCGCCCGACCGAGCGAGCTATTCTCGACCGGCAGCCTCACCTTCTCACCCTCTGCGCGCTCTACGGTACTCGCTCTGCAGCTTCCCGACACTGACGGGCACCTCTCGAAAGGCAGAGCGAGCGCGAGAACCGAGAAACGAGTCGTGCGAAACCTGCTCCGGGCAGCTCCACTCTACAGCGCGCTCCCTCGTCTACGTCCGCCAGCGCTTGGCCTCGAGCTCCCTCTCCACTCCTGACAGCGAGCCCGATGACGTCCCAGGCGGCGCCGCGCCGAGCGAGAGCGCCGCCGTCCCCTCGAGCGCCGCCGCGCCGAACGGGTCCGGGCGCGCGACGACGTCGACCCCTCCGCCGCCCTCGAGCGACCCGACGCTGTACACGCTGTCGGGCCTCGCCGCCCCGAGCGTCGTCGGCGTCGGCTCGGGCGGGAACTGGGCGTACTCGTCGAACGGCCGCCCGTCCTTGTCGAGCGACGAGCTCGACGCGCGCACCTCGAGCGAGGGGTACATGCCGTGGTGCGCGAGGTGCATCGGGCCCGAAGAGTGCTCGAGGCCGTGCGCAGTAGCGCCTCGGTCGACGAGCTCGAACCCTTGCGGGACGGGCAGGGCGAGGCCGCGCCGGGCGTCGAGGTACGGCACGGCCTGCGAGTGGCGCTTGGGCGACGGCGACGGCGGGAGCGGACCCTCGGTGAACGAGACGACGTTGACGTTGACCGAGACGCGCGTGTGCGACCGGGACGACTCGCGCTTGGCGTCGAACGCCCGCGCGAAGAGGAGGATCGAGCTGGGCAGGCCGAGGAGCGCAAAAGCGTAGCTGCGAGCGAGAGGGAGAGCGTCAGCTCGCGGGTGGTGTCTAGGGCGAGAGGGACATGAGGCGTGCGAGGAGAGGGAGTGAGAGGGGGAAGGCGAGTCCGAGAGAGGGAGGAGGGAGGAGGGGAGGAAAGGAGGGAACGAGGAGACGCACAAGGGGAGCAGCACGAAGATCTGCGCAAAGGTCGGGTCGACGAAGCCCCTCGGGACCGCCGCCATGACCACGACGGTCGTCGACGTCGTGAGGCCGAGGATCGAGAAGGCGCAGATCGTGATGGCCATGTTGGCGTACGTGCGGCGGAGCGGCTGCAGCGACGAGGTGCGGGTCGAGCCCGACTCCGTCTGCCATGTCGAGAGGCGCAAGACGCGTCGTAGGGCGAAGAGGTACAGCGAGGCGACCGTGACGAGCATCTGCATGGTCAAGAGAGTCAGCTGAGCCCGAGGACCGAGCGAGGACGAGGAGAGTCACGCACTGCGACGAGGAAGAAGCCGAACGCAGCGGCGACGCTCAGAGTGACCATCCACCAGTGCAAGAAGATGTTGGTGCGACTCTCGAGCTCCTGGAGGAGCGGTAGACCCGACGAGAGGAGCGCGACGAGGGCGTTCTCGCCGTGGTAGGCCGCCGCGAGTTCTTGCAGCAGCGCGTCGATCGCGTAGAAAGTGTCCATCGTCCACCGGAACCGGTTCGAGGCGATCAAGGCGAGAGGGATGAAGATGAGGCTGAAGACGAGGGGGACGAGGAGCGACGAGGCGTTGACCCAGGGTGCGAGGCGGTCGACGAGCCCGGCTCGGCCGTAGGCGTGCAGGTGGAGGAGGTACGAAACGAGGGTGCCCCAGGCAGCGGTCCATCCGCCGTATACTGCCGGTAGCTGCGAGCGAAGGAGAGCTATCAGCGAGAGCTGGGCGAGGGCGAGAGGGGAGGGGTCTGAGCGCACCCAAGACAGAGTACGCCAAGCAGCATAGTCCTTCTGGATCGACGCGCGCTGGAACTGCTTGATCGAGTCGATGACGACCACCTCGATGACTGCAGGGCAAGGAGCTCAGCAGTGAGCTGCGAGCGCAAGACCTCGAGGGCGAGAGGAGGGAGGGGGGTTTGGAGAAGCGACGCACGAATCAGGAATGCCGCAGCCCAGAGCGACCATGACACGCTGAAGTGTGGACGCAGCAGTCGAGGGCTATCGCCCCAGTGTACGACCCAGAACGAGCCGTTGAGGAAGCGGACGACCAGCGACGCGACGATGAAGAAGAACGAGCTGCGAGGCGAGAGCCGTCAGCGCCTGCTCCTCAAGCGCGGCGAGAGAAGGAGAGAAGGACGCACAAGGAGAAGATGACGGCGATGGCGATGAGCTGGCGGCGGTGCGACTCTGGCAGGACTGGGTTGAGCGCCTCGAGCGCGTACTTGCGCACGACCTCGTACGGGTTGGCGCCGGGCGGGAGGTCGCCCAGCAGACCCAAGATGGCCTGCGTGTCCGACGCCATCTCGTGGCCGTGCTCGGCTCGAGAAATGAGCCCGGTAGCGAAGCGAGCAGAGAGGGGAGGAGCGGAGAGCGACGATCCGCAAGGTGGCGGTGAGGCTCTTCCGGGCACCGAGCATCGACGGACCGATCCGCAGAGAAGCGTCGCTCGCGCCGCAGAAGCTGGCGAGCATCAGCGAGTCTCGGCAAGCGTCCGCCCGGGCAACCCCTGTGCGCGGACGGCCTCGAGACGGACAGCCGAGAGCCGGCCGCCGGCGCGCGCTGTGCTCGGGCGGTACTCGTGCCGATGAGAGTAGCGAAGCGAGCGGAGCGCATGCCGTGCATGCCCCACCAGGATGAGGTGAAGGGCGGGACGAGGGAGAAGAGGAGGGAGGGAGGAGGGCGGTTGAGGCAGAGCCGCTCGCCGATCGTCTAGGCCTGCACGCGCCGCCCGCTCCTGACCGGAAAGTCCGAGTTGTCGGCGTCCTTGTCGCTCGGTCTGGATTCGAGGGCGGCGGCGAGCCGTGGGCCGGCGGCGGGCGGCGTGAGGGCGAGAGGAGAAGAGCGGCGAGGCGAGGCGAAGGGCGGCGAGGTGGTGCGGGCTGGCGCGTCGGCTCGGGAGCTGCACAGATGCACAGTGTGGCAGCAGCCGTGACTGCGCGGTGCGGAGGAGGGGAGCCGTGTCGCCGCCGCGAGTCCAATCGACGTCCATCAGCTCGAGACGAAGAGCTCTCCCTGCTCCGCTCCGCCTCGCTGCCGAGAACAAGGTCGACGCAGCGCAGGAGCTGCGCATCGGCACCCAGGTTCGGCGCAAAGCTTGCGCCGCGCCAGCGCCGCTTGCGGTCGCTCGACCCGGCCTCCGCCCTTTCTCCTCCTCCTCAACCGCCTCACGCTTCGAGCGGCTGCACTTCCGTGTTCGAGGACGGGCGACGGGCACCGAGAAACGGTGTCCGAGGGCACGGTCCGGCCGAGCCTCAGGCAGAGCGCGAGGGGCGGGCCGCCCTTGTCCTCGACTCGGCGCTTCCCCTGGCCTGCTTCAGCCTTTCTCCTGAGTCCGAACGCTCCGGCGGGCTTGTCCTCGCTTCCGCTTCGGTACGAGATGGGGAGCTGCGAGGCTCTCGCTTCTCTCTCCCCTCTTCCCTCGTCCCAGCCCTCCTCTTTCGCCCCGCTCGAGCCGGCTCGATGGTTCTCTCCTCCTTCATCGCCCGTTTCTGCGCTGCGACGCCGTTGCTCGGGCTCCTCGCGGCGTCCTGCAGGGCTGCACCGACCTCGGACTCGGTCGCCTCGCTCAGCAGGACGATCAACACGCCGCACGGCAAGGTCGCCGGCGCAGTCAGTGCGTCCTCTCTCCCTCGCTATTCCCTCTTCTTGTCGGCATTCACCTCGCTGACGTTCTCCTTTTACGCAGGCGACAACGTCGTGCGCTACACTGTCCCCTACGCTCAGCCGCCGCTCGGCGCGCAGCGCTGGAAGGCCGCCTCCAACATCGGCCCATGGAGCAACGTCGACGGGACCAAGCTGCCGCCGCCCTGCACCCAGTACGACTCGAGCGACAACATCATTGGCTCGGAAGACTGCCTGTTTCTCAAGTGCGCAAGATTCCCCTCCTCCCTCGGACCGACAAAGCTCGAGAAAGCTGACTTGCTCTTCGGCGCTCGCAGCGTGTACGCTCCCGCCGACGCCGGCTCGAACGCCGCTCTCCCCGTCATGGTCTGGCTTCACGGCGGCTCGTTCCTCCAGGGCAGCCCGAGCGACCTTGACGAGGGCGCGCGCTCGCTCGTGCGCCAGGAGCGCGTCGTCGTCGTCACGGTCCAGTACCGCCTCGGCATCCTCGGCTTCCTCGGCTGGTTCGGCTCGAACGGCAATCAGGGCTTGACCGACGTCATGCAGGCTCTCAGTGCGTGCTCTCTCCCTCCGGCTTCCGGCCTCGAGCCTCTCGTCGCAACCGTCTCAGTCCCCGGCTGACTCGGCCTTCTCACGCAGAGTTCGTCCAGTCCGACCTCGGCTCGTACGGCGCCGACACGACCCAGGTCACGCTCGCAGGCCAGTCGTCCGGCGCCGAGATCGTCAAGACGCTGCTCGTCGTCGACGAGGCCGACTCGCTCTTCCACCGCGCCATCATCCAGTCGGCGCCGCTCGACTACCCCGACCAGAGCTTCGCCACCGAGGCCCAGATCAGCAGGTACGCCTGGAAGAGCCTCGACTGCCCTGACCGTCGCGTTTGGCCCTGCTTCCGCCAGCAGTCGGTCGAGAAGATGATGGCCGTCCAGCGCGACGTCCAGAACAAGGCCAACGGCGGCGAGTGGGCCTCGTTCTCGGACTTCGCCTTCGCCGAGCCGTTCCGCATCCACGTCGACGGCAAGGTCGTCACCAAGGACTTCCGCAAGATCGTCGCCTCGGGCCAGCCGCTCAACGTCCCCTCGCGCCCGGTCATCTACTCGACGGTCAAGAACGAAGGCTGCAACGGCGTTCAGCAAGTGTGCGTGCTGCACCTCCTTGCTCACTGGCTCCTTCTGACTCTTTCTTTTGCGCTCGCAGGCTCGCCGGTCCCGTCCCGGCCGCCGCCTGGCCTGAGTCGGCCCCGGGCTTCGTCGCCCTTTTCTTCGGAAATCGCGCCGCCGACATCCTCAACTCGGGCAAGTACGACCCGTCCAACATCCCCGACGACGCCGACGCGTTCCGCAACGAGTTCATCCAGATGACGACCGACTTTACCTGGTCCGTCCTCGACTTTCTCGAGCTCGCCTTTCCCTCGCCGACCCGGAACTGACCTCTCCTTCCTCGCCTCGCAGGGTTTGCCCGGCTCAGCAGACGGCCCTGAACCAGACTGCAGCGAGCCACTACAGCGGCAACGTCTACTTGGCCGAGTGCGTCCCTCTCGCAGCGCACGGTCCTCGTCCTCCTCGAGCTCGACTGACTTTTCGCCTCCTCGCACGCAGGTTCGACGTCGGCATCTCCAAGTTCGCCGAGGGCTCGGTTGAATACTGCGCTGGAGGCGTCGGGCACCAGTGCGTCCCGCTCTCGCACTTCTCGGCGCCGACTCGCTCGCTAACCCTCCTCGCCTTCTCTGCAGGGACGACATCAAGCTCGTCTTCCGCGACAACGTCAGCACCTCGGTCCAGGGCGCCGTCTCGACCGACGTGCAGGCTCGCTGGGGCTCGTTCATCCGCACGGGCGACCCGAACCGTGCGCCGGCGAGCCTCGGGCTCGTCAATTGGCCGCCGGTCGCAGCGTCGGCGGGCGACCTCAACGTGCTCGTGTTTGGCGCCGACGCGTCGACGGGCAAGTCGGCCGTCAAGAAGTCGCAGCGCGACGACATTTGCACGATCGGCTCGGGCCTTTACTCGCCTCGCTGAGCGTGTCGCCCTCCCGCTCCGCGCACGTTCCTCCTCGCCGTCCTTCTTCCTCCTCTCGCCTCTCGATACCCTATCCGTCTCTCTCCCGCATCTCGCATCTCTCGCAGCCCTCGCACCTCGTCGCATTGTCTTTATCGCTCGCAGCTCGTAGACACTCTCCTCGCACCTCGTCTCTCGCTGTCTCTCTCGTTCTGCGAATCTCTCTGTTCCTATCGCACGCCTACGACGTCGCCGAGAGCATCGAGAGAGGTACCAATGAGGACTGCAAGGGACAGAGACTGCTGCTTCTACGACTTCTAGCTGTTCTCGCTCGCTCAAGCGTTGCGCTCTTTGACGATCTCGGCGTCGGTGACGGCCTGCTCCTGGCCTCGCCCCTCCTGCAGCGACTGTCCGAGAACGACCTCGTGCTCCTGTGCGCATGAGGAGGGAGAGTCAGCTCCGTCCTGGGTGTGCTGAAGAGAGAATGCTGAGCCGAGGAGGAGGACGAGGACGCACCTTGCCGAAGATCTTGCCGGCGAACTTCTTGCTGTACGCGTTGACCTGGTCCTTGAAGCTCGTCTGCGGTGTAGCTGCGAGCGAGACGAGTACAGTCAGCGCTGGTCCTGGAAGCGTGCGTCGAGGCAGAGGGAGGAGAGGAGCGCACTGCCGTCGGCGTCGGGCATGGTCGACGCAGCCTGCGAGGCGGGGATCTCGGGGCGGTCCGAGGGCCGCTCCCACTGCTGCGTGATCTGGCTGCGAGGAGGAAAGAGCAGGGTCAGCTCACTTTCGGCGCAGAGGCAGACCTCTCGAGCCGGGGAGGAGGTGAGGCTCACTTGAAGTGACCGTTCTCGTAGCCTGCTGGAGCAGCGCCGGCTCCTGCGGCGGTCGAACTGCTGCTGCTGCTCATTCTGGGTCGGCGGTGGTCGGTGTCGGGCGTTGGCAGTCGGGTCGAGATGAGGAGGGCGAGCTGCGGGCAAGGAGACATCAGCTCGGGTTGTGCGACAGCGAGACGCACGCGCAGAGCTGAAGACACACTCACAGAGTCCGCTCGCGCGATTCAGGGTCTGCTTGTGCTGTGAACGAGCGGACGAGGCCGCTCAACCTCCGCCTCGCCTGATGACGCTCTTGCCGACCTTGCTTCCGAGGACAAGTCGTACAGGACGCAGGGAAAATAGGGCTAGCCAATACAGTCTCGCACAGACGATAAGAAAGTCGAACACAAATCTGCAGAGCCGACCACGAGACGACTCCTCAGGCCGCCCTCGAGCTCCTCGCCGCCGCGAGCAGCGCCGCCCGCTTTGCCCGCACACGGTCCTCGTTGCCAGTTGCGCTCGCACCCGCAGTCGATGTAGACGGCGGCGCGCCGTTGACGGCCCGCGACGAGCTGAGCACGCGCGACGAGACGAGCGGCTCGGACGCCGACGGCGGCGAGTCGGCGAGCGCGAGGATGTCCTGCACCGTCGAGGCGGCCTTGCGCTGCGGCTGCGGCACGGGCGCGACGACGGGCGCGTCGTCGTCACGCGTCGAAGGCGCAGCGGTGCGCGCTGAAGACGAGGTGCGCCGCACCGGGTTCGGCGGCGGCAGCATGGCGCCCTTGCGCTCGTCCCTCGCTTTGGCTCTGCCCGCCGGGCGCTCAGACTCGCCGTCGCGCTCGCGCTCGCGCCCTGCCGCCGCAGGCCGGGCGATGCTCGGGCGCACACGCTCGCGCTTGCCCTCGCGCTGGCTCTGCGCGAGGTCGCGCTCGCGCGCGCTCGTGATCGAAGCCTTGTCGGCCTTGAGCGGCGCCTTCTCCCTCGGCACGTCCGAGGACGAGGAGGGGAGACCGGGCGTGTCGAGGCCGAGCTCGGAGAGGAAGGCCGAGACGTGCGCCGAGGGGATGGAAGGGCGGGCGGCGGAGGCGGCGGTCGAGGAGGCGGGTGCGAGGGTCGAAGCGGCTGCGGCGGGGGCGTGCTTGGCGGCCTTGCGTGCGAGGCGCTTCTGCTTGTCGAGCGCGAGGGAGGCCTCGATCTCGGGCGGGAGGTCGTCGCTGCGGGCAAGAAGCGCTCGTCAGACTCGTTCGGGATATCGGAAGCCGGGCGACCGACGTCAGGCCGGCCACGCTGGACAGATAGAGAGAAGAAGACGCACTCGGACTCGTCCTCCTTGGCCCTCTGAGCCTCCCTCTCGGCCCGCTCGGCCCACTCCTGGACGACCTTCTCGCCCGCCTCGACCTGCTCCTTCGCGGCGTCCCGCTCGCCCTCAACGTCCTCGCGCCGCTTCTGCTCTTCCTCAACCTCCTCGTGCAGTCGTTCGATCTCGTGCTCGAGCTCCTCGCGCAGCGCGCCGAGTGCAGAAGACGACGTCGACGAGAGGGACAGGAGGCCGAGGCGGATGGCGTAGAGCTTGCGGTGAAGCGGGGCGGTAAGGGCGCCGACGGGGAGGGCGAGATGCGGGGTCGGGACGAGGTAGGACTGCGCGGATCGACATTGACTGAGTCAGCGAGAGCCGTAGGCGAAAGCTGCCGACCGCAAGAACAACGAGACCGCCGACGCACCTCGTCTCCCTCGCCGTGCAGCACACCCCTCATCTCTTCTCCCTCCTCGCCATCCTTGCGCACGGCAACCAGCTCGGGCACCTCGAGCATGCCCTCGGCCCACTCGCCGACCTCGCCGACGAACGCGCGCAGGTCGGCGCACTCGCCCTCGAGCGTCGTGCGCGCCGAAAGGCACTCGTCGAGCGACGTGCGCACGAGGTCGAGCTCGGCCTCGAGGACGGCCGAGGACGGCGAGGCGCCCTGGGCGCGGGACGAGGTCGAGTTCGGAGTCGGGGTGCGGGCGCCGAGGCGGGAAGCGCGGCCGGGGTTGGCGCCACCGAAGGTCGCCGAGAGCGGCGAGGCGTTGGGCGATGAGGCCGCGGGCGAGTTGAGGGTGACGAAGCGCGTGTAGGCGGCGTCGGACGACGACGGGGCGGACGTGAGCTTCTGGAGGCGCTGGTGGAGCGACTGGACCTCGGTCTCGCGGCGCTTGAGGTCATGCTGTGGCAATTTCAGCGTCAGAAGTTGCTCGTGCGAGTGATCGATGCTCAGCCGAGACCTGGAGGAAGCTCGACGCACCGTGGCCTGCGTCTTGACGAACTGGAGCGCGTTCTTGGTCTTGCCGAGCTCCTCGCGCGCGTGACGGTGCCGCTCCTGCTCCGCCTTGAGCTTGGTCTCGAGTTCCCTGCGAGCACGGTGTAGAGTCAGCTTGGTGCACCGAGGCAGGAGAGGCGCAGAGGGAGGGCCGGGACGCACTTGGTCTTTGCCCGCTCGGCCTCGAGGTCCCTCGCAATCGCCTCGCGCTCGCGCTCTGCCCGCTCGCGCGCCTTGTGCTCGCGCTCGGCCTCCTCGGCGGCCTTTGCCTCGGCGGCGAGCAAGTCCTGCATGACGTCGCGCTCGCTCTGGCGCTGGTCGAGCATGCCCCAGAGGCACTTTGCGATCTGCTCGCGGGCGCGCGCCTGAAGGACGAGGAGGTCGTGGTGACGCTTGAGGGCCTTGGCCGAGGGTTGGGAGGGGAGGGCGGGCGAGAGGAAGAGGGTCGAGAGGTCGAGCGGGCGCGAGAGGTAGCCGAGCGAGACGAGTTGGGTCGACAGGGCCGAGAGCGACTCCTCGGTCGAGGTGGCGTCGAGTGCGGCCTTTGCGTCCATGTTGGAGCGCGACTGGCGCTTGTGCGCGTGGTGTGAGGGCGAGGGCGGGAGGTGGGCGAGGCGGTTGTTTGATGAAGGCGAGGCGAGGTCGTCGGCGCGTGGAGGGGGGCGCGGGCGGCTCGAGAACGCTTGTAGGGTGTACTCGAGGGTCTGGTGCAGCACTCGGAGGCGGTTCGAGCGAGCGAGGGTGTGCAAGCGAGGCCAACGCCGCCTCGTCCTCCTCCTCGAGCGGCGCCGGCCTCTTGATCAACTTTGTCTCGCAGCAGGCAGAGTGCGATACGGTCATCGAGTGCAGCAACAGCTAAGCAAACGCAATCCTGTACAGCCGGTAATTCTCCTCGTCGGCCCTCCCAACTCCCTTGACCCGCTCAATCTCGGTCACGCTCTCGACCGCGACCCGCCACGGCTCGCCGTCCCTCCTCGGCGCCAGGTCCTCCTTGCGCGGGAACACGTCCTTGATGCTCGCGATCGCCTCGACGTGCGTCGGCCGCAGCGGCACGATCAGGTGGAACGCCGGGCTGTACTCGCCGCGCGCCGCGCCGCCGCCGCCGCCGCCGCCGCCGCCGCTCGTCGACGTCGTCTTGGCCGTGTGCGTCGGCGCGCCGTCCTCGACCGCCGTCGACTCGGTCGAGTGCAGCGCGGGCCGGGTCGGGATCGGCACGGCCTTGTCCTGCGTGTCCTCGAGCGACAGCGACGCGATCGAGCTCGTCGGGACCGCCTCGGCCGCATCGTGCGCGACCTGGCCCTGCGCCTCGGGGCTGTCGGGCTTGACGAGGAACTGCTCGACGCAGCTCTTGAGCCACTGGGCGTGCTCGGGCCCGTACACGACGTCGGCCGCGAGGAGCGTGTGGAACGGCTTGTCGAACGGCGGCGGCATGCTGATCGTGACGGGCTGGCCTCGGCTCGACGCGGCGGCGAACGCGCGCGACGAGTGCACGGCCGACCAGTCGAGCTTGTGCGCCTGGACCGGGAGCGACGACGACGACGACGCCAGGCTCGACACGTTCGTCGACGAGTCGGCCGGGTTGATGTAGGGCGAGCCCGCCGGCGACGTGATGGGCGTGATGGCGGCCGAGTTGGCCTCGACGTTGCGCTTGAGGTTGTCGAGGACGGCCTCGTGGTAGTCGGTCGCGAAGACCTCGCTCGGCGCGCCGAGCCGCTCGCTCATGCCCTTCCACACGAGCGAGAGCAGGCCCGTGCCGGCGCCGAGCTCGAGCGCGCGGTGCCCGGGCAGGCCGAGGCCGAACGTGAGCGGGTCGAGGGCGATCATGCGGGCGAGGATTATGGACGAGCCCCACGACTGGAGGCCGACCGAGGTCGGGTCGAGCGACGAGGGGAGGCCGTCGTTGAGCGTGATGAGGAGGGGCTCGGTTTGCGGGTTGGCGTCGGCGAGGCAGGTTGGGAGGAGGAGTGGACGAAGGATGGAGCCGCCCTCTGCGAGCGAGAGACAGGCGTCAGCTCGAGATGCGCGGCGAGCGAGGAGGAGAAGCGCGAGGACGCACCGGACGTCGCCGACATGAGCGACACGAGCTGCGCCGCCTCGTCGACGATCCTCGCCCGCACCTCCTTCTCGCCCTCGTCGCCCATCTCGTCCGCCTCGGCCATCCACCCCTCGCCGCGCTTGACGACGAGGTTGAGCCAGTTGACGGCCCATGTGCGTTCAAAGGCATCGTGCGCATGGAGCGGGTCGACGCCGTCGTCCTCCTCGACCTCGCGCGAGTAGGGCCAGTCCTGGACCGTCTCCTCGTCCGGATGAGCGGCGCCGTCTTGTGGTGGTGCGGCGTACAGGAGGCGGAGGTGGGCGAGGAGGGTGAGGAGGCGGTCGGTGGTGAGCTCGCCCGACAGGGAGCGACCGAGCTTGGGGAGGACCGAGGTCGGGAGCGAAGGGCGGCGCAGGCGGACCATGGCGCGGTCGATAGGCGTGCGTCGAGAGGCGGAGGTGGGGCAACGCCGAGTTCGAGGAGGGCGGGGCGAGCTGCTGAGGGATGGGCGAGTGCAGCGCGTGGTTGGACAGAGAGGGGTGCGAGCGAATCTCCTGGTACTGTGCTGGAGAGTGCGAGGTGAACGACTGGCGCAAGTCGCTGTGGTAGAGGAGGAGAGCTGTCCGAACCTCGCCTTGAGGCGATGAGCCGCACTCGACGAAGCTTGACTCTCTCTCGCTTGTGGACCAGGCGGGACCGCCACAGCCTGCCGTATAGTCTCATATGCCTGTACCATCTCAGACAGGTCGCCCTGTCGCCGTGCGGAGGTGGACTTGGCTGCTCCGCTCGTCCCCGTGCGCTTTGCCGCAGAGAGCTCGCTCAAGCCCAGCTCAGCCCGTCTGTAGGGTGACTATAGGCTACACAGAGACTCTACTGCCGAGCGCAAGCGACGAAAGAGCTCTCGCCGAGGCTGCAATGACTCGGAGCGTCGAGACACAGCGAGTCGACGGCGGAAGAGAGTGCAATGCAGGGCGAGCACAACGACGAGAGGGCCTGTAGATGCGACGAGAAGGTGCAAAGAGAGCGCGAGGAGATGCAGAGTGGTACAGGGAGGGGGGAAGGGGCGAGAGGGAGAGAAGGAGAGCTCAGGTCCGTGCGTTCGCGAGCCCGAGCGCGACGACGACGGCGACGAGCAAAGGCGCCGCGACGCTCGGGCTCGTCCTCCCAGTGCCGCTGTACGACCCTGCAGGTCGAGAAGACGAGGCGCCGCCGCCTTCCTCGGTGCCAACGATGGCGCCGAAGCCAGAGGAGAAGCGGCCCGACCAGAACGTGACGTCGTTCAGGGCGAGGGCGTGCTTGGTCCACACTGTGCGTCGGCGAAGAGTCACTCAGAGTGTACGCAGGAGCAGGGAGTGAGAGAAGGAAGGAGAGAAAGGGACGCACGAAGAGGAATCGCGAGCCAGGTCCTGCCACTGAAGCCCGCCTCGACATTGGCCGTCGCGATCGTGTCGTACCACTCGGGCAGCCACAGCGCGTAGAACGACCAGCCGCCGTAGAGCCGGTTGATCGTGTACGCCTTGGTCGACGACGAGCCCGTGACGAGGCCGGCGAAAGAGCCGTTCCCGAACGAGATCGTGCTCTGGAACGTCTGCGCGAACGTCGTGCCGATGAAGTTGGACAAGCCGAAGACGGCCGAGTTGCGCTGCCAGCCGATCCACGAGCCCTGCGTGAGCGGGAGAGGGTGGCGGAGTCAGCCCCTGCTCGGTGACCTGAAGCCAGTCGAGCTCGAGGCGCGCTCGGCAAGTGTACGGCGTGCAGAGTACAACACGAGGGAGAGAGACAGGGATGCCGCACCCAAATGTCGTAGCTGCGGCGAGGGAGGAAGAGGGTAGGAAGGTCAGGCGCTGTCGAGCTGAGCAGGCAAGGAGGAGGGAGGACGACGACGCACTAAGCATGCACGCCCTGGCTCTCCTCGGTGTGGTCCTCGCCAAAGCTGTAGTCCCACTCGAACGTCGTGACGCCGTCGCGCACGGCCTTGGTCTGGTTGAGGTCCGTGACGAAGTTGAAGATGTGGGAGCGCGAGACGGCGTCGTAGTAGGCCGTGAGGTTGGCGTCGAACGCCGCCTCGGTCTCGTGCGCAGCGGCGAGGCGCAGGTAGCCGTGCATCATCATCATGCCGCCTGCGAGCGAGAGAGGAGCGTCAGAGAGGGTCCACCGGCAAGGAGAGCGCGAGCGGAGGGAGAGGGAGGACGCACGGTTCCACGGCATCGGCGACCCAGGAGCTCGAGTGTCGCCCGTCAGCCACCACCGCTCGTCTGCGGGGTTGATGAGATTGAGGTTCGAGTCGAGGAAGCGCCAGAAGAAGCTCTCGTAGGTGCTGCGCGCGGCGCTCGGACCGTCAGCGCACGACTCGCTGATGCGGGTCGAGACGGCGAGAGAGATGGACGCACTCGTCTCCTGCGGCGATATAGGCCTTGGCGCGCTCGTAGTAGGTCGTCGAGGGCTTGAAGACGGTCGGGCCGTCGAAGATGGGCGGCGCCATGGCCCAGAGGCACGGCGTCTTGAGGATGTACACGGCGGCGGCGACCATGTTGCCGACGATGGCGCCCTGCTCGCACCCGGCGTAGACGAGCTTGCCGTCGTTCGGGTAAAGATTGCCGGTCGGCCAGACCTGTACGGCGAAGAAGCGTCAGCGCGAGCGACGACATGGTCTCGAGCGACGACGAGGCTGCGAGCGAGAGAGGCGCACGCTGTCCTGCGAGCCGGTCCAGATCGTGACGGGGTTGGGCGTGTTGGCGTTTTGCAGGGCAAGGATGCTGCGCAGAGACAAGAGGAGGCAAGGTCAGCGACCCGAGGTCTAGGCGAGCGTGACGAGCGAGTCGGGGAGCGCGAGGAGTCAGATGGCGAGAGAGACGACGCACTTGTCGGCGATGTTGACGATGACGTCGAGGGCCCTCCTGTCGCCCGTGACCTCGAAGAGCAGACCCGCATCGTGTAAACCCTGCCCGAGCCACCCGTCCGAGAGGACGTTGCCCTGCCCGTTCTCCCACAGCGGCTCGAGCTCCCTGAGCATGCCGAGCGCCGTCTCGATCTCGAGCCGCGTCACGTTGCCCGCATTGCCGCTCCAAGCCATGTTGCGCCGCGGGGCGGCGTCGCAGTACCGGACGCTGCAGAGCTGCGCGAAGCCGGCGTCGGTGCCGTCGAACGACGAGGGCGGCGTGACGCAGCCCTTGGTCGGCGCCGAACCGTACCGAGTCGGCGACGGCTTGGCCGAGGACGACGTGCTCGCGGCGACGATGGCGGCAGACGACGAGGGCGGCCGAGCCGACGCGCTCGCCGAGACGACGCTGCGCGTCCCGCTTGGGCGACGCGCCGAGGAGCTGCGGCTCGACGAGACGGTGCCATCGGTCGCCTGCGCCTCGGTCGACGAGCGCTGGCGAGCCGACGTGGCCGATGAGGCCGACGACTTGGCGGCCGTCGATGACCGCTCAGTCGAGCTCGACGCAGGTTTGTGCGTCGACTTGGCCGCCGCAGTCGATATGGAGAAGGCGGAAGTAGTCGAAGAGGAGGACGAAGAGGAGGACGGAGAGGAGGGCGAGTGAGAGTGCGAGAGGGAGGGGGTCGAGGAGGAGAGGGTTGCGCCGCGGCTGGAAGAGGAGGGGCGACGGGCCGTGGTAGTCGCTGCGTCGGCCGACGTTGCCGCCGTCGCGATGACTGTCGCAAATGACGAAGAGGAGGCCGAGGAAGTGGTAGAGAGCTCGAGGGCGGCCGACGACGAGATCGAGCCGGTGACGGCGGTGCGGCTCGGCGAGTCGATGGCGGTCGTGCTCGTCCTCGACGACCTCGTCCTCGCGCCGCTGCTCGCCTGAGCCGCCGCGGTCGTCGTGTTGGTCGCGGCGGCGAGCACTCGACCCGGGGCGAGGGACACGTCCACCTCGAGGGCCAGCCCGCCCAGTGCGCCGCCCCGAGCTGCGCGCAGCGTGACGCTGACCGCCGCCAGCTGCGCCTCGCGACCTGCGAGGGACGCATCGAGCACTGCTGAGCTCCTGCCGTTGACCCGGCTGCTCGTGCTGGGCGCTGCGACCGGGCTCGGCGCTGCGCTCGCCGGCGCGGTGGTCGAGGGAGCTGCGAGCGCGGCTTGATGTGCCGCTGCTGCTGCATGTGGTGCCGCTGTCGCCGCTGCCGCTGTCGCGAGGAGGACGCCGAGGGCCCACATTGACGAGGGCGGGGCGGTGCTGGCGGTGGAGCGAGGGCGACGGCGCGGGGCGGGGGGCATGGTGGCCGGGGAGGGAGCCCTGGTGGCTCGAACGAGTGTAGAGGTGGTTCTGGGTGCGACTCTGGAGGTGTGCGAGGGCTCTGGAGGTGAGGGGACGAGGCGACTCGAGCCGTTGTTCTCATCTCGGTCGTCGAGGCGAGCTGAGCGGTGCGGGGAAGAGCCTGGGCGAGGAGGCAAAGGCGCGCTCTTGTGGCTCCATCGAGAGCTTGTGCAGGCGTACGGCGCACATGCTGGTGCGCAAGCGAGGTGTGCGAGGCCGAAAGAGGGGAGGAGGAGGAGGAGAGCGAGCGAGAAACCGGCACGTGACCCGCTCGCTCGCTCTCGACGCTTGCCTCGGCGGCTCGACAGCTCTCGTTCGCAAGCAGGTGGTAGCTCCTCGTCTAGGCCCAAGCAGAGCCGAGCACGAGAAGCTCTCGAGCAGCGGCGAGGAGCGAGAATCCGAGAAGCTGGCTCGCCGTCTTCCTCTTCCTCGAGCACGACGACCGCACAGAATAGTCTAGACATTGCAGCCGAGCCCGAATAAGGAGTATGCACACGTCGGCGCGGCAGCTCTAGACCTCGACATCGTCTACCCGCTTCTCGCCGACCGCCTTCTTGCCCTTGGTCTCCTCGATCCGGACCCAGCGGATCCCCGCCACCGAGACGCACCCGGCCGCCGCGAGCACGGCGCACGAGACAAAGACGTCCCACAGCGCGTCGACGGCGACGTCGACGACGGCGGCGAGGTGCTCGGGCGCGACGACTTCTCGGAACCGGTCGACGCCCGAGTCGAGCACGGCCTGGACGTCGACGCCCGGGATCTTGCTGATGCCGCGCTTGAACGTGTTGGCGTAGATGGCGTTTGCGACCGAGACCCAGATGGTGCCCTGCGAGCGACGAGAGCGCGTGAGCCGCAGTTTGAGAAGGTAGAGGCGAGGAGGGAATGTGCACGCACTCCGAGGATCTGGAAAAAGCAGACGAGTGAGGAGGCCTTACTGCGGTCTGCTGGCTCGGCGAGCATTTGCGAAGCGAGGAAGCTCATCATGTCTGTGTGAGGAGGGGTCAGCGAGGGAGCAGACGAGCGAAGAGTCTGTGAAACGGCTCGAGCGGCTGAGAGGAAGGTGGACGCACAGAGAGCGCCCATGCCCGAGCCGACGACGACGCCGTAGCCCGCCCACCGTGCCGTCGGCGTGCTTGCGTCCATCGTAGCGAGGAGGCCGGCCCCGATTGCCGTGAAGGCAAGGCCGAACGTCATGGCCGGGTGGAAGACGCCGAAGTGCGAGACGGTCCAGCCGGCGACGATGCCGCACGACATGTTGAGGGCGATCAACGGCAAGAGGTTGATGCCGGCCTGGACGGGCGTCGCGCCCTGGACGGTCTGGAACCTGCGATGCGGTCGAGCGACGAGGTCAGCGTCTGCGCGCGAGCTGCGGGAGGGAGGGGCGAGGCGGGTGAGAGGAACGTGACGCACCAGATCGGCAGGTAGTACAGTATCGCATAGTAGCTCGCGCCGCACATCAAGTTGACGAAGCTCGTGCAGGCGAGGCTGCGGTCGCCCGTGAGGAGGCGCATGCTGATCGACGCCTTCTCGCCGAGCCAGGTCTGCAGCGCGAAGAAGGCGCACATGAGGGCGACGAAGCCGACGAGGAGGCCGATGACGATCGACGACGACCAGGCCTTTGTGATGCCGCCCTGCTGAAGCGCGATGAGGAGGCAGACCATGGCGCCGAGGAGGATGAAGGCGCCGCCCCAGTCCATGCGCTTGAGGCGCTGCTTGACGGTGAGCTCTTGCGGGATCGACGGCGGGTTGAGGAGCCATACGCCGAGCGCGAGCGCCGCCGATGAGCCGATGAGGAGGACCCAGAAGCACCACCTGCGAGGGGGAGGGGCGGGCGTCAGCTCGCGCTCGCACGGCTTCTCCTGCGCTCGCCCTCTCGAATCGGCCACCAGCAGGGCTGTGCAACGACGCAGAGAGAGAAGGACACACCTCCACGTGAGGTTGGACGTGAGGGCGCCGCCGATGAGCGGCCCGAGCACCGTGCCGGTGCCGTACGAGACATTCATGAGGGCCGTCACGACGGCCTGCATGCGGATCGGGAGCGTGTTGGACGCGATGGCGAGAATGCCGATGAAGAGGCCTGCGAGGCGGTGCCAAAGGAGTGGGCGTGAGCGAGTCTGCGAGAGAGAGAAGGAAGGAAAGAGAGGGAGGGCGAGGACGCACCAGCATAGCCGAGTCCCTGCAGAGCGCGACCAACGATGAGGACACTGCTGCTCGGCGCAACGGCGGCGACGAGGCAGCCGAGGTCGAAGACGGCGAGGCAGCCGAGGAACATCCACTTTTGCGAGAAGTAGGCGAACCCGCGACCGGCGAGAGGCTGGAAGGCGACGCAGGTGAGGAGATAGGCGCTGCCATCTGTGAGTACATGAGCAATAGGACGGTCAGCTATGCGTCCTCGTGCGTGTCGTGCGTGTAGGAGAAAGGGAGAAAGAGGAGGAGCAGGACGCACACCAGCCGACGTCGGTCAAGCGCTGAAAGTCGTTGGCGATGGTCGCGGTCGACGTCGCAACGATCGTGTTGTCGAGTCCGACGAGGACCTCGACGAGGAGCTGCAGGACCAGAGCAAGGAGTCAACTGCTGCGCCAAAGCGGACCTAGCCGCGAGGCGCTACACCCGCGCGGCCGCCTCGTGCTCGACAAGTAGGCCCGGCGCATGCAGCGCTGCCGCCCAGAAGCCCTTGCGCGAGCGAGGAGAGGACGCACCAGAGTGAGTAGAAGGAGCGCGAGCCGAACGCCCTTTGGCGGATCTGGCGGCGTCGGCGGCGAGTCGTCCTTGCCCGCCTCGTCCCGGGCTGCGTGCGCTCCACCCAGGTCCACCACTGTCGCGTACGCCGTGTCGTCCAAGCCGTCGTAGGGCCGATCGCGCGACTTGAGCGTGTCGTACTGGGAGGCGGAGCTCGATGGCGGGAACTCGCCGACCGTGTCGTCGTCCGAGCCGTTGCGGATCTCGTGCAGGGCGAGGTGGTCGCCGGCCATGGTGTGCGCAGACGGCGGAGCTGCTCTAGCGTCTATCGAGCGAGGACTGAAGGTGCGAGAGCGAGGCGAACGAGCTCGTCTCTCGCTTCCTCGGACTCGGGCCCGGCGCCGCGGCCGAGTTCCGCTTCAGCCGGCGCCTCGTCTTGCCCTCGTCTCCTGGCGCACGACGGGCAGCTCGAGTGCTGAATGACAGCAAAGGACGTTCCGCGGAACGGAAGCTCCGCCGTCGCTCGCGGTTTGCCGCAGAGAGGCGGTGCTCTCGAAGAAAGGTGCTCGCTCTCGAGAAGACGCTGGAGAAGGGACGACTGCAGGTTTGCTTCATTTCAGGAGTGCTGCGCGGTATAAGCTTCGAGGGGGGTAGTGGTACAGCGGCGGGGCGGGAGCTTGTGCAGCGCGGCGGTCGAGCCCGGCTCGAGCGCGCTTGGCCCGCTCGCTCGCTCGCCCTCGACGGGCACAGGCGGTGCACTCAGTGCAGGCCGTCCTCACCGTAGGCCTCCTTGAACGACTCGCGCTCAAAGAGGGCCTGCGCCCAGGCGGCAAACTTGGGGCCGACCTTGGCGCCGGCGAGGTTGGCCTCGAGCGCCTTGAGGTTGGCCTCGGTGTCGATGATCGAGGTTGCGCCGGCGCAGGCGAGAACGCGAGCGAGCCAGGCGCCGCAGTGGAGGCTGCGAGCGGGAGCGAGACGAGTCAGTAGGGCGAGGACGAGAGGCTGAGAGAGGCTAAGAGGAGGAGGAAGCGGGACGCACTCTGCGAGCGAGATCTGGTCGCCGAGGAGGTACGCCGCGCCGGGCTGGAGCTTGGTCTCGAGGAGCTCGACCGTCTTGCCGACGTTGGCCCACAGGTCCTTGGCCTTGGCCTCGATCCCGCTCGCGTCGCCCTTGCCCTCGAGGAGCGCGAGGAGGCCGCCGTTCTCCTGCAGCAGAGTTAGAGGGGAAGCGTGAGCAAGCTCACTGGGCAGGAGAGACTGAAGAACGAGGACGCACCTGGATCTTCTTGTCGTAGAACGCCTTGAGCTTGGGGTCCGAGTCGCCGACCTCCTTGGCGTACCGCTCGAGCGCCTCCTGCCGGCCCTTGAGGAACCCGCCAGGGAGCCCGCCCGCCTTGACCTTGCGCTCGGCCTCGTTCCTCCACACGAGCAAGAGCGTGTTGGGGTCGATCGAGTCCTGGTGGATGTGCTCGATGAGGTCCTTGGACGTCGACGAGCTCTCGATGGTGGCCGGCGAGAGCGAGGGCGCGGCGAACGACGACGAGTTGGTCGAGCGGTCGAGGAAGTCGCACACGTTGGCCGTCGTCGTGATGGCCTTGAACTTGGTGCGAACGCCGTCGTCGAGCGTGTGCTCGTAGGGGACGACGAGCGCGGGGACGTGACCCTGCGGGTGGATCTTGAGGTAGGCGGGGCTGAAGTTCTCGCCCTTGCCTGCACGCGTACGAGGAGGGGTCAGCTTGTGCAAGCGCACCGCCTCGTGCGATCGGGTCGTGTGAGGGGGACGAGGACGCACCGAGGTCGACGATCCTGCGTTCGAGCTCGTTGTCGGTGAAGCCCTTCTCGGTGGCGACGAGGCGCGGCACAGATGCCCAGACGGAGCCGGGGAACCAGTCTGCGAGGCGGTAGAGGGCAGTGTCAGCGAACGACGATCGATTGAGGTGGGAGGACGAGGTGGGGGATGGAGGGAGGAGTGGGCGTGCGAGGACGAGCGCGAGATGGTGCGACGCACAGAGGACGGCCTTGGGAGTGGACTCGGATGCCATGGTGCTGGTCTGGTCTCGAGCAGCGTGGTGGGAGAGAGAGGGAGCCGTGGTGACGATGGCGCCCTGGCCTTCATCAGCTCGCAGCTCGTGCCCTCGCGCTAGGCCACAGCCGGCGTGGGCGCGCATGCCAGCAGCCTGGTCCCTCGTCGAGCCGGGCTTTGAGCTGCTCCACCGACTCCTGCTCGCGCTCGAGGGCTGCTCACCTCGCTCCCTCCGTCCTCTCGCTCCTCTCGCCGCCTCGGCTCGCGCGCGCGACACATCGTCGGTCGGGAAGGTCTTGCGCCAGCTCTACAGCTCCGTGCGATCCGTCTGCCAGCTCGAGCCCGGCGGCAGGTCCATGCGCGTCGTGCTCGCCGCTGCTGTCCGCCCCTCGGACTCTCCTCTCCTGCTTTCGCTCGCTGCCTGTCAAGCGCGCCTCGCGAGGGCGACTCTCAGATGCGTCAGAAGGAGAGAGAGGTACTGCTTTTTGAGTTCAAGGGCTTCAGGAGACCGACAGAGTGGGAGTGGGGCACAACAGGAGGGAAGAGAGAGAGAGAGAGAGAGAGGAGCGGGAGACTTGACGACGCTCAACCGAGCGTAGGGTCCGAAAGACGGGCTGACGAGCCGCTACGTGTAGTAGCGGAACGTGAGCGAGCGGTCGCCGAGCTCCTCGATCTGCTGGTCGGTCATGCCCTCGAGGCCAAAGCGGCGCGCAACCTCGGGCTCGTGCGCACGGCTCATGATCTCGGCGCCGTACTCGCTCTGCATCTCCTCAGTCGTCGTGCCGCAGATCTCGTTGCGGCGGCGGTTCTCGGCGGCGAGGTTGTAGCGCAGGAAGAGCGAGAGGATGGCGGCCATGGCGGCGAACCCGAGGCCGATGCCGTGGCCCCGGAAGTAGCGCGGCTTGTCCTGCGTGAAGTAGACGAGCGACGAGATGATGCCGCCCGAGTTGCCGAGGGTGAACATCTGCGAGCGAGAGCGAAGAGGGCAAAGTCAGCGAAAGAGTCCGAGAGGGGCTCGAGCGAGAGGAAGCCGGGGAGGGAGAGCTGGAGAGGGAGCGACGCACCATGCCCATGGCCGTACCGCGCTTGAGCGTCGGCGCCTGGTTGTTGCCGCACCACGTGATCGTGTTGGCGATGCAGGGCGCGACACCGGCGACGCAGAGGAAGAGGGCGAAGTAGGTCACGCCCGGCTTGTCGGCAGGGTTGACGCCGAGGAGGATGGCGTATCCAGCGACGACGACCGACATGAAGAACACGTTGAACCAGCCACGGCTGCGCAGCTTGTCCGAGTACTTGGCGGCGGCGATCGTGACGAGGAAGGCGAGGACGTAAGGCGGCGTCGAAAGGAGCCTGCGGCACGCAAGACGAGGTCAGTTAGTGCGCACGTCTAGGCAAGGCGAGGGGATCGTCCGTCGAGTGAGAGAGCGAGGTGTGCGGAATGAGAAACGTGCGGGCGGCGAGGGGAAGGAGGGGAAAAGGCCGCGCTCGAGGCCTTCGAAGCGGGCGAGCTGAGGACGGAGGGAACAAACTTACTGGCTCTGCCACCTCGTGAAAACACCGAGCTCGCTAATGATCGTAGGCGTGAAGAGCGCGAGCGAGTCTGTCGCGCGCGAAGGAGAAAAAGTCGGGGTCAGCGACTTGAGAAGGTCGCCGAGGGGCTCGAGCGGCATTTCGCTCGAGGCAGGGACGGCTGCAGGAGCGCGAGACCGATCGACGCACACAAAGGCTCGGCGACGCCGATGTAGATGAGCATGTAGACGTAGGTGCGCTGCAGGCAGGGAGAAAAGAGAGAGGCTCGTCAGCTCCGACCTCGCCTTCTCTGGACGATCTGGACGACCTGGGAGAGAGCTGACGCACCCAGTCCTTGAAGGCGTTGTAGATGTGCTCCTTGCGGAACTCGCCCGACTTGCCGACGTCGTGCTCGAGGCGGCGCACGACCTGCGCCTTCTCGGTCGGCGTGAGGAACTTGCAGTCCTCGGGGAAGTCCTCGATGAACCACGGCGAGATGCAGCCGACGACAAACGTCAAGATGCCCTCGATTGCGAAGATCCAGCTGGTATAGGGAGTGCGCGCGGGTCAGCTTCGAGCGTGAGAGCGTCTCGGGAGCCAGGAGGAGGCTGGGAGGACGCACAACCAGCCCGGCTTGCCCCCGACGCCGTGCATGCGCGACAGGCCATACGCGAGAATGCCCCCAAATGCCCCTTAATGTATAGGGAGTCAGCAGCTGGTCGCGACGGCCGGTTCGAGGTCACAAAGCGTACCCGACAGCGTCGCCGACGAGAAGAAGATGGCGATCCTGACGTTCGACTCGCTGCGCTTGTACCACGAGACGAGGTAGTAGCCTGCGTGCGCTCAGTAGGCGGTCAGAGAGCCCTCGGGCAGGACGCCGGCGCGAAAAAGGACGCACAGCCTGCGGGAGGAGGAGGGTCAGCTTCGAGGTCCGAGCGCTCTTCGAACGAGGGGCGGCGAGGACGGCAACGCACAGCAAGGGAAGAGTGCCGACTCGGTGAGGCCTGCACGAGGAGAGCAAAGAAGAACGTCAGGAGCTGTCGCTGCCGCGAAAGGAGGGAAGCTGGGCGAGAGGGGGACGCACCGAGGAAGAAGCGCGCCGCAAGCAGGCCGGCGTAGTTGGTGACGAGCGACATGAGCGTCATGACGATGCCCCACGCGATCATGATGGCCGGGATGAAGCGCGACGGGCGGATGCGCTTGAGCAAGATGTTGGACGGCACCTCGAGAGCGACGTAGCTGACGACTGCGACGGCGAGAGCGGGTCAGTGACGGCTCAGACGCTCAGACGCTCAGACAGTACCAAGGAACGTACAGAAGATGACGAGCGTGACCTGATACTGGTTGCCGACAAGCCCGAGGTCCTTTTCGAGGCCGTCGAGGCGAGCCTGCGGAAGGTCGGCGTCAGTGCTCGAACGACCCTGCAATGCGCGTCTCAGAGAACTCACCTGTCCGATGTTGACGCTGCAGGGAGAGTTACGGCATCAGACTGGGCGACAGGTCATGAAGGAGCGAGCAAAGACGGACCGGTCGAGGAAGGAGAGGAGGTAGAGGAGCGAGAGGAACGGCACGAGCTGCGGGCGAAACGTAGGAGCATCAGTACTCGCTCATGGAGGAGATTGAGCGAGAGAGGAGCGCACTTTGCGGTCGATCTTGCGGATGAGCCGCTTCTCCTCGTCGGGCGCGAGCAGAGGAACGTCGTCGGTGACGGCCTCACGGTGCGAGGTGTAGCCCTTCTCGTGGTGCAGCTCGTCCGAGGTGAGCGACGGGGACGACATGTCGTCGAGGCTTGCGCGAGTGCTTGAAGGGAGCAGGCAGGGAGGAGAAGGGCGACGACCTGGAGCTGTGGGCGAAGGCGCGGGGGGCCAGCTTGCGTTCGTGGGGAGACGAAGGGGTCGAGCGGGCGCGGGCGACGTCGGCCGTGGCTCGATCGCAGACGCTAAAAAGAGGCGGGGACAACCGGCCGGGTGAAAGAGAGATTAACCGGTCCGCCCGTCCGCCTTGCGCCACTTGGGAAGGTCGCTTTGAGCGTGCCGCTCTCGAGCGTTTTAACGGCGCGCAAGCATTGTTCCGCTGCTCAGAGTGCTGCTCTCATCTGCTCTGCCATCGAAACACCTTAAGGACTTCGAACCCGGGCTGCTGCACGGCTTCGGCGTCGTCCCCGCTTCCTGCGGCTCGCAACGAGCCGATACGCTCCCCCTCTTCGCGCAAAGCAGACGGCATGCCTTCGTCGCCAAGCGGTCCGCGAATCTGCGTACAGTATCTCCGAGCAATCACGGGCGCGTGCCGGCTGGCCGTCCCCCCACGCTTCTTCCCACCCTGTCGCCGCTTCGCCCGCTCTCGGCACCTTCGTCGACTCGAAAGCTGCTTTCAAGCGGCAGCTCACCTGTTGAGCAGGCTGCGGCCGAACGAGCGGCAGAGACGCTGGAAGGAGGTCTCGCCCCTTGTCCCTTGCCCTGCCTGTTCCGGCGCAGTTTCCGCAGAGGCGGGTCGACGCAGCCGCTCAGCCTGCTCTTTGCTCTTCAGCGCTCACCCAACGTACACTCTCCTCTCTCTCCAACATGGTCCGCATCGCTCTCGCTGTCGTCGCGCTCGCTGCCTCTGGTAGGGCACGGACCCCTTCCACCTTCCCAAGTCGCGCCGCCCTGACTCTCGCCTCGTCCAACAGCGTCCGCCACCTCTCACGGCGCCCTCCACCGCGTCAAGCGTCAGAGCCTGTCCGACTCTGCAACGCAGGCTGTCGAAGGTCTGCTCGACATCGCGCAGAGCGTGCTCGCCGGCAACGCGACGGGCGAGTGCACGAGCTGGATCAACTCGCTGCAGGTGCGCGCATCCCGCTCGACTCGGTCTTTCTGCGTCAACACAGCAGCTGATCTCGCACACTCTCTCGCTCTCCCCGCAGACCTGCTCCAACTTGAGCGACGAGACCGAGGTTGCGACTTGCGCGTGCGGGAGCGACGTCCTCACCCAGCTGGCGGCCTGCGCCCCGGCGTACGGCGACGCAGCAACGTCAAGCGCAACCAGTACGTCTCGTACTTCTCTCAGCAGCCCGAGCCAGAGCTGACCCGCCTTGCCCGCTCGCAGGCTTCACCTCGTTCTGCACCGACACGCTCCCGACGCTCGACCTCTCCAACTCGACCCTCTCCTCGGCCGCCTCCTCCATCGCAGCGAGCGCAACCTCGGCCGTCGACTCGTTGACGTCGTCCGCCTCGAGCGCCGCCTCGTCCGCCTCGGGCGCGGTCGAGTCGCAGATGTCGAGCATGGCGCGCTCGATGAGCTCGGCAGCGTCAGCTGCTTCAGCTGCGGCGACATCGGCGAGCGGGAACAGCGGTGCAGGGAAGACGGCGATCGCGGGCGGGTTTGCGGGCGTCGTTGCCGTCGTCGCAGCGCTCGCGCTCTGAGGAGAACCTCGCTCTCGGACCCCTCCCTTCGTCGCTCGCTCAGCCTCCTCTCGACTGCTGCATGTGGCTGGAACGCACAGTAGGTACTACCACTCGATTTCAGAGAGCGAGAGACGTGCCGCTCGCCGGACTGTGCGAGAGAGCAAGAGGAAGGCGTAAAACGAGGTTGCAAGCGAGAAGGGGAAAGCGACAGAGGAGCTGCGAGGGGGAGGGCAAGAACGACGAGGGGGAACAACGACAAAGCTGGGAAAGGGATCGAGAGGTACAGAAGGGCACAGGGAGAACGCAAAGACGACCAGGACCCGCCCTTCCCCTCTCCCCCTCGCGCTCAGGCCCACCCCTCGCCGACCTCGCTCATGTCCCTCCTGAGCTCCCTCGTGAGCTCGAGCGTCTCGAGCACGACGACGACGAGGCGGTACCACTCGACGGCGACGCCCCTGTCGCGCACGAGCGCGTCGACGCGGTCGACGAGCGCAGGGTCGGTGCGCAGGGGCGAGCCGGCGGTGCAGAGGGCGAGGCGCGAGAGCTGGGGCGGGATCCCGGAGGGAGGAAGGGGAGGGTGCGCCCAGGAGAGGCGGCGGCTGCGGCGGGTCGGACGCTTGGGCGGAGAGGGAGATGACGCCGGCGGAGAGGAGGCGGCGGCGAGGTCGGGTGAGGGAGGTGACTGAGCCGGCGAGGAGGGCGGACTCGGCGCGAGAGCTGGAGATGGAGCGGGCGATGGCGTCGAGGCTGGGCTCGAGCCTGGGCTCGAGGCGGGCGTGAGGCGCGTGAGCGGTGCGGCAGCCGCCGAGTCGAGGTCGGCGCCGTCACTGGCGTTTGTCGGGCCTTCTGCGTCGCCGGCGCTAGTCGACGAGTCGTACGAGCAGGTTGAAGCGTCGTCCTTGACGTCGGGCTCGCCCAGCTCGTCGACCGGCGGCAGCGAGTCCTCCTCCGAGAGCTCTCCCGCCGCCGCCTCCTCGACGTCCTCGTCCGACCCGCGGTCCTCGTCCGACCCGCGGTCCTCCTCCTCGCACACTCCTACCTCCTCGTGCTCGTCCTCGTCCCGCGGCGGGTCCTTGGCGGCGCACAGCTCGTCCACGCGCGCGAGCCACCACTCGACCTCGGCGACGTCGACCTCGTCGGCGCACGACCCGAGCGTGAGCTGCTCGAGCTGCGGCGGGAGCGCGTAGCCGACCTTGTGCGGCGTCGGGCCGAAGACCTGCGGGCCGAAGAGGCGGAGGCGGCGGACCTGCGCGGGCGGGCGAGAGCGAGAGTCAGCGAGGTCCAAGCGAGAGCGAGGGATTGAAGGAGGCGAGGTGGGACGCACATGCTTGAGCCGGCGCAGGATGTCCCAGTACTGGTCGTCCGAGAGGGTCGGCTCGAGCCCGTCTGCGCGCCCGATGATCGGCGCCTCGCTCCACTCGAACGACTCGAGGGTGGCGGCGACGAGGACGAGCGTCGTGACGAGCGTGAGGGGCGACCCGACGACGACGACGGACGAGAGGGCGAGGTGGCGCAGAGTGTAGAACGAGGGGCCAACGAGGCCGAAGAGGGACAGAGGGGTGAGGAGGAGGGAGTGGAGCGAGATGGTCGTGAGCCCGCCGGCGAGGCCGTGGATGCCGGCGTCGGCGGCCTGTGCGACGCTCTTGAGGGTCGCCTCTGCGCTTGCGCTCGTCTCGTCGGACGAGAGCAGGTCGGCGAGCACCTGCGCGAGACCCATGAGCGTGTCGAGGAAGGCGCTCGGCGTGTAGAGGAGCGGGGCGAAGGCGCGGGCCGATGGGCGGATCAAGAGCTCCTTGAGCGACGCGAGGCGGGCCGACAGGAGGTTGTCGATCGTCGGCGGGTGGGACGAGTCGCACGGCGAGTACTCGAAGACCTCGAGGCGCCCGAGGTGGTCGAGCAAGATGGGCGACAGGCGCGCGACGTCCGGGTCGCCGAACCCGCGCCAGCGCAGCGTCGAGATGGTGGCGCCGCAGAGCTTGAAGAGCTCGGCGAGGAGCCTGGCGATCGACGACGGGCCGGCGACGCTGCTCGGCGGCGCGTCCTCGCTCGCGGCAACCGCCGCAGTGGGTCCATCGTGGTCGTCGTCGGGGACGAGCGCCGAGGTGCCGTCGCCGCCGCGGGTCTCCTTGATGTCGAGCACGACCTCGACGACCTTGCCGCCGAGCCAGGCGTGGCGGAGGGCGTCGACGAGGCGGGCGAGCTGGCGGGTCGAGCGGATGACGACGACCTCGGCGATGGCCTCGCGGGCGACGGGCTGCCAGCGCGAGTGGACGAGCGGGATGCGGGTCCAGGCGTTCCAGACGGGCGGTGGGGAGGTGGTGGGCGGGCGGGCGAGGGTGAGGATGCGGCGGATGAG